>Ga0233432_10000370_pt1 | contig 43813 bp, 32 predicted proteins | sample SI_122_August201_6_FD_179870 | JGI IMG/M metagenome (GOLD analysis project Ga0233432, IMG submission 179870) | Seawater microbial communities from Saanich Inlet, British Columbia, Canada - SI_122_August2016_10_MG | ecosystem: Environmental > Aquatic > Marine > Inlet | place: Canada: British... | reverse complement strand
TTCGGCTTTGAGGATTGGGATAAGAATGAAATTCTCAAAAATTCGAGGACCATGATGGATCATTTTGGAAGAAATGGTTACCATACTTTAGGAACCGGTAAAGTCATGCATAACCGGGATCATCAGGAATGGAAAGAATTTGGTCATCCATCCGACTACGGTCCCTTCCTATTTGATGGAAAAGACAAAATACCCAACCTAAGTGTACCCAAGCCATTTAGAGACGACTTTGGAATTATTGATGGAAATTTTGGGCCATTGGAAAATATAACGAATCAAAAATCGGACAAAACGGGAAAGTTTTACAGCTGGGTGACTGGTGGTTGGAAAAAACAACGCGAGATGAAATATAATTCAGATGTGGATCGTGACCCAACTGGAGATGAGCTCAATGCTCAATGGGCGATTAATAGACTTACCGAACTTGCAAAATCCAAAGAGGAAAAACCATTCTTCATGGGTGTGGGATTTGTACGTCCGCACACGCCCTTAATTGTACCTCAAAAGTACTTTGATCTATTTCCCATAGAATCTATTAAACTGCCCCAAATCCTTAAAGCAGATGCAGAAGATACTTTTAAAAATACCGTAACCTCAAAAGAAGATGATCGCAGTGGTGACAGAGGGACGAAAATGTATGACAGCCTCCTTGCATCATACAATGGAGATCGCGAGTTGGCCTTAAAAAAATTCATTCAGGCCTATCTTGCATCGGTCGCATCAGTCGATGATTTAGTGGGAGAGATTTTGGAAACTCTCAAAAAAACCGAACTAGACAAGAGCACAATTGTGATATTTACCAGTGATCACGGTTGGGGAAATGGTGAGAAAGATTACCTTTATAAAAACTCCCTTTGGCAGGAAAGTACACGCGTACCTCTTATTGTACGAGCACCAGGTGTGTCCAAAGAAAACAAGGAATGCGAACAACCTGTCTCACTGGTCGATTTATACCCCACCCTACTCGACTTGTGTGGGTTACCTGACAATACAATGAAAAATGATAAGGGTCGCCCTTTAGACGGTTTTTCAATGAAACCACTCCTTAAAGATCCAAAAAATGGAAAATGGAACGGACCCGACTATGCCATTACTGCCCTCTACAAATGGGCACAGTACTATGATCCTGCTTTTCAGAATTATTCACTTCGCTTCAAGGATTGGCGATATATTCGCTACGAGAATGGAAAGGAAGAGCTTTATCACACAGCCAAAGATGATCACGAATGGAATAACTTGGCTCAGAATTCAAAATTTGAGAAAAGATTAACCGGATTCCGCAAGCAACTTTTATCAATCATTCCTGAAAGTATTCCAGAAAAACCAAAGAGTAATGAGTATTGGAAGGACCAGTTCTTTAAGAAAAATCCATCGGCAGATACGAATGGGGACGGAACTCTTTCATGGGCCGAACTCACTGCCCATAGAAAAATGTCCGAAGAGGAAAAAAAAGTCCTACAAAATGAACATTGGAAAAACTCATACTTTAAAAAAAATCCGACTGCGGACAGTAATAAAGACGGAAAACTTTCTTGGCCCGAACTGCATGCGCACAAGAAAAATAGAAAAGAATGAAAATAATTTTTTTGGCCCTATTCCTTTTTTATGCCAATAATATTCCTTCAAGTGCAAAAAACATCTATGTTGGATATAACACGAATAATAAGGGAGATGGATCGAAAACAAATCCATTTCCTTTCCTGTTCCAAGCCATAGAAAAATCGCGAACTTTAGAAAATAAAAATAAAAAAATACATATTCTCGAATCAGCTACTATCTATTTAAAAGATACGATTCGATTAAACGAAAAAGACAGTTTTCTTGAAATTACAGGAACTGATGGAACGATTCTAAGTGGCGGTATTCAAGTCAACGGGTGGCGAAAATCAAACGATGGTCTTTGGATAGCTAAATGCCCTACAATAAAAGCACCCAGAGAACTTTTTGTTAATGGGGTCGATTCACCTCGGGCTCGTTTCCCAAATGAAAGCTGGCTGAGAATTCAAAAGTCTCTCCCGGATCGAAGAAGTGGGTTTGCTTTCGGAAAAAACGATCTGCCCGAAATTTTGCGCATAAATAAAAGCCTTGAACTTTTGTTTTTACACGATTGGTCGATTTCAAGAGTTCCCGTAAGAAAAATTGATTATGATAGTTTAATTCTTCACTCAAAATTTCCGATCGGATGCTCGGCTCGACATTATGCAATTGATCATTTTGAGAAAAATCCTCGCTATGCCATCGAAGGCTCCATCGAATTAATTGACCGACCGGGTGAATGGGCATACGAAAATGGGGAATTATTTTACAAACCATTACCTGCTCAAAAAATGGAAAATTGTAATTTTGTAATCCCCCGACTCAAACAACTTGTCATTGCCCAACCCAGCGGCGCGGACAAGAACATTTCAAACATTAAAATTACGGGAGTTACATTCTCGCATTGCCGTTTTGATCTTCCGATCGAAGGTTATGCTTCGGGACAAGCCACGGTCCATGAGTACAGAGATGGATCCGGAAAAAAAGGCAGACAGATAATGCAAGCTGCCGTCCGGCTTGAAGGTATAACAGACTCTCTGATCGATCATTGTACATTCAAACATCTAGGTGGTTCAGGTCTTTGGATAGGCCGTAATTGCTCCAATATCAGAGTGATCAATTCCTTCTTTACAGGAATTGGAGGTAACGGGATAAATTTAGGCGAAACTGATCAAATTGACCCTGCCCAAAAAATCGAGATTTCAAATTCAAAAATTAAGTATTGTGGAAATCAATTTTTTGGAAGTATTGGAATTTGGATTGGAATGGCTGAAAATTGCAAAGTGGTAAAATGTGAAGTGAGCCAACTACCCTATACCGGAATTTCACTTGGTTGGAAATGGGACGATCAGCCAACCGTATCCAAGGGGCACGAAATTCTTAATAACCACATTCATCATGTCATGCAGATTCTCTCAGATGGTGGAGGAATTTATACACTTGGTAGACAACCAGGTACAACACTCTCAAATAATCACATTCATCATATCCCGCTCAACGCGGGAAAAGCTCAAAGCAACGGAATCTTTATGGATCAGGGCTCTTCCGGAATGATCGTTCGGGATAATCGAATTCATCATATCGATAAGTCTCCTATTCGCTTTCACAAAGCAAAAGAGAATAAAATACATGAAAACCAGCTTGAAACTTTCCCACTGGTGCCTGCTATTACCTTCCACTCGACCGCCAAAGAACTAATAAGTTTTTCAAAAAATAAAATCTTTGAAATTCAAAGGCCAAAGCAATTCCCTCCAAATGATGAATAACGTTTTATTCATTATGGCCCGGAATGTAACAATTTTAATAATTCTTATTTTTATCGCACTCAGCTCTTCTGTTATTTACGCACTACAGGTTACCGCACCCCCAAACATTCTTGTCTTTCTGATGGACGATATGGGAATTGGTGATTGTAGGGCATACAACAAAAAAAGTAAGGTTTCGATGCCAAACCTAGAGCAAATTGCTGAGGAAGGCATGCGCTTCACTGACGCCCATGCACCGGCTGCTGTTTGTGCACCTACCCGTTACAGCGTTATGACAGGGAACTATCCATGGCGTGGTAGAAATCCGAACGGCACCTGGTTATTTAATATGCCATCTCAGGTTTTGAGTGGGCAACAAACTGTTGGTCAGTTAATGAAAAAAGTGGGTTATCACACTGCCTTTCTGGGAAAGGTTCATTTAGGAGGAAAAGTATTCAGTAAATCAACGGGTAAACCCAAGCTTAGTATGAAGGGTGGATTTAAAGACTTTGATTTTGGACGCAAAGTTGAGAACACACCTGCATCCCTTGGCTTTGACTATGCCTATGAACTGCCTCAAGGGATTCAGGGCTCTCCTTATATCGCAATTGAAAATGGAATACTTGTAGGCGATGCCGCAAAGCTCAGGGAGTGGGAAACTGGTACTTACGGCAATTCAGTTATTGAGGCAGATGGATTTGGCTCACCCGATTGGGATTCGTCCATGGCGGGTCCAGTTTTAACCGAAAAAGCATTATCTTTTCTGAAAAGACATTCTGAAAATAATGAACAGAGGGGAATACGAAAACCGTTCTTCATGTATTATTGCAGCCAGTCCTGCCATGTTCCTCATACCCCTCCTGATGAACTGATGGGGGAAAAAGTAAAAGGTGCATCGCTCGACGCTCATCTGGATATGTTGGTGGAAGCTGATATAAGCCTAGGGAAAATAATTGAAGCTCTCAAATCGAATGGTGAATTGGAAAACACACTAATTATCTTCACCAGCGATAATGGGGGTTTATCCCGTGGTCTTCCAGGAAAGCACAAAGGCGGGCACAATTCCAATTCAGGCTTTCGAGGAAGTAAAGCACAGGTATATGAAGGAGGCCATCGGGTTCCCTTTATCGCCCGATGGGGAAATGGGAAGGAAAATTCACCTATTAAACCGGGAACCCGTTCCGATGCATTAATTGGTTTGCAGGATCTATATGCAACATTTGCTGAAATTACTCTACAGCCGATGCAAATATCTGATGGTTTAGACAGCCAATCATTCTTAGGAACTCTACTTGGACAAAAAGACGCAAAAACCCGTTCTTCTATTCTTATTCAAGCAAACAATGGGACATATCATGGACAACAATCAAAGAAGTCCGTGAGGGAAAATTCATGGAAATTAATATCCACCAAAGAGCTCAAACCCATTGAGTTGTATAACCTCGCCAATGATCCTATGGAAAGCCTAAACCAGATTGCAGAAAAATCTCAACTAAGTCGGGTAAAACGAATGAATTCAGAACTGAGGAAAATTTTAAATTCATCCAGAAGTACGGACCCTTTTCTTTTAGAAACTAGAGAAAAGAATCATACGAAGCCCAAAATCCATTCCGAACAACTTTTTTCACCTAAAGCAAATCTGCTTTGTCAGATTAAAATACCCAACGGAAACGAAGTCCAAAATTGGGGAGATAAATGGAAGGTTGAAGGGAAAAGTCCCATGAGGATTTCACTGAGTCCGAAAGCGGGAGATAAATGGGATATCAGAGGTTACAAAATTGCCGGCATTCCCATTCAAAACTGGGAGCAAGGTGTCACCACCATTGAAGGAAAATTGAACAATGGAAACCTTACGAGTTGGTCACACCATGCCGTTGGATTTGTCGTAGCTCCGAGTTGGGAAAAAACCACCTTGGGGTTCCCCTTTCCTATGATTGAAGATCGCTATCAGGGCTCGGACCTTTTTAAGGATCAACTCGCAAAACCAAATGGTCATCGCGTACATTGGAGGAGATTCTTTCCGGAAGATGTCCGTGAAATCATTTTGGATCTAACTTCCTCTTCCGGGAAAATTAATCTGCTCATTAGTGCACCAGTTCTAGGTTGGCAAAATAATGAGGAGATCAATAAACAATTGGAAACTCTTCCCTATCTCGATGAACTTGGACAGGTCAGTGCCATTCATTGGCCAGGCAAAGCGAACAATCTAAAGGAAGCAAGGGACACGATGCAATCAGAGTTCAAACAAGCTAAAAAAGAAGCCAAGGATAAGAGACTCAGTAAATTTGGTGGATGGATGGATGGTCCGAAAATGAAAGCAACCGGTCGGTTCCGCACTCAAAAGGTGAATAAAAAATGGTGGCTGATTGATCCGGATGGTTATTTATTCTTTTCTGTCGGCCCTTGCCTTACCGGAAACCGTGCCGAAACACTCGCCATTCCCAAGAGAACGAATACGCCCTTTTTTAACTACATCCCTGGGGAGGAGGACTACCTAAAATGGACGGGGTTACGAAAAAGTGGAGGAAGACAGTATGTGAATTTCCCAGCTTTAAACTATAGGCGTTATTTCGGAGATAAATGGGAGGAAATAGTTAATCAGGGAACACATGATCGCCTGAGAGCGTGGGGACTAAACACCCTTGCCTGTTGGTCAGATGAAAAATTGCAAAAAGATAAAAAAACACCCTATACATTAATCTCTTCCATTTGGTGGCAAAGCAGTGGACACAGAAAATTCCCATCCCCTTTTCGAGCAGATTTTCAATCCGACTTGGAAAAAAACCTTAGAAAACTGGCATGGGCAAAAAACGATCCATTTTGTCTGGGAATTTTCATGGGGAATGAATTGGAATGGCCGGATCGGATTGGGGAAACCATACAAAAGCTTCCAGAAGACCACCCGACTAAAATTTGGGCAATCGATGAATTAAAAAAACGGGGCAAAAATAATTTACCCGCAAAAGTAAAAGATTTAGATAAACTCTATCTCCCGTTCGTAAAAGCGTTCTTTCAAAAATGTAAAACTGCGATCGATAAGGAGCTTCCCGGCACCCTCTTTTTAGGTTGTCGTACGCATCGGGGTCCAAATGTACTAGGTCGCGGGGCACTCGGTTCTGTGGATGTGTTTTCGGTCAATGTATATGACTCCAGAGTTCGTTCATGGCAGGTGCCGGTTGACGCAGATATTCCGATTCTCTCCAGTGAATTCCATTTTGGGGCAGTCGATCGTGGAGTGCCAAGCCCAGGCTTATCAGGATCATGGGATCAGAGGCAAAGAGCTTTATCCTTTGCACATTACCTTGCTTCAGCCCTAGCTGATCCTAGGTTTGTCGGCGTACATTGGTTCCAGTGGATTGACCAATCTGCAGCAGGTAGAAAAGATCGTGAAAACCATCAATGTGGTTTCATCGATGTCGCAGGCAAAGCTTATCCAGAACTTGTTAATATCGTCTCTAGAGCAACCGAAAACATGTACATGGCTCGAGGAATAACAAAGCAAAAAACCGAAAATATTCTGTTTGAACTGTTAAAAAATTAAAGAGAAGTATCGTGAAATTTATAAAACTGAGCTGGCTATTCATTTTTTTTCTCGTTTCTACATATGCAGAAGATCGACCGAATATTCTTTTTCTTTTTAGCGATGACCACGCCCTTCGGACCATTGGTGCATATCCTGGATCAATCAACAACACACCCAATCTGGATCGCATAGCCAGAGAGGGTGCACTTTTTACTAATTCATTTAATGTAAATTCAATCTGTTGCCCAAGCCGGGCAGCCATTCTTACCGGCAAACACAGCCTGGCAAACGGAGTGATTGGGAACAGTTCAAAATGGAATGGTAAACAATGGGTCTTCTCAAGGGAAATAGGTAAATCTGGTTACCAAACCGGGCTCATTGGAAAATGGCACCTCAAAGGAAATCCGACAGATGAATTTCAAAGCTGGGAAATTCTTTCCGGTAAAGGAGGACAAGGGTCTTATTTTAATCCAACCTTTCTTTCCCCAAACGGGGAAAGAAAAGTAACAGGACATTCAACTAAAATCATCACCGACAAAGCCCTTCGGTGGTTGAAAAAACGAGATCAAAAAAAACCTTTCCTACTTTGTGCTCAATTTAAGGTGCCACATATTCATCGCCTCCCTCCAATAGATCGAATGAGAGGTTACGATGATGTTGAATTTCCGGTTCCAGAAACTTTTTTCGACGATTTTTCCTCCCGTTCTTCTTTTGTCTCAGAGACATGGATGGCACTCAAGGGGATGAAGGGAAATGTATTAAATATTGCTCCAACAAAGGAGGAAATAGATAAGAACCCAAAAATTCGTCCACCATTTCTACATGAGATGAATTCCAAACAGCGAAAAGCCTGGCATTCAGCTTATGACACAAGAAACTTGCGGTACCGAAAATTAATTCAAGAAGAAAAATTGCAAGGCAAAACAAAATCACTTTATATTTATCAACGATTTATAAAAGATTATGTTCGTTGTGTTGACGGACTGGACGATCAGATTGGAAGGATTCTAAATTTCTTGGATGATCAAAATTTAACCGAAAATACATTGGTCATTTATAGTTCAGATCAAGGATTCTTCACCGGAGAACATGGATGGGCAGAAAAGAGATGGATGTACGAAGAAAGCTTTAAGTCTCCCCTACTTATGCGTTGGCCGAAAATGGTTAAACCGGGAACAAGAATTACTCAACTAGTCCAAAATATCGATTTGGCACCGACATTCATGAAGGCAGCCGGACTGATTCCACCTGAAACGGTTCATGGGATTGCACTTCAACCCATTTTATCAAACCCCTCCTCTCGATCATGGAGAAAAGATATATTATACCAATATTTTGACGGAGGAACTCGTGAAAACAGAGGTCCTTACAATATGCCAAGGCATGAGGGCATTCGGGATACAAGGTATAAATTGATTTCTTTTTACGATTATAAAACATGGGAGTTTTACGACCTAAAGAATGATCCCGAGGAACTACATAACCTCTTTAATCAGGAATCTATGAAGTTCGAGGTCAATCGGTTGCAAAAAAGGCTCCGAATTAAAAAAGCAGAATTTGGGCTTTAAGATAGTTAATCAAAAAAATCTCCTACTGAGAAAACTTAGCCCAAAAAACTTCAGGAGATAAAATGTCTCTGCCAGAATTGTCAAAAGTAGTCCCGATTTCTCGCAAACCGTAAAGGCTTCTAGCCACATTCATTCCTCGTTTTATTCGTGATGGGGTAAAAACTAAACGAGTCAAATTAAGCCCTGCCAAGGGAGTTAAATCTTCGATTAAAGTATCCCCTATATGTAACCTCTGAAGCACAGGAAGTTGTCGCACAAAATTCAAATCCTCAACCAAGGTACGATGAAGTGTCAAACTGACCAATGGTAGACCGGCTAATCCAGAAACGTCCGAAACAGGAGACTCCGACAACCAAAGTTGTTTCAGATTTGATGAGCGAATGGGAGAAACCTCGGTGATTTGCGTGCCCACTGCGTATAGGTTTTCCAATGGCTGTCCTTCCAGACCTTGTAGTGATTGTACTGGAGAGTTATTAAGTCGGAGTTCCATCAACTTGGCATTTTTTAAATCTCTTAAACTTTCAACCTGAGTATTTTCCAAAAACAAAGTGCGTAGTGGCATATCTTTTAAATGACGGATTTCCCTAACTGGATTACCACTCAAATCTAAAGCTTGCAGTTTAAGATTTCGCAGCGGAGACAAATCACGAAGACCACAATTTGGAAGCTCTGCGGCCACAATCACTCCATTATCTTCATGGAATTTACCCTGACCTTGATAATTTGGATTAGCACGAACAAGGATTGATTGAATTTTTTGAATACTAGATAAATCGGATTTAAATTCCTTGCGTTCATTCGGGGATGTGGGAGTGCTGGATTTAACTGTTGAATTTGGGTCTCCAGCATCCCTGTTCATATCACTCTCCTCGAGAATTGTGGAAGTATTCCTGTCTACTGTGGAGATCTCTTCATCTTGGCTACAGCTAAGTAAGAAAAGAGAAATAAGGGAGCCAATACAGATTTGAATTAAAAAGACTTTTAAATGAAACATGGTATCTGAACTACATGGTTCTACATCCATTGTCGAACTGAACCTAAGAGCGAGTTAGCGGTTTACTCAAAAGAAATCGGCCTTTACTTTAGGTGAATGAATTCTTTGCTCTCTACCACTGACCTAATCATATTTTTTGGATCTCTTATTACTGTAATGGGAATGGGGCTATGGGTCGGAAAAAATGAAAACAGTTCTGAAGATTATTTCTTGGCAGGAAAAAGTACGAGATGGTGGGGGGTAGCTGGCTCGATTTTTGGTTCCAATGTCTCGGCAAACCATATTGTGGGGATGATGGGCGTGGGTTTTGCGGTAGGCTTTGCACAAAGCCATTTTGAAATCACCGCTATCGCAGGACTATTAATGCTATGTTACTTTTTTCTACCGATTTACAGGAAATTAAATGTTTACACCCTAAGTGACTACCTGAGTAGAAGGTATGATGACCGAAGCCGAATCAGTTACGCATTTATTATGGTAATCATCATGGTTGTCATACAAATGGTTCCTGGATTTTACATTGGTTCTCGATCAATCAATATTCTCCTCCAAGGAGATACCGGACGAAAGGCAGTAGCCGAGGCAATCGTCTCTGATGAAGGTACATTAGAAAAATTCAATATTTTACATGGAGGTGATCAATATGGAACAGCACCAAAAGTGTTGGTTAATAATCAATCTGCTCCTGATTTTAATGTCAAAATTGAAGGGGGAAAAGTCTCTGCAGTCATTATTCCTTCCGATAAATCTTTTTCGTACGACCCGAAATCACCGCCTAGTATTTCATTTGCAGGCGGTAATTCAAAAAATGCCGAAATCGCACCTGGAGATGTCGATCCTTTTAGTTATAAACTGGGTATCCTTATCATGGCAATTGTAACGGGTACCTATGTGATTTTGGGCGGGCTCAAAGCAGTCATAATCACTGATGTAATTCAGTCCGTCCTATTGCTTCTTGCCGGATTACTAGTCGCTTTCATTACTTTCTCTCAACCTGAAATTGGAGGGTGGGCTAATTTAATGGAAAGAGATTTAGGTGCTGAAGGTGTTGAACGGTTTCATTTATACAACTCTTCCAACCACCCTGCTCTGCCCTGGACGGGAGTCTTAAGCGGATTAATGGTGCTTCATTTTTATTATTGGGGAACCAACCAGTTCATCGTGCAACGAGCCCTGTCCGCTACCACTGACAAAGAAGCAAGAATGGGAATAATTGCCGCAGGTTTTTTTAAGCTCCTGATTCCCTTCTTTTCGATAGGTACGGGTATTGCAGCCTTTTATCTTTTTAAAGATAGAAATCTTGATGTAGCACAGGACGCAGTCTTCATTAAACTACTCACTGAACTTATTGCTCCGATTGGCTTTGGTTTAGTGGGCTTAATTGCGGCGGGAATGATAGGGGCGATTTTATCTAGTTTAGACTCAATGATGAATTCAGCTGCTACAATCATGACATTTGATTTGTATAAAAAATATATCAACCCAAAGGCCAATGATCGTAAACTCATATCGGTTGGTCGAATGTGGATCGTCATTTTTATAGGGTTGGCCGGTTTTATTACGATTTACACGATGGACCCAAATTCAAAGGACAGTTTTTTCCTACATGTTGCTAAGCATCAAGGAAATTTGATTGCAGGAGTGGTCGTTGCTTTCTTCCTTGGTATGTGCTGGAAACGGGCAACTGCCGCGGGTGGCGTGGCTGCGATTATTTTCGGTGTAATCTTTAGTTACTCAATTCCAGTAATTTATGAAAAAGTAGCGTTTGGAAACCAACCACTGATCGATTTATTTGGAAACAAACTAAATTTTATGCACGGAGCTTTTGCATCTGCCATTCTAAGTGTGCTCGTGCATATCATCGTGAGCCTTAATACCCAGCCTGATGAAGAAAAAGGAAAACTAACTTGGGTAGGTCTTAAGGTTTTTTCACCCCAAGAACTTTCCGTTTTCCTTAAGACTATACTAATCACTTTTGCTATTTATGGAATCCTTGCATGCTTGGTTGTGCTGGGAACCGTTTCACCTTTAATCGCCGCTTTTATAGGTGGAATTTGGACTTTCGGATGCTTTTATCTATCGGCATCCCTGAGAGCAAAGCAAGCAGGACTTTCCGTTTACAAAGAGGACAGGCTTTGGGCTGGAGGTCTAGCCGGTTGTGCTATCTTTATGCTGTTTTTCTTCTTTTAATCACAAAACAGTCTAGGGAGATATTTCCTCAGCCAAGTCTTCAATAGGATAGGTCCAAATTTCAGAAAGCGTAGGATGATACCAGTCTGCTTTAGCTAATTGGTGGACTGTAGCTTTCAAAGAAATAGCAATGGATAAGGCGTGAATAAGTTCGCCAGCATCTTTGCCTACACACTCAGCTCCAAGAACTACTCCACTTCTTTTATCTGCATGAACAGCAACATATCCGTACTTAGCATCCATAAGAATGGACTTCCCATGATCATCGAAAGGATAATCAGCTGACAAAAACTCGATTCCTCGTGCGGCTAAATCGGTGGGCATCAGTCCAACCTTGGCAACTTGGGGATCTGTAAATGTAACACCAAGTAAATGATCGTAGCCAATTGGATCCGGAGACTGACCTAAGGCATGAAATGCAGCCGTTTCACCCTGCCGAATTGCAATATGTACAATTTCATGAGGCCCTGCGCAATCACCTGCAGCATAGATGTGGGGGATTGAGGTTTGTTGAAAGGAATTAGTTGCAATGTGACCACTTGACAAAAGTTCGACACCAATTTTTTCTAGATTCAAGTTTTTAGTTGAGGGAGTCCGACCCAGTGCATGAAAAAGAAAACGAGTTTCTTGCCTGTAAGATTTTCCTTCCTGAGTATAGTCAACCTGGATTGTGTCCTCATCCACTTGCCTTACTAATTTAATGGAAACACCGGTAAGTATGTTCATTCCCTCAAAGGACATTCTTTCACGGACACATTCACCTGCTTTGCTTGGAAAACCTCTTAAAATTTGTTCGCTTCGCTGGAGCAAAGTTACATTTGATCCCACTCGAGCTAGAAATTGGGCAAGCTCGCAGGCTACAATTCCCCCACCCAAAACTATTGTTTCATTTGGTGTTTTCGTTAAAGAAAGTACTTCATCACTTGTTTTGAAGCTTACATCGCTCAAACCAGGAACTGGTGGCATGGCAACCCTTGATCCTGTAGCAACCAAAAATTTATCTGCTTTTAAGAAAGTACCATCGGAGAGTTCAACTGTAAATTCATCAACAAAACATGCTCTCGAGCGATATAAAGAAAAGCGACCATCCAGCAGTTGCTGGGAACGGTAGTCTGCAAACTCCGAAATTATTTTCTGCTTACGTAATTGCATGGAAGGAAGATCTGGTTTGAGTTTTACTTCTTCAAAACCAAAAATTCGGCCTTTGTTCGCTAAATGTAGAGTCTCTGCTGAATACAACAATGTCTTTGAAGGCATACATCCTCTTAAGATACAAAGACCGCCTAATTCATCCCCATCATCAACAACAGCTACACTGCCACCCTTTTCATGATAAGTTCTTGCTGCAGCATAGCCTGCACTCCCCCCTCCGATCACAATCAGATTAAACTTTTTATAGTCATTAGCCATAATCTAAAATTTAGATAAAATAACGAAACTTACGATTAAATTATCCCTAGAACTCCAGAAGGAAAAGTTTAAAACAGACACTTCGTTAGATTTAGCTAAGCAATAAAATTCCCAAATCTAAATAATGTAAAAATAGTTTTGCGAAATTTAACTCTTTCAAGTACGAGTTTCTATCATTAGTCTGAATTCCTCCACTTTAATATCCCTATTAATTAAAAAGCTATGATAAAGCTCCGAGAATATGAACAAGGCGAAACCGTCCTCGCTGCTGGCGAACTGGGCAAAGGGTTTTGCATACTTGAAGATGGAGTTCTCGAGGTGGTTAGAGATGGACAAGTCCTCAGTGAGATCGATACCGTCGGATCCATTTTTGGAGAGTTAAGTGAAATCCTTGGTCTTAAAAGGGATGCTGTCATTCAAGCTAAATCTAAAGCAAAAGTCAGGCATGTAGAGGAAAGCATAGGCGATATCGTTTCGAAAAACCCTAAAGTCGCCATCAAACTGATCAAAACGCTTGGTAGAAGACTTTATCGGATGAATCGAATTGCGTCCAAAGAGGTTGCATCAAAAGAGTCAACTAGTGCTGTGGTTGGCAACACTCATCTTCTGGTCGTCGATGACAAGCCTAACATTATCAAACAAATTTCAGATATTTGTGCCAGAAGTAATTGGGTGGTTAAAAGTGCCGCTGATGAAGCATCCGCACTTCGTGCATGCGAAGGCTTTAGCTTTGAAGCTATACTCATAAGTATGGCTTTACCTAATGATGCACCTGTCGACTTACGCCGCAAATTAAAGACAAATCATAATGTTTTAAATACTCCAGTCGTGGGCATGATCGTCAAAGGAGATTCAGCGGCACAAAAGAAGGCTTTAGACGCAGGGTTTTCTGATTGTATCGAAAAGCCATTTGATACTAATAGGACTGAAGCAGTCTTGTATAAAGTCATGAACTTGGATTCTTCTGCAAGGTACTTTTCATTCATTGATGATTATCTCCTTTTTACTGTTCCAACTGAACTTTCTAATTTTGTCATTTCAGACATCAAGGATAACATGGACAACCGTATTAAAAATACAATCAATGAGGGTATCTTAAAATTGATAATAGATGTCTCTTCCCTTGAAGAAGTTGAAGAAGATGCAATCGAAGTTGTGGGAGAATTTGCTGAGAAAATTGAAGACATGAAGCTTCCAATGCGTGGTGCCATTATCGCAACAGGAGAAGATGCTGAGATGTGGAACAATCTTGATGGTTGTGAAGAATGGGGTGTCTGCGAAGATATAGATACCGCAAAAGATTACCTGTCGAAAGATCCTACTTCTGAAGATGATTAATATTTCACCATCACACCTCTATTTATCACTTTAATTTTCCTCTAGATAATGGAGGATATCAAAGTTGAAGATGTCCATGCGAGGTTCATCGCCAGTCAAAATAATGTTATCTCGCATCTCAAGAATTCTGATCAGAATGTAAAAGAAACCTTTGACGAATGGACTCGAGAAGAAGGTGGTGGAGGAAAGACCCGTGCATTTAAAGAGGGCAAGTTTTTAGAAAAAGGTGGAGTTAACTTTTCAGATGTAGAAGGTAAAAAGCTACCACCAAGTGCCCTTGCTGACCGCCCTGAACTGACTGGATCCGCTTTTAGGGCAATGGGAGTTTCGGTTGTATTTCACCCGTTCAACCCTCATGTGCCAACTGCGCATGCAAATATTAGGTTCTTCTCTGCGAATAACCAGGATGGCAAAAGAACATGGTGGATTGGTGGAGGGTTTGACCTAACTCCTTACTATCCCGTATTGGAGGATGTAATTCTATGGCACCGAAGGGCTAAACTTCTTTGTGACAAGTTCAATCAAGACTTTTACGATGATTTCAAAGATCAGTGCGATCAGTACTTTTACCTTCCTCATCGAAGAGAAACTCGTGGTGTCGGTGGTATTTTCTTTGACGATCTTACACTTGAAAGCTTTGAAAAGACAATTGGATTTGCAGAAAAAGTAATGCATGTCTTTGCCCAAACATACTTTGAAATCTTTAATAAAAGAAAAAATATTGCTTTTACAGATAATGAAAAAGCATTTCAATGTTTCCGAAGAGGCAGATATGCCGAATTTAACTTGGTTTATGATCGGGGCACTCATTTCGGACTCCAATCAGGAGGCAGAACCGAATCTATATTGATGTCTATGCCCCCACAAGCCAACTGGGATTATAACTGGAACCCTACTGCAGGTTCTAGAGAAGCAGAACTTTATGAGCATTTCCTTAAACCCGTTGATTGGTTAAACATACAATAAATGAATTCGAGACAAAAATTTCTTGCAGCTGTAAACGGTACAAATCAAGGGAGACCGCCCCTGTGGGTTATGAGACAAGCAGGGAGATATTTACCTGAATACAGAGAGCTTAAAGCAAAGCATGGGTTTTTAGAGATGGTGAAAACTCCTGAACTTTCGAGCGAGGTGACACTTCAACCCCTGCAAAGATTCCCATTGGATGCTGCGATTTTATTCTGCGATATTTTAGTTATACCAGAAGCAATGGGACAAAAATATGACTTCAGGGAAGGTGGAGGCATTGAGATGGAATTCGCACTCGAATCGGATGACTGCATAAACAAGCTCGAAGTAAACGGAATTTGCGAAAAACTAAATTATGTTGAGCAGGCTTTAAATATTCTTCGTTCGAAGCTTGGTCAGCAGAAAGCACTGCTAGGATTTGCCGGTTCTCCGTGGACTCTTGCCTGTTACATGATTGATGGTGGTTCGAATGCCGGTTTCCCCAAAACTATTGATTGGGCTACAAATCATCCTCACAAATTCAATCGGTTAATGGAAAAGATAACCTTGGCGATTACTAAATATATTCAAATGCAGATAAAATGCGGGATAGATGCAGTTCAAATCTTTGACTCATGGCAAAGCCTGTGCCCGACCCAAAATGCCTGGGAATGGTCGCTAAAATGGATCCACGAAATTATCAATAACCTAGAATCAACGACTCCTGTTATCCTGTACGCAAAATGCTCAAGTGAAAGGATTCAATTACTTCGGAAAACAGAAGCATCAGGCTTAAGCGTAAGCCATGAAGTAGATCTTCCATCACTACGAAAATCGTTACCAACTAATTATCTACTTCAAGGGAATCTTGCCCCAGAATTACTTGAAACAAACTCAGGTAAAGTCAGGGAAGAAACTATTGAATTTCTAAAAGCAATGCAAAATGACCCAGCACATATTCTTAATTTGGGGCATGGCATTCGGCCAACAGCAAAGGTGGAATGTATGGAAGCATTAGTGCAGACAGTAACGAGCTATCCTTAGTTGGTATTCCTGCTCTCTTTATTCGCGTCACTACCTAAGCGACACAAATCTTCCACAGCATCCTCGAAATCTTCAAAACCCTCAATGATTTCAATTTCCATACGAACAAAATATAGAGGAATCATTGGTTTGTAATCAGCAGGAATGCGAACTGCATCCTTTTCAGTCGTTACCATTACATCTGCACCTAAGTTTTTGGCCTGCTGAAACATTTTGTCCAATTCTTCGCCAGTGTAGCGATGATGATCAAGAAACCGTTGGCGAAACCTAATTTCGCCAGACATTCTATTTATTAAATCTTCGAAACCTCGAGGGGATGCAATTCCGCAAAATACTCCCACATACAATTCATGAAGATGATCCAATCCCTCACGTGCCTCCGAGTTAACTTCATGAAAATAGCGAGGGCGATGTACGCAGCGTATAATTTCAGCATGTGAGTTATATTGCCTCACTGTTTGAAGAAGCTCTAAATCTGGCTCAATCTCTGATTTGGTAAAAAAAACATAGGAGGCACGCTTGAGATGTCGAACTGGTTCGCGGAGGATGCCACGTGGTAGCAAGCAACGATTACCAAAAGGGTTTGTTTGATCAACAAGGAGCAAATTCAGTTGACCTTTGAGATGAAGATACTGAAACCCATCATCTAAAATAATAGTATCGACACCGTACTTATTGATTGCAAATCTCCCAGCCTTCACCCTGTTTTTGTCAGTTATAACAATCACACCAGGTAAATTACGTGCTAACATGTAAGGCTCATCTCCCGCGTCTTCTGAATTTAAAAATATATTAGTACCGTCGCTAACAACATTTGGCAATTGGCTATCCTTTAAGCCAAACCAATTTTTAAAAGTTTTGGGAGGTTTTTCTTTATTACTTTTGTATCCACGACTTAAAATAGCAACTTTCCTGTTTTTCTTTAATAATTCCTTGGCGAATCGCTCAACAACAGGGGTTTTACCGGTACCACCCACTGTTAAATTACCTACAACTACGACTAAACAATCTAGTGGTTTGTTACTAAAGATTATTCTATTGGAGTATAAAAATAACCTTAATCTTACAATTCCAGAAAAAACTAAAGAGAAAGGACGAAGGAAGAGACCAAACAAACGCGCTGAAACGGAAAGATCACGATCGTACAGAACTCCTTCAACAAATCCTTCAAACAGTCTCCATTTTTCTTCAAACCAACTATTGTTTTGTGAAACCACCACTTACCTAGTAATGAATTTGTCTTCTCTTTCAACCCGTTTCCAAGTATTAAGGATATTCCATATTTTAAAAAACAGTAATTTCACTCTATCTTCCCAAACAAATTTAACCCATGCAAGTTACTTTACTTAAATCCAAACTGCACATGGCATCCGTGACTTCCGTTCGACCAAATTACTCAGGAAGTTTATCAATCGACCAATCATTAATGGAAGCTGCAGGTTTTTTGCATCATGAAAAAATCCTGGTTGGAAATATCGATAATGGTGAAAGATTTGAAACCTACTGTATTCCTGCAAGACATGGAAGTGGTGAAATTGGCCTAAACGGAGCTGCTGCACACAAAGGTAAACCCGGCGACTTGCTTGTAATTATGACCTTTATAAATCTTAATCCAGAGGAAGCTGCAGTTTGGGAACCTCGTTTAGTCATAGTAAGTAATAATAATCAAAACTTTGACTTAGCTACGACTCCAAATTCTTAGAATATTCATGATAGATTACAAATTACACATTCCTGGTCCCGTTGATGTATCAGAGGGTGCATATAAAGCACTTACAACTCCCGTGATGGGTCATAGAAGTCCGGACTTCGTAGATCTCTACAATAAGTGCCAGCCATTGCTGCAAGAATTGTTCATGACCAAGGATCCAGTTTTTCTGTCAACCTCGAGTGCATGGGGTGTAATGGAAGGTGCGGTGAGGAACCTCTCAAATAAAAAAGTTCTGTGCTGTATGTGCGGAGCCTTTTCAGACAAGTGGTTAGATGTTTCCAAGCGTTGCGGTAAAAGTGCAGACGCTTTATCTGCGGAGTGGGGACAACACATTGATCCAGCAATTTTGGATGAAAAACTTTCAACGGGAGAATATGACTTGGTCACCCTTGTTCATAATGAAACATCCTGCGGAATGATGAACCCACTTGAAGACTTAACAAAAGTACTGGCAAAGTATCCTGATGTACTGTCTGTAATTGATACAGTAAGTTCCTTTTCTGTTGTGCCTATTCCTAAAGATGCGTGGGGTATAGATGTTATCCTCACGGGCTCTCAAAAAGCATTAGCACTGCCTCCAGGCTTAGCTCTATTCACGGTCTCGGAAAGAGCTTTTAATCGTGCTAAAACTGTGGAGGGGAGAGGCTATTATTTCGATTTCGTCGAATTCTTAAAAAATCACGAAAAAGGAATGACTCCCAGTACACCAGTTATTCCTCTCATTCACGGATTACTCTACACCCTCGAACAAATTTTTGAAGAGGGAATAAATGTTAGGCACCAAAGACATGATGAACTTAATCAGTTAGTCCATAATTGGGTTGAAAGAAATGGCTTTAAACTCTTACCTCAAAAACAGTTTGCATCAAAATCGCTAACCTGTGTTAAAAATAATCTCGGAATTGATGTTGCAGGTTTCATAAAAGCTTTGCGTGAAGAAAAGAAACTTTCGATTGATGGAGGCTATGGAAAGATAAAAGGCAAAACTTTCCGTATTTCAAATATGGGTAATGAATCTAAAGAAACAATTGAATATCTTCTTTCTGAGATGGATGATTTACTGCCCAAATATCGATAAAATTCGAACATTAAAAATACTTGCCCCAATCTATGAAAAAACTCGTCATTGCCGAAAAACCTAGCGTAGCCCGCGATCTTGCCCGTGTCCTCGGTAAAGTTCCCAAGAAAGACGACCATTTCGAAAATGATGAATGGGTAATAGATAGTGCTGTTGGTCACCTCGTAGAACTTTTCATGCCTGATGATTTTGATCCAAAATTAAAATCTTGGAAAATCTCAAATCTTCCTATCATTCCTCCTTCTTTTGATTTAAAGCCAATCGCGGCCAACAAAAAGAAATTTCAACAACTCAAAAAACAACTCAAAAGGAAAGATGTTGAGATCGTAATCAATGCTTGCGACGCGGGTAGAGAAGGAGAACTTATTTTCACCTATATCTATGAATTAGCGAAGTCAAAGCTTCCGACCAAAAGATTATGGATGCTGTCCATGACCGATAGTTCAATTAAGGAGGCATTTACGAACCTTAGGGACGGAGACGAGCTGAAACCTCTACAAGATGCTGCTCGCTGCCGCTCTGAATCTGACTGGTTGATTGGAATAAATGGTACGAGAGCTGTTACCATTAAGAGAACTGCTTCACGTGGAAGACAAGTCTCCACAGTGGGAAGAGTTCAGACCCCTACCCTTTCTTTAGTTATAGACAGGGAACAAGAAATTCGGGATTTCGTGCCCAGAACTTTTCACAAAATTTCTGCTGACTTTGCCGTATCAGAAGGAAAATACTCTGGATATCTTCAAAAAGAAGGCTTTTCCAAAGCAAGTGGCGACAAGCATGATCGTGTCGATAGACTTTGGAGTCAAGATGAAGCGAATTCAATATTGGCTGAAATTCAAGAACAAGAATTTGCCGCAGTTATAGAAACCAAAAAAAGGTCACCACAAAGTTCAGGAAAACTTTATGATCTTACTACCCTACAGAGAGAAGCTAACCGACTCCATTCTTTATCAGCTAGCCGAACTCTACAAATAGCACAATCTCTATACGAGAAACATAAAGCGATAACCTATCCGAGAACTGATTCAAAAGCACTCCCTGAAGATTATGGCGATACCTGTAAAGAGATACTCCCCCTGCTTCCCGGCGAGTATCAAGAGTATTCAAAAAAAATAATAAGTGAAAACTGGGTGGACCAAACCAATAAGAAGATCTTCAATAACAAACAGATAAGCGATCACTTTGCAATTATTCCTACCAATAAGATCCCTAAATCGTTAGATGAATATGAAAAAAGGATTTACAACCTTATAGTAAAGAAGTTCCTCGCTGTTTTCTATCCCCCTGCACAATGGGATGTAACAACAAGAACAAGCAAAATAGGTGCTCATTCATTCAAAACCGAAGGAAAAGTACTCGTCGAACCATCATGGCTTTCTATTTATGGAAAAGATAAGGTATCTGCTGAAAACCTCACACCATTAGTCGGCGAAGATAATAATTCCGCAAAAGTGTTGGAATCTAAAATTGAATCAGATGAAACTAAACCTCCAGCAAGATACACGGAAGCAACTCTCCTTTCCGCTATGGAGGGAGCAGGGAAACTGGTAGATGACGAAGAATTAGCTGAAGCTCTGAAGGAGAAAGGTTTAGGCACACCTGCCACGCGAGCATCCACTATTGAGCACCTTATTAAAGAAAAATACTTTCGAAGAGAAGCCACTCAAATTCATCCATCAATCAAAGCTGAAGATCTTTTTGATTTCCTCAAGGCAGCTGGTACTGAAGTATTGACTAGCCCCAGCCTTACTGGAGAGTGGGAATACAAGCTTAGAAAAATAGAAGATGGAAGTATGACTCGCGAAGAGTTCATGAAAGAAATCAACAAGCTTACAGAGGATTTTGTCTCCAGAACGACTGGATTTCAGGAAACCGCAGATAATCTTAAAGAAACAAAATTACAATCGCCAGTAAACGGTGAACCTCTTTACGAAGGGCTCAGTTACTTCCAGGATTTAGGTGGCGAATTTAAAATCTCTAAAAGTATTGCAGGCAGGAGACTTGAACAAAGCGAAGTTCACACTCTCTTGAAGGATAAACGTATAGGACCTTTAGATGATTTCGTCGCCAAAACAGGTAGAAAATTTTCTGCTATGCTTAAGCTGGAAGATGATTATAAAGTCACATTTGTTTTTGATAAACCCGATCAAGAAGATTCAAACGAAAAAGAATTACTTAAAGATGCACCTGAAGTGGCAATTTGCCCTGTATGCAGCACCCCAGTCAAGCAAACCGAACTCTCTTACATTTGCACAAACCACAAGAAGGTATCAGAAAGTGACTGTAATTTCAGAATAACACGAAAACTATTAGATAAGGAAATTACTTTAGATGAATTTCAAAAGCTAGTCAGCGAACGTAAGACTAGTTTAATTAAAGGTTTTGTTTCTAGGCGAACCAAGCGACCATTTGATGCAAATCTTATTCTTAAAGATAATGGGGGTATTGGGTTTGAGTTTCCACCTCGCCCTCCTAAAAAGAAAAAGACAGCTTGAATACTATGCCAGTCTATCAATATCAGGTAGTAAATTCGAACCTAGAAAATGAGATTCTTGAGATTGAGCAGGCATTGAATGAAAAAGAACTGAAGGTTCATCCGATTACTGGTGAAGCAATTAAAAGAGTTTTAACTAATCCTGCACTCATCTTAAAACATTCCACCGCTTCTGAAAAAAAGAGCTTGGATCCTGCTAACTTAACCAAAAATGGATTTACAGTTTTTCAAAAAGATAAATCAAACTCTATGAAATACACGAGAACAGCAGGAGTAAAAGGTCCTGAAGAGATTAATCTCGTTTAATAAGTATTTGTATGTCTAAAAGTTCCAGTCGAATAAAAAAACCTTCATGGTTACGGGCTAAACTTCCGGCTGGACCAAAGTACACAGAAGTTAGGGAAATAGTAGACGATAATCAGTTGCATACGGTGTGCCAGAGTGCTCAGTGCCCAAACATGGGTGAATGCTGGTCCAGAGGAACAGCAACTCTAATGATCTTGGGAAATATATGCACTCGAGCATGTAGTTTTTGTGCGGTTCAAACTGGTAAACCGACAGAACTAGATTTAGCAGAACCTCCCCGTGTTGCAGACGCAGTTGCGAAAATGGGTTTGCGACATTGTGTTTTAACTTCAGTTGCTCGAGACGACTTACCAGATGGAGGTGCTAAAGTGTGGGCAGCGACGATAAGAGCAGTTCGACACCGAAACCCAAATACGGCAATAGAAGTTCTTGTACCAGACTTCAAGGGGGACTTCAAAAACTTAGATATTGTGCTTGCGGCCGCCCCCGACATATTCAACCACAATTTAGAAACTGTTGAACGACTTCAAAGACCAATAAGAAAAACGGCAAGTTACCAAAGAAGTCTTGATGTACTGAAATATGCTCAAAAAAAAGGCTTCAAGATAAAGTCCGGAATCATGCTAGGTTTAGGTGAGGAAGAAGAGGAAATCAGAACAGCAATTAAAGATCTTTCTACAATAGGCTTAAATGTGCTTACTTTGGGCCAGTATCTCCAACCTAGTGCGGAGTATGCACCAATCATGCGTTGGGCAACACCTGAAGAATTTGCAAACTGGAGGAAAGAAGCTATCGATATGGGTATTGATGTAGTTGAGTCTGGTCCACTTGTGCGCTCCTCATATCATGCAGAGGAACAGTCTGCTCAATTCAGCTCAGAAAAAACCGTCTCTCTCTAATTCCTTGCTTCCTCAACACCACAATTAGTTGTGGTCAATTCGATATACTGCATTTTCAGTCCTGATTAGTATTGAATGTTCTAGGACCATATGACTCGCGAGGGTTCGTTCCCCTAGCTTATTTTGAAATTTGAGTCTGAAATTTTCTTTTGCATCAAAAATAAATGTTTCTCCAGTTTCATCTGTTAGATAAATTAATTCGTTAGCAAATAAAAGAGAGGACGAGCAACTCCCCCCTACCCGTTCCATCCAAATCAAGTCACCAGTTTTAACATCGAGACAAGAAACCACGCCATTATCAGCGGCCATAAATAAAAGGTCATTTGCAATAATAAATGAGGAGTTACGAGGAACTGACTTACTCGTCTGCCATAGAATTTTAGAATTAGTTACATCTCCATAGCCATCTACTTTAATCGCGTATAGTGTTGATCTGTCATATCCACTACTTACAAAAACTACACCATCGTGATAAACAGGTCTAGGGACCACAGAGTACCCGCCAGGGTAATTTGATCTCCATAATTCCTTTCCGTCTAATGAATATGAAAATACATAATCACTCGCAGGGCTTATAATTTGAATACTGTTCCCCCGAGGAACGAGTAATGGAGTACAGAAAGAAAAGGTTTTTTTGCTCTGAGTATTTCTCATCGCTTTCCAAAGAATTCTACCGGTTAATTTATCTATAGAGTAAAAACATGGATCATCAGCACCATCAGCACTAAAAAAAAGTGAGTTTCCATAGACAACAGGAGAACAGCCACTTCCATGAACCGGGTTATACTCAAATATTTTTTTCCAAATTATATCCCCATTTTTATTAAGGCAAACAGTTCCTAGGTTTCCAAAATGTACAAAAATATAATTCCCATCATAAAATGGAGTTGGACTGGCATAACTATTCTTACGATGAATTCGAGGTAAACTGGAATATGAAAAAAGAGGTTTTTCCCAAATAACTTCTCCACTACTAGCATTTAAACACAGGGTTTCCAATATAACCTTTTCTCCAATACCAGAATTTCTGGCATTGGATATAATTATATTTCCATCTGCTAAAATAGGTGACGACCATGCCTTACCAGGAATAATAGTTCGCCACTTGATATTTTTACTGCCGGGTGACCATAAGGTAGGGAGCGAAGCGTCTGCATGTCCTTGAGCCGTATCTCCACGAAATTGGTTCCAACCCTTACCGCCAAATAGAAAAGGTGACAAAAAACAAATAAGTGAAAATAGAAATAAACTATTCATCACTTTATGATTTACGATTATTCAGAAATGCCAAAAGAAAATTAACTATTATTAGCAAAAAAGAAGGGCACGCTAAATAGCGTGCCCTTCAATAAATAAGATTAAGCTCGAGAGAACCTACATCATTCCATGATCATGATCATGTCCACCTGGAGCTGGTTTCTCAGCCTCAGGAATATCAGTAATCATGCAATCAGTTGTTAGTAGAAGACCAGCAACTGAACCAGCGTTCTGCAAGGCAGTACGGGTTACTTTTGTGGGATCAACTACACCAGCTTTAATTAAGTCCTCATGAGTGTCAGTAGCTACATTGTAACCCATGGTACTCTTTGATTTAAGAACTTGCTGTACGACCAATGAGCCTTCAACACCTGCATTATCGCAAAGCTTCCGAAGAGGTGCTTCAATTGCACGACGAACAATGGTAGCACCAATTGCTTCGTCACCTTCAAGATTAGTAGCTGCTTTTTCAACCGCATTAGCAGCACGAAGTAAGGCAACACCTCCACCAGGAAGAATTCCTTCTTCAACGGCAGCACGAGTGGCATGAAGAGCATCTTCAACACGAGCTTTCTTTTCCTTCATTTCAGGTTCAGACACAGCTCCTACATTAATTACGGCAACACCGCCAGCAAGCTTAGCAAGACGCTCCTGTAATTTTTCACGGTCGTAGTCGGAAGTTGTTTCCTCGATTTGACGACGGATTTGCTTAACACGTCCTTGGATGTCAGATGCTTTTCCTGAACCTTCAACAATAACAGTATTCTCTTTATCAACTGAAATTCTCTTTGCTTTACCAAGATCTGCAAGCTGGATGTTTTCAAGCTTGATACCTAAATCTTCAGTGATACAGCGAGCGCCGGTCAAGATTGAGATATCACGGAGCATTTCCTTACGACGGTCTCCAAAACCTGGTGCTTTAACAGCACAGGCATTCAAAGTACCGCGAAGTTTGTTCACTACTAAGGCAGCCAATGCTTCACCTTCAACATCTTCTGCGATGATAAGAAGTGGCTTTCCTTGCTTTGATACAAGTTGTAGTACCGGAAGAAGATCATTCAGAGCACTGATTTTCTTCTCATAAATGAGAATAAAGCAGTCATCCAAAATGGATTCCATTGTGTCATTGTTGGTGCAGAAATAAGGGCTAAGGTAGCCTTTATCAAATTGCATACCTTCCACAACATCAAGAGTAGTTTCGATACTCTTAGCTTCTTCAACGGTAATGGTTCCGTCTTTTCCAACTTTATCCATTGCATCAGCGATAATTTCACCGATCTCATCGTCCCAGTTTGCAGATACTGTAGCAACCTGACGAACTTCTTCACGATCTGATACTTTTTTACTGTCACGGAGTAGTTTTGCAACACCAGCCTCAACAGCTTTATCAATACCACGCTTGAGATAAACAGGGTTTGCACCAGCTGCTACATTTTTTAAGCCTTCACGGTAAACACTTGCAGCCAAAACGGTTGCAGTTGTTGTACCATCACCAGCGAGGTCTGAAGTTTTTGAAGCAACTTCGCGTACCATTTGGGCACCCATGTTCTCGTAAGGATCAAGCAAGTCGATTTCTTTTGCCACAGTTACACCATCCTTGGTGACTGTAGGAGAACCGAACTTTTTGTCGATCAATACATTTCTACCCTTGGGTCCAAGAGTTACACTTACTGCATCCGCGAGAGTTGTTACTCCCTTGAGCACTTTTTTACGGGCTGCTTCGTCGAATAATATTTGCTTAGCCATTATATTTTAATTCTTAGTTGTTAAAAGATCGTTGATGGATAGCTTATCCAACCACGCCGAGGATATCATCCTCACGAACAAGTTGGTACTCAACATCGTCGAGTTTGACTTCGGTACCACCATATTTACTGATCAAAACCTTGTCTCCCTTCTTGACTAGGAAAGGAATGATATTTCCATCATCATCTTTCTTTCCGGTTCCAAGAGCTACGACTTCGGCTTCTTGTGGCTTTTCCTTTGCGGAATCGGGAATAATGATCCCACCCTTGACTTGCTCGTCTTCATCGACTTGCTTTACAAGGACACGATCTCCCAATGGAGTGATTTTTGCTTTACTCATTTTCCTTTTTGTTGGGTTTGATTTTTTTATGTGAGGTTAAAAGCGTACGGTATCAAAGTTGATGTCGTACGCGACAAATTAGTCTTTCTTTTCAGGGTCGTCTACAACTTCAAAGTCAGCATCTACAATATCTTCATCTTTTTTCTTGGCTTCGTCTTGCTTAGATGAAGATTCATCTGCAGATTGATTCTCAGAAGTGGGGTCTGCCCCAGGTGCAGCAGCACCAGCATGTTTCATTGCTTCCTGACCGAGTTCTTCAAAGGTTTTCTGAAGTTTATCTTTAGCTTCTTTTAAATCAGTTAAGGAAGCATCTGAGTTTTCAAGAACCTTCTTGGATTCACCCAATATACCATCAATTGATTCCTTTAATTCCTTGGGTGCTTTATCCCCAAGTTCGCTAAGTTGCTTTTCGCACTGATAAACCATCGAATCTAACTCATTCCTGATTTGGACTTGTTCTTTTTTCTCTTTGTCAGAATCGGCAAATTTCTCTGCTTCTTTGCGGAGACGATCAACTTCGTCTTCATCCATACTGGAGGAACCCGAAATAGTAATTTTTTGATCCTTACCGGTGTCCTTGTCTTTTGCAGAAACATTTAAAATACCGTTGGCATCAATATCGAATGTAACTTCAACCTGAGGTGTACCACGGGGTGCAGGACGAATGCCGTCTAGCTTGAAGTCTCCGAGCTTTTTATTATCACTAGACATGGAGCGCTCACCCTGAAGAACAACAATATCTACAGCAGGTTGGTTATCTGCGGCTGTTGAAAAAACCTGAGACTTTTTTGTAGGAATGGTAGTATTTCTTTCGATCATAGGGGTAGAAACTCCACCCGCAGTTTCGATTCCTAAGGTTAAAGGTGTAACATCTAAAAGCAACACATCGTTTACATCCCCCTGCAATACAGCACCCTGAATTGCTGCACCAGTTGCAACAACCTCATCAGGGTTAACACCTTGGTGTGGATCTTTTCCACCAAGTTCTTTGGCTAACTCAACAATTTTGGGACTGCGAGTCATTCCACCAACTAAAACCAAGTTACTAACCTCACCTACATTTAAGCCAGAATCCTTGAGGCAGGATTCAAAAGGTGCTTTAGTTCGTGCGTATAGATTGTCGCAAATTTGCTCAAGTTTGGACCTAGAAAGAGAGATATTTAAGTGCTTAGGCCCTGATGAATCAGCGGTTATAAATGGAAGATTAATTTCAGTTGATTGAGAAGAAGAAAGTGCCATTTTTGCTTTTTCCGCTTCTTCTTTCAATCTTTGCATGGCCATGGGATCACCGGCTAAATCAATTCCCTGATCGTTCTTAAATTCCTCGATCAACCAATCAATGATTTGTTGATCCCAATTATCGCCACCAAGTTGAGTATCTCCGTTAGTCGCTTTTACCTCAAAAACACCTTCGGCGATTTCGAGTACGCTGATATCAAAAGTACCTCCACCAAGGTCATAGACGGCAATTGTTTCTTCACCCTTTTTATCCAACCCATAAGCAAGTGACGCAGCTGTGGGTTCATTAATGATGCGTAAAACTTCAAGACCAGCAATAGCACCAGCATCTTTGGTTGCTCGACGCTGATCATCGTTAAAATAAGCAGGAACGGTTATGACGGCTTGGGTGACTGGCTCACCAATGTACGCCTCTGCATCTGCTTTGAGTTTTGATAAAACCATTGAGGCAATTTGCTCGGGCATAAATGTCTCAGATTTACCGTCAATATCACATTCAAAAACAGCAGCCCCATTCTTTCCTTCCACAACCTTAAACGGCAATGTTGAAATATCATTTTTAATTTCTGAAAATTTCCTGCCCATAAGTCTTTTGGCAGAATAAATTGTATTCGCGGGGTTGGTAACCGCCTGTCGTTTTGCAGATTGACCGACTAAACGCTCTCCATCTTTGCCGAATGCAACGATGGAGGGGGTTGTACGATTTCCCTCAGCGTTAGGGATAACCTTAGGTTCGCCAGCTTCCATTACTGCCATGCACGAATTACTCGTGCCTAGATCTATACCAATTATTTTACTCACGGAAACTCTCTTGCATTTTGCATTCCCAACTAAACAATAAACATAATCTATTAATATACAATTGCTTACGAATATTTAGAGAGATGTTAACTTTTATAAAAACTGTTTCATTGAGTCAAATAGACTCAATGTGACACACCTTATGAGTCAAACTTGGGACGTGAGTCATTTTCACAAGTATCAGTTTCAATCTCGTCCAATATCTCCATCACCCGATTTCCTCGCTCAATCCCATAATCTCGAATAAAACTCAATTTAGGAGAGTATTTAAGAATAACATTTTTACTGACAATCTTACTGATTTCACCTCCGTGTTTTCTAAAAAACAAAGCTGCTTCACGGGCATCTGATTCTTCACCAATAACAGAATATGCAACAGAGGCATTTCGTAGATCTGGCGCTACCTCAACCGAAGTTATTGTCCAACGGACTGATTCACTACGATAACGAGTGCTTAGATATGTGGCAATTTCTCGAAGTACAAGTTCATTAACCCTAGCAATGCGTAGGCTCATATGGATGACAATTTAAAGAGTAGGCTTGGTTTTTTCCAACTCAAACGATTCAATCACATCACCCTCTTCATAACGGTCAAACCCGTCCAATCGAATACCGCACTCAAAGCCTGCTTTTACCTCAGTTACATCATCCTTAAATCTCTTGAGAGTATCAATCTTTCCTTCAGCAATGACTTCTTTGCCACGAACTAAGCGGGCACCTTTGTTGCGAGTGATAGATCCTTCCATAACCATGGAACCAGCAACTGTACGACCTTTACTGAGGCGAAATACCTGTCTGACTTCAGCCCGCCCAGATTTCTTTTCAATGGTCTCGGGCTCAAGCAATTCAGCCATATTTTCTTTAACCAAATCGATAATTTCGTAAATGATACTATTCTGAAAAACTTGAACGCCTTTGTGTTTCGCCTCGCCCATAACTCCATTATCGAGCTTTACATTAAATCCAAGTACATCAGCACCTGAGGTTTCGGCCATTTGAATATCATTTTTGGTAATTGGACCCACATCACCCTGGAGAACTTCAAGGAGAACCTTATCACTTTCAATTAGTTCAAGCGATTCTTGCAGGGCTTCCAATGAACCTCGTACATCGGTTTTCAAAATTACTTTGTAGGCTGTGGCCTTACTTTTTGAAATTGCAGCAAACAAGGCCTCAACTCCTGATGACTCTGAAGTTTCTTCTTCATTCTCATCGGGAACTATTTCTACTTTCTTGCTCAACTGTATAAAATCATCAACTTCCCGGCGCGCTTCTCTCTCATTTTTACACCTTCTGAAAACAACACCTGTATTAGGAACACCCGACCAGCCAAGAATATTAACAGGTGTACTTGGGGGTGCATTTTTGACCTGATTACCTTGGTCATCAATCATCGCCTTTACTTTACAAGAAACATCACCACACTGTATAGAATCGCCGACTTTTAATGTGCCTTTTTGAATTATAACAGTTGCAGTTGGCCCTCTACCGACTTCTTGCCTTGCCTCAATCACGATACCTTCGGCAACAGCGTCAGGATTTGCTTTTAACTCCATAACTTCAGCTTGGAGTAAAATCATGTCGAGTAATTCCTCTACATTATCCCCACTAATCGCAGAAATTGGAACAGTTACAATATCTCCACCCCAATCCTCGGGCGGTATCGATCGTTCCTGCATCTGGGTTTTTACTTTCTCAGCATCCGCACCCTTTGTATCCATCTTGTTAATCGCAACAAGCATGGCACTTTGGGACTTTTGTGCGAACTTCAGGGCCTCGTCTGTTTGAGGCATAAAACCGTCATCTGCGGCTACAACAAGCACGGAAACATCTGTAAGGTTGGCTCCGCGCTCGCGAATTTTAGAAAAAGCTGCGTGTCCGGGCGTGTCTAAGAATGTAATTTTCTGTTCGCCATGAGTGATTTGATAAGCGGCAACATGTTGGGTAATTCCACCTGCTTCTCCGTCCACCACATTTGCTTTTCGAATGGAGTCGAGAAGGGTTGTTTTTCCGTGATCAACATGCCCTAAAATGCAAACTACTGGTGGTCGAGGTTGAAGAAGACTTTCATCATCTTCATCAATCTTCTGCATTTCAGCCTTTGGCTTATCTGCTTTTTCACCACGGTGCTTAATTTCAAGTTCGAAACCTTTGACTTGGGCAATCTTTCTCGCAACCTCTTCATCAATAGTCTGATTCATGGATGCGAAAATCCCCATCTCCATAAGCTCAGAAATCAATTGGAATGGTTTCAGTCCAAGTAAAACTGCAAAATCTCTTACAACAATAGGAGGTTTAACTATCACGAGGTTTCCCTCAACCACACCATCCTGATCGGATTTCTCTACTTCACTCGAAACAACTTTAGGTGAAGGTGGAGCTGGAACCTTGGGTTTCCCTGCGGAGACGGGCGGAGGGGGTGCATTCGCTTTTGTTACAGGAGGGGGTGGTGCCATTGTAGGTGCTGCTGTTGCAACAACCTCAACAGTACTTCGTGTTTTCTCTTCCTCCGGTTCTGATTCAGATTCTTGCTTTTTTTGTTCTGCAATTTCCGCTTCTTGCTTCTCTCTTTCAAGATCTGCCTTGCTTTTAACAAGAGGGATTTTAGAAGGATTTGAACTTTTTGACGACACAGACTGGGCTGAACCGTCACTGGTAACGGAAGTAACCATAGATTCAGTCGAATCTTCACTTACCTCATCTGTTTTAAATTCTGCAACAAGAGACTCTGCTGTGATATTATCAATAGTTGAGGATGCACTTTTCAATTCATACCCACGATCAACCAAAATCTCTAGGACTTCCTTGCTGGTTTTTTTTATTTCCTTCGCTAAAGCGTGGATTCTAACACTCATGAATTAAATTTTATCTTTTAAATTAGGTTATCAAATCAAAATGATTTACTCACCTGAAGAAATATCTGCAGAAACTTTAGTCAAAACATCTTCGGCTACAGGTTGATCAAACCCCAACCCAACAAGGTCCTCGGCGGTCACTCCTTCAAATGCTTCAGGGCTGACTAGGCCAAATGCAACCAATCGATCGGCTACCTCAAATTCAATACCGACAGAAGTGAGGGCTTCAGAAGCTTTCGCTTTTCTCTCGTCAAAGCCAACTTCTTTGACCTCAACCTTTCCGATATCAAGCTTCCATCCAAGCAAACGGGAGGTCAACCTTGCATTGATCCCTTTTCTTCCTATGGCAACAGACAAATCGTCTTCAACCACCTCAAAGTACATTCTCCTCTTGTCACGATCCAAATTTACATTTTGAGGAACTGCAGGTTTAAGGGCTTCAGCAAGTTGCTCCATAGGGTCTTCATACCAGCGAACGATATCCACTTTTTCACCGTTCATTTCACGAACGATACTCTTAACACGCGATCCTCTAGCTCCGACACAAGCACCAACTGGGTCAACTTTTGGATCGGTACTTTTAACGCAAACTTTTGTGCGATAGCCGGGTTCTCTAGCCATAGCGGCTAATGAAACAGTCCCATCAGCAATCTCAGCCACTTCCATTTCAAAAAGTTTCCTGACAAAATTCAAACTTGAACGGCTTAGTATTAACTCGGGTCCTCGGCCTTGTTGCTCAAGTTTGTTTAAAAGGCAACGGATTCGCTCTCCGGGAACCCAGTCTTCTCCAGGAACGCGTTCTCTCCACGGTAAAATAGCCTCAGCTTTACCGACTTCAACTACAAGATCTCCGCGTTCCTTACGGCGAACTATCCCGGTAACTAAAGCACCAACCTGATCTCTAAATTCATCATAAATATGCTCTTTCTCGAATTGCCTGAGTCTTTGCTTGATCGCCTGCTCAGCAGTTCTAGCTGCAATCCTTCCAAGGTAAGCAGGGTCAAGCTCCCGCTCAACAATATCTCCAATCTTCGGGCTTTCGGCGTAAAGCCTAGCCTTATCTAAATGGATTTCACTCGCCGTATCCGACACAGACTCCACGACTTCAAGGCGCGTCCAAGCCTGCATAGCTCCGGATTTAGGATTGATCTCAACGCGGATCTCTCCCTGCTTGTTTACACCTCTTTCGGCGGCTGCCTTTACGGCACCTTCGATGGTAGAGATCATGTCTACACGACTGATGCCCTTCTCTTTTTCCATGTACTCGAGAACTGCGAGAATTTCGCTACTCATAATATTGGCTTGTTTGGGTTATCGGGAATTTTGGGAATAAAAAAGGCGAGCTATGCCCGCCCCTTTTTGGATTAGACTGTAAATAATCATCGATTCATAAGTTTTTTCGGTAAAATTGTCAACGAATACCTATATACCTCTAGGGTAATTGCTTTTCATCGTTGCAGACCCCTTATAATAGCTTATGAATGATGTCCCTTCATGAATACTCTAAGATTCACCAATTTACCAGGAGATGGCATCGGACCAGAAGTTATGTCGATCGCCTTGGAGGTACTCGAAAGCCTTGGAAGTCAAATGGGATTTTCCATTGAAACATCTGCCCATGATGTGGGCGGGATAGGTATCGATAATCACGGATCCGCTCTACCGAAACTCACCCTTCAAGCCTGCAAAAATGCTGACGCTATTCTTTTCGGTTCAGTCGGAGGGCCAAAATGGGAGCAGTTGCCTCCTAAAGAACAGCCAGAAAGAGCTGCACTTCTTCCGATAAGAAAAGCATTTGAATTATTTGCGAATTTACGACCGGGGAACCTTTACCCTGAATTAGCAGACTTGTCTCCTCTTCGCCCTTCTACCGTAAAAAATGGAATCGATGTGCTATGCGTGAGAGAACTCACTGGAGGTATATACTTTGGCCAGCCTAAAAGTACCCAGACTATTGAAAATGGCGAAGAGCAGGCTCTCGACACAATGGTCTACAAGACAAGTGAAATTGAGAGAATCACAGAAGTCGCAGTCAAAGCAGCATCTCTTCGCCAAAAAAGAATCTGCTCGGTTGACAAGGCCAATGTATTAGAAACCTCTGTTCTTTGGAGAAAAGTAGTCTCTAGCTGCATAGAGCGTCTCGATCCCTCGATAGAACTGACTCACATGTATGTGGATAACGCTGCTATGCAACTCGTCAGGGATCCCAATCAATTTGATGTGATTGTAACTGAAAACATGTTCGGAGATATCTTATCCGACGAACTAGCAGTTATTTGCGGTTCTCTTGGAATGCTTGCATCTGCAAGCTTAGGAACTGGAGTCAATCGCCTTGGTCACCCATTCGGATTGTACGAACCAGCAGGAGGAACTGCTCCTGATATTGCAGGGAAAGATCTAGCTAATCCCTGTGCCCAAGTTTTAAGTGCAGCTTTGATGTTAAGATATAGTTTCGGGATGGAAGAAGCCGCATCCACCATCGAAAATGCAGTTAAACAAACGATCCGGGATGGGCTCCTTACCGGAGACATATCCAAGGGTGAAGACTCCCTTGGAACAAATGCGATGGGACGGGCAATTATAGAACGTCTTTCATTGTAAAAACCTCCAAATTCTTCGCGATGAAATCAGTGGAAATCCGTAAGTCTTTCCTAGACTTCTTTCATAACAAGAAGCACGAAGTAGTCTCCTCTGCCCCTCTTCTTCCGGAGTCACCCAATTTACTCTTCACGAATGCAGGTATGAATCAATTTGTACCCTACTTTTTAGGTGATCAGCATGCACCTTTTTCCCGTGCTGCAGATACTCAAAAATGCATCCGGGCTGGAGGTAAACATAATGATCTTGAAGATGTAGGTTTCGATACTTACCACCACACCTTCTTTGAAATGCTCGGTAATTGGTCTTTCGGTGACTATTTTAAAACAGAGGCGATACAATGGGCTTGGGAACTACTGGTTGATGTTTGGGAATTCCCACCCGAAAGACTCTACGCGACGGTCTACAAACCTGAAGATGGTGATCCCGCCGACTTCGATCAAGACGCTCACAATATTTGGTCGGATATTTTTAAATCTGCAGATTTGGATCCACAAATTCATGTTGTTACAGGCGGAAAAAAAGATAATTTTTGGATGATGGGCGAAACAGGGCCTTGTGGTCCTTGTAGCGAATTGCACATTGATCTGACCCCAAATGGAGATTCTAAAGGCGAGCTAGTTAATGCAGACTCTCACCTTTGTATCGAGATATGGAACCTTGTCTTTATTCAGTTTAATGCAGACAGAGCAGGAGATTTCTCGCCCCTCGCCGCCAAACATGTGGATACGGGAATGGGGTTTGAAAGAGTCGCTGCAGTCATTCAATCAACCAAAGGGTTCACCGATTTTTCTAATCCCACATCAAACTACGACACCGATGTATTTTCCCCTATTTTCGATAAGATTGAGAAACTTTCAGGAAAAAAGTATCTATCTACTCTCCCCGAACTTAATAAACCATCGAGTAAACAGGAAGAAATTGATGTCGCATTTAGGGTAATCGGAGATCACCTGCGAGCCCTCTGTTTTTCTATTGCTGATGGCATAGTTCCCGGGAATACCGACCGTAATTATGTTTTAAGAAGAATACTCCGTCGGGGAGTACGATATGGGAGAACATTAGGGTTTGAATATCCCTTCTTTCACCTTCTTGCACCTGTCCTCATTGAACAGATGGGATCTGTTTTTCCTGAAATAAAAAAGCGTGAGAATCTAATACTCAAAACCTTACAATCAGAGGAATCTTCATTTAATAAAACTCTGGATCGTGGAATTGAACTTTTTAATCGAGAGCTAACTAACCTCTCTTCAGGTGAAAAAATGTCTGGAGCATTCGCTTTCAAGCTCTATGATACTTATGGCTTTCCTCTAGATCTTACCGAACTATTGGCTCGTGAAAATGAATTAGAGGTAGAAACCTCCAGCTTTGACGAGGAAATGAATGCGCAGAAAAAAAGGGCAAGGGATGCTCATAAATCTGTAGATATTCTAGTTAGCGAATCAGGAGATTCAGAAGACGCTACAGAATTCCTGGGGTATGACATTGATAAATTAAGTAATTTCCAAACAAGCTGTAAAGAAGTATTAAATCAGGGAAACGACACTTATTTAGTTTTTGAAGAAACTCCATTCTACGCCGAAATGGGTGGGCAAAGAGGAGATTCTGGCACAGTATTTATTAACGATCAGAGCTTGATAATAACCGATGTTATAAAAGATACGAATGGTCGTTTTTTACATAAGCTTAAAGAATCACCTGCTGACCAATCTCTATCTGGAAATGTTGTACTTTCCGTAAACCGGGTCCGTCGTCAAAGTATACAAAGACACCATACCGCCACTCATATTTTGCATTGGGCTTTACGCGAAACCTTGGGGGACCATGTTAGGCAAGCCGGGTCTCTCGTCGAACCTGACCGACTACGTTTTGATTTTTCACACTTCGAAAGCGTCACTGAAGCGCAACTTGAACAAATTGAAATAATCGCCAATGAGAAAATTCTACTGAATGAATCCGTAGAGTCCTATGAAATTCCTTTTTCCGAGAAGCCCCCTGAAGTCGTAGCATTTTTTGGGGACAAGTATGGAGAAAAAGTTAGGGTTGTTAATTTAGGTGGATGGAGTCAGGAATTATGTGGTGGTACACATGTAACCACTGCAGGTGAAATTGGTTCTATTCGAGTGACCAATGAATCTGCAATTTCTGCAGGGAATAGAAGGATAGAGGCCGTTGCGGGCAAAGCAGCTTTAAGTTGGGCAAATCGAAGAATTACTCAGTTTAACCAACTCCTTCGACAACTCGCCTGCAAACCGGAAGAATTGAGCGAAAAAATTGCGCAAATCCAGAATAAGAACAAAGAATTTGAGAAGAAAATTCGTTCATTTTCTCAAAAGAATCAATCTGGATTAGCTGATGATTTGATTAAGAAGGCAGATGATCTCGGCGGAATAAAACTCATTCGTCAATCAGTGGTTAATCTCGCTCCCGACGAACTACGTTCCCTCGCGGCACAAATAAATAAAAGGTTGTCCCCTTCGATTGTAGTTCTCGCTAGTGAAACTAATCAAAAATGCGGAATCATCTGCATTTGCTCACCCGAAGCAATTAAAGATGGCTACACTGCTGGAGAAATAGTGTCTCAACTTGCCGGTAAACTTGGAGGAAAAGGTGGTGGTAAACCGGATTTTGCGATGGGTGGTGCTCCAGCAGGTAAAGGAATTAGCGAAGCTCTACAGAGCCTATCATTTTAACATAAACAGCGTGAAACTTCGTATATTGTTCCCCCCGACAATGGCGGGGTGTGCTCAGCGCGATTCGATCCCCGCTAAAATAGAACTTGAAGATAGTTCTGGAAAGAGAATCCCACCTGAAAAAGTTGATATGGCACTTCTTGCCGACCTTCCCGACTCTGAACGAGGTGCCCTATTTGCTCTTACACAATGGTGCCAAGGGAAACTATCATCCTTTTTACAATTAGACCTTAAGCAAACAGGGGAACTTGTAAAAATGCTTAGCGATATTCCTTGTTTTTTTCCTGCAAACAAACCCGACAACCCAATTCCCTGGGAAAATGGAAATCTAATTGGAGTCAGTGAATATATTCCTAATCAAGAAGTTAACCGAGTCCGCCCCGTTCGGGAGATTACTGCCCATGACGAGTCAACAAATATCGTACAAAATGAACCTCCAGATTATCTAGGTCCTGCCATAGAAGTTGAAGGATCTACTGAGTACCTGCGAATCATACTCCCATCTGCTGAACACCCTAAGTACTCTGTTGTTCTCAGTTTAATGAGAAAATGGAATTTTCTGCGAGACCGAGCTCATCGTCATTGGTGGTGGCTTAGGGACTCCTCAAAGGTCCTCGATTTTCTAGCAAGCCATCAAGAAGATTTCGAACTCGATTATGATGCCGAGTTTACTGAGAACTTTAGAAAGCAAACAAAAGCAATAGGTAGGACTTGTCTGCGAGCAAAAGCAGTAGAGTCCGTCGAAGGAACCGAACTCGAAGTAAGGTTCGAAGCAGGAGATACTCCACAGGATGAAATCGAACATGCGTTATCAACAGGGCAGAACCATGTTCGACACGGGAAAAAAGTTTATCTTATAACTCGTGAACTACGCGAAAAAGCTTCGCAGTTGCAACGCAGATTATCAGGAAACTTAGAAGCTCCTCTCCTTTCCCAGTTTTCGCACACTGTAGAAAAATATCAGGCAACTTCTCTTGAGGAGTATATTTTATCTGCCGACCCTCGATTTAAACCACCTGGAGAATGGAGAAAAAGAAGTGTTGCTCTTCAAAATTTATCGTCGCTTAAAGCACCAGCCTTGCCAGGTAATTTAGATAAAATACTGCGACCTTATCAAAAAATAGGTGTCGCTTGGTTGCTCCATCTTTTTCGTAACCAGTTAGGTGGAATTCTTGCAGATGAAATGGGCTTGGGTAAAACTCTTCAAACTCTTGCCTTCCTCGCGGTTCTTCGGAAGGAAAAGTCTTCAGTATTACCATCACTTGTGGTGTGCCCTGCTTCTCTTATTGAAAATTGGCGGCGTGAGACCTTAAGGTTTTGTCCAGAATTCAAGGTACTGGTTCATCATGGGGCTTCCCGAACAACTGTCCCGACTAGCCTGACTGCCAGAGATCTTATCATTACATCATATGGCACTCTCGTTCGAGATCGTGAAATGTTTGAAGCAATACCTATGCTTTGCGTGATAGGAGACGAAGCTCAATACCTCAAAAACAGAAAGACTCAAAATGCCAAGGCAATGTCAGCCCTATCCTCTGAAGGTCGTATACTCTTAACTGGTACTCCCATTGAGAACAGCGTATATGATTTATTGTCTTTGATAGAATTTCTTTTACCGGGTTCACGACCTCAAATCCCCACTTCATCGCGTGGAGATGATAGGATTTGGCACGAACAACGAATCTTAAAAGAGGCTGCCCCATATTTACTTCGTCGACGGAAAAGTGAAGTCGCCCCTGAGTTACCCGAAAAAATCGAACAGGTTCTTCATATTAAATTATCCAAGGAACAACGTGATTTGTATGAACAAATTCGACAATCTTCTGAAAGCGAACTTAATAAATTAGCAGATTCTGGTGCTTCAGATGGTGCGATGAGAATGAAAACTCTCACCCAACTCCTTCGCCTGCGTCAGACATGCTGCGACCCTCGTCTAGTCAGCGAAAATATAGAAGCTGAATATTCTGCAAAACTTCGGGCTTTTCGTGAACTTCTTTATACATGCCTCGAAGGTGGTCACCGAATACTCGTCTTTTCTCAATTCGTGAAAGTTCTTCAACTTTTGAAAACAGATCTCGAATCTTCATCACTACCCTTTTGCTACCTTGATGGATCATCCAAAGACCGAATGGCTCAGGTCGACCGATTCCAGGTAGATGATTCGATTCCAGTATTTTTAATATCTCTTAAAGCTGGAGGAACTGGACTAAACCTTACTGGTGCTGATGTCGTCGTTCACTTTGACCCTTGGTGGAACCCTGCGGCAGAAACCCAAGCCACAGATCGGGCTCACCGAATCGGACAAGATAAGGTCGTAAATGTTTACAAATTTATCGCTTCGGATACGGTCGAAGATAAAGTACTTGAACTGCAAGAAGGAAAAAGAAAACTCTTAGAGCAAGTATTTGAAGAATCAGAAGCAGCTAACCTCAAGCTCTCTGTTTCCGATTTACGCGATCTAATCTAGAAAAACAAAGTCATCACCTCTATTAGCGATGGATCATGCCTCAATTATCACTTTCATGTTTTACTTCTTCCTTTCACCTTGAAATGACAGGTTCTCTTTGGCATGTTAATAACTTCATTCAAATAATCTATTATGAATACGCAATCCATTAAACAACCCGACCCAGAAGCAAAAGGCGAGCACGGTCCCGCCATGAAAGGAGCCGACGCTTTAGTCGCCGCTCTCGAGCGTGAGGGCGTGGATGCGGTGTTTGCCTATCCAGGCGGTGCATCAATGGAATTACACCAAGCACTTACTCGATCAGACAAAATCAGAACGATCCTACCTCGCCAAGAACAGGGTGGTGGTTTCATGGCCCATGGATATGCACGTGCTACTGGAAAAGCAGGAGTCTGCATGGCAACATCTGGCCCTGGAGCAACTAATCTCGTTACCTGTATTGCGGATGCATTTATGGACAGTATTCCCATGATTGCTATAACGGGCCAAGTTTATCAGGAGTTCATTGGTAAAGCCGCCTTTCAGGAGACAGATTTTTTTGGTATGACCTTACCAATTGTCAAACACAGCTACCTCGTACTCACTGCTGAAGATTTGCCAAAAGTCGTTAAAGAAGCATTTTATCTCGCAGAGAGCGGTCGGCCTGGTCCCGTGGTAATTGATATTCCTAAGGATGTGCAGCAAAAAGTTTTTGAACCTTTCTTTCCTGCCGAGGTAGAAGATTTGGAAGGATATAAATTAGATGACCCAAGGGCTACAGACGATGAACTAATCGAAGTTCTCAACCTCGTATCCAAAGCAAAAAAACCAGTACTTTATACCGGTGGTGGCATTGTCTCCGCGGATGCCCATGAAGAACTCAAAGAATTTGCGGAACTTACCGGTCTTCCGGTAACGCATACCCTAATGGGCGTTGGTGTATTTGACCCAGACCACGAGCAATCACTTTACTGGTACGGGATGCATGGCACAGTTGCAGGAAACTGGGCCGTGTGCGAAAGCGATTTATTACTTTGTGCAGGGGCTCGTTTCGATGACCGTATAACGGGGAAAGTAGATAAGTATGCTCAGGAAGCATATGTCATTCACTTTGATGTGGATAAATCCGAGCATAATAAGAATGTACATGCACACTTCCCCATCCGTTCTGATATCAAATATGCACTCAAACGAATGTCAGAGCTCATTCGGGATGGTAAATTTGAAAAACCTGACCTCTCCTCATGGATGAGTACAGTAAAGGGTTGGAAAGAAAAACATCCTTTCAAATTTAACAAAGGCAAGCACATCACTTCGCAGGAAGCAATTGATGTTCTGTACAAAGAATCTAAAGGTGATGCCATTATTACCACTGGAGTGGGCCAACACCAAATGTGGGCAGCCCAGTATTATCGCTTTAAAGAACCCCGAACCTACATTTCTTCCTTGGGGCTTGGAACCATGGGATTTGGTTATCCAGCTGCAGTGGGAGCGAAAGTAGCACGACCTGACAAAGAAGTAATTGACATTGATGGTGATGGTTCTTTTCTGATGAATGTCCAAGAGTTAGCTACCGCAAAGATTGAAAAAATAAATGCGAAGTGCCTCCTTTTGAATAACCAACACTTAGGCATGGTGGTACAGTGGGAAGATCGATTTTATGAATCCGTCCGTGGACATACCATTTTATGCGACCCTGAAAACATTGGTGGACCGGATAATGAAGAAGCAATTTACCCAGATTACATAAAAATGTGTGAAGGCTTTGGCGTAAAAGCTCGACGAGTGATCAAACGTGAAGATCTACAAGAGGCCATGAGAGAAATGCTTGATGCCGATGAGCCCTACCTTTTAGAAATTATTGTACCCTACACCGAACATGTCTTACCCATGATTCCCCAAGGGAAATCTGCCAAGGAAATCCTGATCGACTAATCAATTCTCCGGGTTAACTCTGAAAGTTTTCTATTGGAGTAAGCATGTGAAAAGAAATTGCATTGTTGAAAAAGTTAAGAGTTCAATAAACTAAGAATACCTATTTTATGCTTCCCGTAATATAATCCTAAGCCAAGGATAAATTGCATGAAATCGATATCCATTTCTCGTCGTTATTTTATCTCTACCCTACCTTTTTTTTATTCCCCAGGTTTACTAGCAGAAATACTATCCTTGACTCCAAAGCAGGTAGAAGGCCCTTTTTACCCAGATATATTGCCACTGGACACTGATAATGACCTGATTATTCTGAATGATTCCCTTACACCAGCGATTGGTACAATTGCTTATCTTAGTGGAAAGATAACTGACAATAAAGGGAACCCTATTCGTAACTCATTAGTGGAAATTTGGCAGGTTGATAACAATGGAGTTTATCTGCACTCAAAGGGTGGATCGCGTGCTAAACAGGACACGAACTTTCAAGGCTACGGACAATTTCTAACCGACTCGAAGGGGAACTATTTTTTTCGTACCCTTAAACCTAGTTATTACAGCGGACGCACTCCTCATATTCATATGGCGGTTTCAGTAAAAGGCAGAGAAAAGTTTACGACACAATGCTATATAAAAGGAGAGCCTCGAAACCAGAGAGATGCAATTCTCAAAAGGGTAAAGGATCGAAAAGCCAGGGAATCACTAATTGTTCCTTTTAATCCAGTCAAAGGGTCCAAGTCCGGAGAAGTTGCCGCAAGATTTAATATCGTTCTTGGAAAGACGCCAGAAAATCACTAGAACTTTATTTAACAAAATCGTAGACAATAATTTTTTCAACCAGAGGAACCAATACCTCTTTTTTTACCTGTTGATGTATAGGGTGGTCCAAGTAATTTTGTAAACCAGCCGCATCTTTTGTTACCACAAGAATGCCAACATCAAAACTATCATCGACGATGTCTCGCTCACTCGGTAAAACATGACCTACCTGAACATCTATTACACCTGAAATTTCCCTAAATATCTTTGTTGCTCCTATAATCTCATCTCGATGAGACTGATTACCTGGATCCTTTAACCAGCAAAAGACAAGATGATGAAGCCTTTTATCTGCGATTACATTACTTTTCGATGAACCAATGTCACTGTCCGAGAAAATTGTGGCACACCCAGTTGACAGTAGGATAAAAGAAATAAATAACAAATAAACTTTAGTTTTAATAATCATAAAAAATTTGTTCAGGTACAAAGAATCAAACTTATTTGAAGCATAGAGTAAGGTAATTCGGGCAAGATCAATATCCGATTTCAATTGCCTTTGTTGACTGTAGAAATGATTGAATATGGTATGGCTTTTGATGATATCATACCTATCGATGCTCTTTTAGGAAAGCAACAGGAACCTATGTACGGCGACAATACTACTTCAAGTAATAAAAAAAAGAAGAAGGTTGATCGAGAAGCAATGCAATCCGCAATCATGCGAATTCCTCGAATGGATGTAAGGGTAGCCAGAGATCTTATCGATATTGGAATACGTGAAATCTACGAATTACAGGGCAGATCTGCTGAAAGTTTATTCGAAGAAATACAGGCTTTGCGACCGGAAACACCAGAATATCGTATGGCTTATTTACGCATGGGGATATACTTTTCTGAAAACGACCCACCTGAAGCGAGTCAGATGCACCCAAGTGTTTGGCAGGACGTCTAAGAGAGCGTTCCTACCCTTCGCTACGATCGAGTTTTTCGCGGGCACGCTTAGTTTGCCATACCATAAATAGACCATAAGCAAAGAAACATGCCCCATTCATCATAACCAAAGGCATTTGGTGGTTTTTAAAACCCACTCCAAAAAGCGTGCCACCAACGATAGTAAACATCCAGCCAAAATAGGATCTGAATTTAATAACGCGTCGAAAGTGGACGACTTTCTTGGCCATTTGCTCAGGAGTTGGTTGGCGTCGACTCATCAGAAGGCGAACTTAGTTTTGCTCTGAGGCCTCGTCTTCGGACTGACTCATCATCTGCTTAATGCTGGCAAGTCGGTCATTCTCACGATGAAGATCGGTAAGAAGCATGGAAGCACGCTTACTTAGATGTTGAACTTCAAGCATAGCTTGTTTCCGGAGAGTATGCTTGCAAAGAGTAAAGGCTGCCAAGTCAACGAATGCATCAACATCATCCAGTGGATTGAGAAATTCTAGCATTTCATCAGTAACATCACCTCCTAGAAGTTTATTTTGCTGCAAAGCTTGTTCTAACTCTTTGCGAATAGAACTACAGGAATCATCAATAATAGAATTCATCGCTTCGGTTTCAACTACGCGGTAAGGTAATTCTTGAGATATACCTCGAATCTTAACCCTCTTAATGCCTTGCAGTAAAACAAATGAAGTTCCATCGTGATGTTTTTTTGAAACGCGGATGAGTCCAATAGTTGCAACACCAAAAGGGTGCTCCATGTGAACTTCGTCCTCTGCTACATTTTCTCTCTCACAGACAATACCGAACATGCGCGTTGTATCGAGAACCTCATCTAGCATCTGGCGATACCTTTCCTCGAAAATACTTAGAGGCATCATCGCCTTAGGGAAGAGAACTACCCCACGTAAAGTCATTACAGGGATTTTTTGTGGGATTTCGATGTTTGCTTCAGACATTAATACTTTTAATTTGTGGGAAAGGGCTAAAAGGTCAAACCGTAGATTTTTAAAACCAAGAAGAATACTTAAATCCTAAAGAAATAAACCAGCTATAGTTGCTGAGAGCAGGCTTGCCATGGTTCCTCCAATTAATGCTTTGACCCCTAACCCAGCTATTTCAGACCTGCGATCCGGAGCAATAGCTCCAATTCCACCGATTTGAATACCAATAGACATAAAGTTGGCAAATCCACAAAGTGCGAAAGTCGAAAGATAAACTGAACGTGAACTCATACCTGCTTCCTTGTAAGCGGCTAAGTCAGCGAAGGCGAAAAATTCAGTTGCAAATAACTTGGTACCAATCAACTGCCCAACCTGAAGTATTTCATCAGATGAAATTCCGATAAGCCAGGCGATCGGTGCAAAAAAGAATCCAAAAATAGCTTGGAGGCTTAACTCACTAAATCCTCCATCCGT
>Ga0233432_10000368_pt1 | contig 43841 bp, 39 predicted proteins | sample SI_122_August201_6_FD_179870 | JGI IMG/M metagenome (GOLD analysis project Ga0233432, IMG submission 179870) | Seawater microbial communities from Saanich Inlet, British Columbia, Canada - SI_122_August2016_10_MG | ecosystem: Environmental > Aquatic > Marine > Inlet | place: Canada: British... | reverse complement strand
TTTGCAATACAAATATATAAATATATCCCATATTGTATAACTATATGCTAAATAAGTTATGCAAAATCTTATGTTTATGTAAGTAGATTAATTTTTATTCTGCATTAAATACGAATCAAATTAACTTTCAAACTTGATGTATAAGTAAACGCTATAAAGATAATTCACTGCTCATTTTTTTATGTAAATTGAATGACATAATCAGCTCACCACTTAATCGTTCTTTTTTTTATTATTAGACAAAAAACCTTAAACACATTCCAATAGTACAAATACAAAATAAGTGAATGCAGTAGGAATTTGTATCAAACAGCAATTTTTTAGTTCAAATTAGTTCCTTGATTTAAAGGTATTTCAAGCTTGAATTAATAAGTCATTACATGATAAAGAAATAGTATAAGGTTTAAATTGAGGTTGTAAGTAATGCGGGCTAAACATTTGGTAATCAGTCAATTTGAAAATACATTTGTAACATTATTAACAAACTAATATTATGAAGAAATTATTTTTACCCTTTTTAGTTTTGCTTGGACTACAAATACAAGCACAATCAACACTTTGTGAACAAACCTATACAACAGGTAATTATTATGTATTTGAGGTAGCGATTCCAACTACAGCAAATGGTTTATCAAACATGGCTCCATTATATGCTGTTACTAACACAATACTGGATACCTGGGAAGATAGTTGTTTCGGTGGTCCTTGCACACATACTGTTTATAATGAATATGGTGAGGATACAATTACAACTTGTATATCTTATACTATTTCCGATTCAGGCTATGTTGATACTTTAATGTGTTGCCTAACACAATATTGGAATGGTCAATCATGGGTGCCTGTAGGTGGAGATGTTACTTCTACTTGGACATGTTCACAAAACGCTTTTGGTTGTACTGAATTAATGGATGGAAGTGGAGAATTTGCAACAGAAGAAAGTTGTATAGCTTCATGTGATTCAATTATTTATTGTAACGGTTATTTAGAAACTTCTGATGACAATGGACAATTGACTGTATCTGTTTATGATATGGTATTGCCTGTGAGTTATATGTGGAGTACTGGAGAGACTACTCAATCAATCTCACCATCTTCAAGTGGTGTGTATTATTGCGATATTACTGATGCTGATGGATGTGACTATGCGACTACGTTCACTTATTTCGATTTTGATTTTTGTGATTCTACTTGGTACGATGCTGATTTCACTGAAGTAGATGGTCTATGGGAAGTTACTCTGACAGGATATATTAGTGAAAACTTAAACGACCTAACAGATACCGTAGTGCATGGTTTTGTAATTACACCTTCAAATGAATTTATGTCACAATACGGTGATGTTGGTTCTTATCCTCACTCTTGGGCACCTGAGTTTGCCTTATCATTATCAACAGATGATACACTTACGGTTTGTTGGAATTCTACAATATATGCTGATGGATTAAATGCATACCCACAAGGTTGGAGTGAAATGTGTAATATGAATCAAGAGGTTTGTGACGAATGGGTTTGGGATGGTGAAGCTTGGGCTAGATCAACCTCTGCACCAACCTCAATCAACGAACCTTTCAGTGTACAAAGTAAAAATTTAATTAGAGTAATTGATGCTTTAGGTAGAATAGCCGATAAGGATGCTACCAACAGATTGTTATTCTACATTTATGATAATGGTGAGATAGAGAAAAACTTCATCATTGAGTAAAATTCTTTTTCCCTATAAGTGTGCAAATAGACCCTCTCAATTTTGAGAGGGTTTTTTTCATTACAAATCTTGACTAATTAATCGTAAAATTTAACTTATTTTTGCACCCTTCCATGTTTTAAGAAAATACAATAGAATTAAATGAACGGCGGAAATACAGCTAAGAATAGTGTGTCTAAACGTTTGGGTTTACTCAATAGGTACTTTAAGATTACACGTTTTTATTCCTTTTTAAAGCATACTGCTTTTAAAGGAGGCTATGTTATTGCACTTTTTATTGCTATTATTTTTCTTCTAGACACCTTTGTTGTTGATATTAATTTATTGCTTAGCAATTTAGTTGACTCCTTTTCTCCACTAGTTATATTTACAATTTTTCTAATATCAGAGTCTATTTTAGGTTTATTACCCCCTGAAGTATTTATTGCATGGGCATCTAAGTCTTCTTTCCCGTATTTGTTTTTATTTACTCTAGCTTCTATTTCTTTCTTAGGAGGAGTAATTTCTTACTTTATTGGCGGACGTCTTTTTTTAATCCCTGCTGTAAAAAACTATATAGAAGTTAAAATAGCAAAGCACATTGTCAACTTACGTAAATGGGGAGGAGTATTTGTGTTTTTAGGAGCTGTTTCGCCATTACCACATTCTATGGTCAGTATGGCTTGTGGTCTAATCAAGTATAATTTCAAACATTACCTTCTTTGGTCTTTGTTTAGATACTTACGTTTTTTCGTTTATGCTTTGGTTATTTTTCAAGTCTTTTAATACTCAATATTCTTCTTATACCATTTTCAGTGATTGGTGTTGCTCAATAGCAAATTCAATTTTATTTACAATATCTTCAATAGAATCACTTTCATAGTTTATTTCCAATGGAGGTTTAATCTCGAATGATTTTAAAACTCCTTTCTTTTTAACGATTAAGCCTTTTTTATCAAATGAGCGTCTGAAACCATCAATAACAATTGGAATAACTATAGGCTTATTTTTTTTGATGATATGAGCGGTTCCTTTTCTAACTGGCATCCAGGCTTTTGTTGTGCCTTGGGGGAATGTAATGACCCAGCCTTCAGCTAATGCTTTATCAATATTCGAAACATCTTCTGAATTGACATCTCTTTCAATACTTTCGCCTTTACACCTCCACGTTCTGTCGATACTTATAGAGCCAGCATGTGCCATTATTTTTGGTAATAGCCCAGACTTCATGGTTTCCTTGGCAGCAACAAAATAGAGGTTCATTTTAGGCTTCCAGAGGTAGCCAATATTTTTAATGCTGTTATTTCTTCCTTTTAAACTTGCATTGATAACGTGTATCATGGCAGCTACATCGGCAAAATAGGTTTGGTGGTTTGAAATGAATAAGACATTTTTTTCAGGTAAACTTTCTAGAACAGAAGTTCCGCTAATATGCATTTTGTTTGTTCCTCTAAAACGAGCATGTGATAGAATACCCAGTATTCTAACTAGCCATTTTTTTAAAAACAGATTGTGACCAAAGTTATTTTTCTTTGTTAGAAACATAAAACTTGTTAAAGACAAAATGTTGAAGTGTCTTCGATAAAAGTAGTAAATATTAAATGAATTCCTCAAAATTTGTAAATTTGAAATTATGAGATCGCTATTTACAAGTTCATTTTTACTGTTATTTTCATTTACTGTTCTATCTCAGAATACCTATTCTGATATTGCACCAATTTTATTTGAAAAATGTGCACAATGCCATAGAGATGGTGGAGGAGCACCCTTTTCGGTATTAAATTATGAGGAAACATATTTTTATCGCAATTCTATTTATCACCAAGTTTCTGAGGGTTATATGCCGCCATGGGCTCCAGATACATCCTACTTGCATTTTGTTAATGAAAGAGCTTTAACGGAAAATGAAAAAAATGCCATTTTAGATTGGGTGGATGCTTTTGCTTTAGAAGGAGACACATCCTTATTGCCTGATATTCCAGAGTTTTCATCTACTATATTAAACGGTGAGCCTGACTTAATTATAAATACACCAACTTTTCAAAGTAATGCCTTTACTGAGGATGCTTACAACCTATTAGTTGTACCAAGCGGTTTAAGTACGCAAAGGTATTTAAGAGCTATTGAGATAGTGCCAGAAAACCCTGAGCTTACACATCATATTGTATTTAATGCTGACAATGCAGGAATAGTATCAGAAGATTTGTCTGGACTAAGTGCTAATATTGAAGGGGATATTTATGTCGGAATTTATACACCAGGGGGAAACCCTATTATTTTCCCTAATTCATCAGAAATAAAAATGGGAATATCACTACCTGCCCAAGCCGACTTAATCTTTCAAGTACATACACCAAACTATGTATCTACGGGAGCTAGCTACGGAATGGATGTAAATATTCAAGTTAGGTTGTTCTTCTATCCGGAAGATGAGATAGGAGTTAGGGAAGTATTCTCACAAACACCCCTTCAATACTGGGAGGATGACTTTTATATTTTACCTAATGAAGCAAAAACTATTAGTACAGAGTCAGAGCCAGTAGAATTTGATTTTTCTGTATATAATGCTTTACCGCATTCTCATAAAATTTGTGCAGAAATATTAAATTATGCATATGAAGGAGAGGACACTATACCTCTTATTAAAATAAACCGTTGGGACTTTAATCATCAAGAGTATTATTACTTTAAAAATTTGGTGAAAATTCCTGCCGGATATACCCTTTATTCTGAACACACATACGACAATACTGTAGGAAATCACCATAATCCTTTCAATCCACCTCAACTTATTTCTGTTGGCCCTAATTCAAATGATGAAATGCTATTTGATAGTTTTCAATTTTTACAATATCAAGAGGGTGATGAGCAGATTAATATTGATAGTATTTTAAGTAATGATCCATTGCTAACGGTCTCTGGAGTTTCTGAATACAGTTCAACTGAATTATTTAATTCCTATGTAGCTCCAAATCCCTTAAGTAAATCCTCAAGTATATATTTTCCCCATTTTGATGATTCTTACCAAGATTACACTTTAGATGTGGTAAATACGGAAGGTAAAAAAGTAAGTTTGGATTATTTTGTAAACAGAGGTCAAATCTCTTTTGAAAGAGGTGTTTTATCCTCTGGAGTGTATTTCTACTCTGTAATAGATGGTATAAATGTAGTGTCTTCCGGTAAGTTTATTGTAATGGATTAATGACTTACTTTTTAAGCGACATAGGGTTTGCAAACTCTGTGGTAACATAAGAATTAGGTGCAGTTTCTTCAATTATCCGCATTACCATTTTGAGTTTTCTTTTTGGAATTATACACCAGTAAATTCTTACAGAGCCTTTAATGCCTTCACCGTCAATTACGGTCACTCCAAAACCTTCTTTTCTAAGAGGTTCAGCAACATTTGGGGAGTCAATGGAAGTGAATACTCTTACTACTACATCACCGAAACCGAGAAAACCTTCAATATAAGAACCTAAAATTGTACCAGCGGCAAAACCTAGTGCATAGCCTGCAATTAGGAATGAATCATCTATATCTTGAATTACTTTTGATACGGCCAAAATCCAAATAACGGATTCTACCAAGCCGACTAAGCCAGCATATAAAGGTTTGTTTTTAGCTATTAATAAAGCCCTAACAGTCCCAAGACTTTGGTCACATAAACGTAAAAGGAAAATGGTTAATGCTGCTAAAAAGACGCTCATCGAGGTGGTTTTTACACCTCAAATGTACTAATTTAATCCAAAGAGTTGAGGTAAGATTCTGAAATGGTTTTGATGTTTTGTTTCTTCTCATCAATCATGTTGTGGTACATATTAACCATGAACTTCATTCTTATATTATTTTTGAATACATCTTCATATTCGTGAATAAATCGCCAGTATAAAGCATCCCATGTTTCCTCCCAATTTGATTTTTTATAATCACTCATTTTTTTAATGTAGTTGCTGCTACTGAAATAGGGTTTTGTTGACATCAGACCGCCATCAGAAAATTGACTCATACCATATACATTTGGTACCATAACCCAGTCGTATGAATCAATAAACACTTCCATAAACCATTGGTATACTTCATCTGGATCAAACTCGCAAAGTAGCATAAAGTTGCCTAAAATCATAAGCCGTTCAATATGGTGAGAATAGGCTGTTTTTAGAATTTTTTTTATGGTGTTGTCAATGGGTTCAATACCAGTGGTGCCATCATAAAAGGAAGCTGGTATTTTTCGTTTGAAGTTGAAAAAATTAGTGGTTCTTTCTTGAGAACCCTTTACAATATATATACCTCTTATGAATTCTCTCCAGCCTATAATTTGTCGTACAAAACCTTCGATTGAATTTAAAGGAATATCATTTTTATCGGCAAAATTCAGTGTTGTTTTTATGACGTAATCAGGTGTTATTAGACCTATGTTCATCATAGGTGTAATTACACTATGATTTAAAAAAGATTCTTCTTTAACTATGGCATCTTCATAGATTCCAAAATCATAAAATCTATTCTGTAAAAAGTCGTCAAACCATTTTTTTGAAGACTCAAAATTAGTGGGGTAAAGGGGCGTGTGACTTAATTCTCCAATATTATCTGAGAAATTTTTATTGACGTACTGAATAGCTTCATCATGAAAAGCATCACTTTCAAGAGCTTTAATTAGAGGAGGTGTTTTTCCTTTTGGGTATTTTCTTCTATTTTCTGTATCAAAACTCCACTTTCCACCGATAGGAGTTTCGTTTTCGTCAATTAAAATTTTGAATTTCTTTCGCTGATTAATATAGAATGAAGTTTGAAAAAACTTTTTCTTATTAGCTTTAAAAAAAGTGCCTAATTCCTCCTCTTTAGTCAAGAAATTTGGATTGTTGTACTTTTTTAAATCTAGACAATATTTAGAAGCATTTTCCTCGATTTTTTTAGACAGATAGTTGTCGACAGGGTCAATGAAATGAATACATTCAATTCCTTCATTTTTGAAGTGATTAAATAGACTGTCAATAGTTGCTAAACTATCATTACAGTCAACATATACTGTTGGTTGGTTTTTACTATTCAAATACGATTCATAAAACTTCATACTAGATCGGTGCAACACCAATTTTTGTTTATGAAAATTGTATTGTTTGAAAAACAAATCATCTTCGATGAGATAAGAAATAGACTGTTCTAATGGTAATGGACTAACTTCAAATAATTGATTTGGAAATATGATATTGACTGTTTTCATGATCTATGCTGTTTTAAGTTCTTTTTTACACTTATTCCAAAATTTAAAAAAAGAAGGGTAATAACCCTTGACTGTAAACATCCAGTCTCTTTGGTCTTCAATGCCTTTGTAGTGCGTATTTAAGGGATGTTCTTTAAAATATAGCGGACTAACTTCAGTAAGTTCTTTAAGCCCTTCAAAAGAGCCTACAAACAGTTGAATGTCATCAATGTTTTTAGAAAGATTGAGCATGAAGTCCATTGACTTTCTGGAAATAGGATAGTTTTCAAACACACTTGGCTCTATGTGTAGTATTCTGTTAGCCTTCTTCTCAGTTCTCCATTTAGGGTCAAGATTATAGTAATTATAAATAAGGGTTGGGAGTTCAGTATCAATCTTTAAACTGTTATCGGTTTTGGGTAGTGGAGTTGTAAGTTTTAAGTCTACCGTTTCTTTAAGCTCAGAAGGAATGCCCATTGAATAGAATTCTGAATAATCGACATCCAGAAAAGTATTCTTCTGTTGAGTATAGCAGTATTTGTTAATGTTATCTTGATTTGCAAAATAGAGCTTATTACTATTTGCACCGCATACCCACTGCCAGCTTAAAGCATTACTAGCCCAATCGCCATCTAATAAATGATAGTACATCCATTGAGCAGGAGCTTTCCAATGTGATTTAGCGTTATTGCAACTAATAGCTGCAATATACATGCGGACATGGTTGTGAATATAACCAGTATCGTAAAACTCTTTAATAGCATTGTCAATCGCTTCAATAGAACAATTGCCTTCAACTATAGCTTTTGGAATTTGGTGGTTATCGACCTTAAGTTGATTATTTTTCAAATCGCTATTGATAAGATCTTGTTTTTCTATCCAAATCTGTTGCCAATAATCTCTCCAGGCTAATTCTTGAATGAATTTCTCTATTTTATTTGGATTAAAACCACGCTGAAGTAATGAGTTTAGAATTTCTTTGGTAGAAATTACACCTCTAGATATGTAGGGTGATAATTTACTGACTGCACCGTCAATATAGTTTCTGTTTTTAGAGTAAGAGACTGGCTCTATAGCCTCTATTTTGTCGTATATGAAGGTTAAGTCAGTATTCATTTTGTATAACTTATTAATGAAATAGTTATACAAAAGTAAGTTAATTTATATACTTAACTGATAAATGAAGTCATTTTTAATAGCTTATTCTTCACGGTTCCCTCTAAATGCCTTGTAGAGTTTGTCTTTAATTTCTTCTTCCATATCAGATTCTGCTTGTAAATACCCTTTAGTTCGTCCAATAAATAATGCAATTAAAGTAGCCTCACGAACATTATGTCCTTTTTGGAGAAGTTTCATTACTGCATCATAGGTGGAATCTGACTCTTCAGAAATTTCGTAAGCTAATTTTTCGAAATCGAATAATTCGTCTTTATCGCATTGTAGCAAATGGCATAACTTTTCAATTTCAAATTGACTTAGTAGAGGTGTTTTTTTTGGAACTTTCATAACTAATACTATTTCTATTTATAGTAATTGGCAAAAGTTATGCCAATCCACTAAATAAGGTCAAAATGTCAGATTTTCTTAATTAGGTATAGTAATAATGCAATAAGTCTTTATCATTAATCACATATTTATCAAATAGTTTTACTAAAACAAACCTAAATCCTCATTTAAAATAACATACATTTACTTTTACGATGACGGTTGTTATAAAAAGAAGGTTATTTTTGTACCAAATAGATAATCAAACATGTGCTAAAATTTAAGAGTTTTATAAAAAGTGACGATGCCGATTGGGTGACCTTCATTCATGGAGCGGGTGGGAGTAGTACCATTTGGCACAAGCAAGTAAAGTTTTTAAAAAACCATTTTAACTTACTACTCATTGATCTTCGTGGACACGGAATGTCCAATCAGCTTACCATAAAGGATGAATATTCATTAGACTTAGTTGTAGAAGAAATTATAGAGGTAAACGAACATTTGGGCATAAATAAATCTCATTTTATTGGTGTCTCTTTAGGTTCAGTTATTATTACCAAAATATCGGAAAAATACCCAGACTTAGTTGATAAAATAGTGTTGAGTGGAGCGATTACAAGCTTTAGTTTCAGAACTTTATTCTTATTACGAACTGTACAGATTATCAAAGGTGTTATTCCTAATATCGTATTGTATAGATTATTTGCATGGATTATAATGCCAAGGAAAGGGCATCAGAAGTCTAGACAGATATTTATTAATGAAGCCAAAAAAATTAAGGCCAACGCCTTCAAAAAATGGCTAAAATTACTTCCAGAGATTAAACGAACTATAGACACCATTCCACACATAGAAATTAACAGACCTATTCTATTTATTTCTGGATATGAAGATTATCTTTTTGTCAATCAAATTGAAGAATTTGTTAAAAATAAATCGAATTGTATTCTCAAAAAGATTAAAAAATCAGGACATATTGTCAATATTGACCAACATCAGATATTTAATCAATTTACTGTCAACTTTTTAAAATGAAACGATTTACCTTCCTATCATTTCTTATTGTATTATTCTCTTGTTCTAGCAATTCACAGACGTATTCAAATTTAAAACCTAAAGATTTTAAAGCTGAAATTGAACAAAATGCAGGTATAATTTTAGATGTTCGTACACCCAATGAGGTCTCGACTGGTCAAATAGAAAATGCCAGTACCATAGACTTTTATGACAAAAATTTTAAAGATAAGATTGCTAAAATCCAAAAGGATAAAACAGTCTATGTTTATTGTAAAAGTGGAGGTAGAAGCTCTAAAGCGGCTCAACTATTAGTTGAGGCCGGACAGTCTAAAGTCATAAACCTTCAAGGTGGTATTATGGCATGGAAAAGAGCGGGCTATGTATTAACTTCTTTTGACAACACACAAGACTCTAACATCCAAGAGTTTTCCATTTCTGATTTTAATACTGTTTTATCAGAAAACAATATAGTTTTAGTAGATTTTCATACGCTTTGGTGTGCACCCTGTCGCAAAATGGCACCTATGATTGATGCACTTGAGAAAGACTATGAAAGTAAAGTGTCTATTTCAAGAGTTGATCTTGATAAGAGTGGAGAATTAGCTGACCAATATAAAATAGTGGCTGTACCGACACTTGTACTGTTTCAAGACGGTAAAGAAATTTGGCGAAATACAGGTTTACTTTCAAAAGAAGAGCTAGTAAATGTATTAGAAAAACAGCTTAACTAAGATTACGATTTAGCTGTACTCTTATTTTTATTTCGTCTGCATCTTTCGCTGCAGTACTTAACCTCATCCCAATTCTTTTCCCATTTTTTACGCCAATCGTATGGTTTTTGGCAGACTAAACATCTTTTTTGTGGTAAAGGCTTTTTCATTCAATGAAAAAAACAGAAATGGTTAATGAGTGTATTAGTGGAGCTGGCGGGAATCGAACCCGCGTCCAAACAAGGAACTTAAGCGCTTTCTACATGTGTATTGCTTTTTAATTGTCGGGAAGGGTAAGGAAAAACACAACCATACTCCAACCTTATCTTCTTTAGTTTCGCTTTTTAGTCGAAGCCCTAAAAAACTAGCTCAATCTTTTTATGATGCTTCATAAGAACGAAAGCTTCGAGCCCTCTTTCATTCGGAAGCAAAGGCGTCCTAATTACTATAATTAGGCAGCCATAGCGTAGTTATACTCGCCATTTAAAAGTGTGTACATTGATATTTACGAGCCAACAAACAATGCTCGACATGCTTACGGTTAACTTCAAACTTGTAGTCAAAACCAGTCAGCCCCAATAAAAAAAAGAACGTAATCAGATGCAAAACTACACTTTTGTATTAACTTAGCCTTCCTACACACAAGCTTTTCAGCTATTTCTTTTGGCTGATAAATCTGACGCTTCTAGTAAAAACATTGGACTAAGGTTGTTTTTTTGCAGATAAAAAGATGTTTTTGATTGACAAGCTATTTTTTTAATTACTGACTTTACACTTTTCTTTTAAGCATTTTTACTTACAGTAAATTGTTGAATGCGTCTAGAAATGTGAAGGATGAAAAAGCTTATATTTTTAACATTAGTAGTTGTGTTATGTGTTTCTGAGGTTTATTCTCAAACCCCAGGAATACCTTATCAGGCTGTTTTACTAAATAAAGACGCTGGTCAAGAGTTACCTGGTTCAGATGTTGAATATGCTAATCCCTTACGAAATACGCTAGTTTCAATACGTTTTTCAATTTATGACGAAAACGGATTAGAGTTTTCAGAAAATCACTTTGATGTTGTAGTTGATGGTTATGGTATGATAAACCTTATTGTCGGAATGGGAACTTACACTTTCAGTGATTTTGAGAATATGGATTGGGATGGTGAAGAGAAATGGCTGAAAATAGAGGTAGACTTCGACAACGGTAGTGATTTTGAAAATGCTGCTGACCAAAATTTGTTTAGTATTCGAGGGTCTGATGGTTTTGCATATTTCAGAACAAACGTCCGTATAGATGGTTTACCAACTAATACGGGAACAAACTCCGATGACATGGTTGTTGCTGACGCTAACGGAAATTTAAAAACTACAAATGTTGGTGTAATTGACATTTCATATGCTAATAGAAATTATACGTTTACACCAAAAAGTGGTTTAGGAGGAATAGCGATGATTAAAGCCCATACATGGATGAATGAACATTGGTTTGGTTTACTAACATGGAGAAATAATGGGACAGGTTCTTCAGTAATTGCTTCGGCAGTTTTAACCCAATTAAGTCAATCTGGGAATTTAACTCCCACTGTTACTACCAGTGGTAGTGGAATTGTATTTAGCTGGACTGGACAACATTCAAATGCACATGGTTGGATGTTTACAATTATTGAATAATAGACTTAATGAAAATAACTTAAATTTATTTTTGATTTTCTAGAAGTAAATTGGTTTCAAATTTTAAGAGAATTAATCTTATTTATTTGAATTTAATCTCTTAGTTTTGAACTATGCAAACCATAGGAATTTTAAAAGAAGGTAAGACGCCACCAGACAAGAGAGTACCATTAAGTCCACAACAATGCGCCGATTTTATTTCCCAATATCCATCAATTAATTTAGTGGTTCAGAGAAGCCCCATTCGATGTTTTTCTGATGAAGAGTACTCAAACTTAGGAATTACTCTTGTTGATGATGTTTCCAATTGTGATGTCTTACTTGGCGTAAAGGAAGTTCCAAAATCTGATTTGCTTTCAGATAAAACCTACTTTTATTTTTCACATACTATTAAGGAGCAACCTTATAATAGGGAGCTACTTCAAAAAATAGTTGAGAAAAATATCACTATGGTCGACTATGAAACTTTAAAGCATGCTAATGGAAGTCGAATTATTGGTTTTGGCAGATATGCCGGTGTAGTGGGTTGCTACAATGGATTTTTAGCTTATGGCAAGCGAACTAAACGCTTTGAGTTGAAAGCTGCTAATTTATGTGAAGATAGAAAAGAGCTCGAAAAAGAACTCAAAAAAGTTGATTTACCCAATATAAAAATCATTGTTTCTGGAAACGGCAGAGTGGGTAAGGGGGCATTAGAAATCATTCAATTATTAAATATTAGAGAAGTCAGTAAAGAAGATTTTAAGACTAAAACCTTTGATGAGCCTGTTTATGTACATGTTGATTTTCCAGATTATAATACTAGAAAAGACGGTTCAGAATTTATAGCTGACGAATTCTTTAAAAAACCTGAGTTATTTAAATCCACCTTTATGGACTATGCCTCTTGTGCGGATGTCTTTATTGCAGGACATTATTACGGTGCTGGTTCTCCACACTTATTTACAAGAGAAGACGCCAAATCAGCAGATTTTAAAATTCGTACTGTTGCTGATATTTCTTGCGATATAGATGGTCCAGTAGCTTCTACAATTAGACCTTCAACTATTGAGAATCCTATTTATGGGTATAATCCAGTTACAGAATCTGAAGATGACTTTGATAAAGAGGATGTAATAACCGTAATGGCAGTGGATAATTTACCTTGTGAATTACCTAAAGATGCTTCTGAAGATTTTGGAAATGAATTAATGAAACATGTTTTTCCTTGCCTAATAGGTGACGACCCTGAACAAATAATTGGTAGAGCAACCATCTGTAAAAATGGCGATTTAAATACTCATTATGAGTATTTAAGAGATTATCTTAATGGAAATTAGCAGTTTTTTAAACCGATAATAGTATCCATTGGATTTTCTGAACGGAATACAAAACTACCTGCCACTAAAATATCTGCTCCTGCTTCAATGAGTTTTGGAGCATTTTGTGAATTTACACCACCATCAATTTCAATTTTAGTGACTGCTCCTTTACTTTCAATAAGGCTTTTTAATTCCCTCACCTTGTCATAGGTATTTTCTATAAACGACTGCCCACCAAAGCCAGGATTTACAGACATAATACAGACGAGGTCTATATCTTGAATGGTATCTTTTAGTAAATCTACCGAAGTATGAGGGTTCAATGCAACACCAGCTTGCATGCCTTCTGCTTTTATAGCTTGAAGCGTTCTGTGTAGATGCGTGCATGCTTCATAATGCACAGTAAGAATATCAGCACCTACTTCTTTGAATGTTTTGATATATCTATCTGGGTCCACAATCATCAAATGTACATCCATAGTTTTTTTGGCGTGTTTTTTAATAGCCTTTATCACTGGCATACCAAAAGAGATATTCGGAACAAAAACACCATCCATAACGTCAATATGAAACCAATCAGCTTGACTATCGTTGACCATTTCACAATCCTTTTGAAGGTTAGCAAAATCGGCGGCTAATATGGAGGGTGCTATTAAATGTGACATAAATGATATATTAATTTTTGGCAAAGTTAAAAAAAAAGAGAGCCGAAGCTCTCTTTAAATTATCCTAAGTAGGTTTTTAAAATCTTACTCCTAGATGTATGTTTTAATCGCCTTACTGCTTTTTCCTTAATCTGACGAACTCTTTCTCTAGTTAGGTCAAATGCCTCACCAATTTCTTCAAGAGTCATAGCATGAGTTCCGTTCAACCCAAAATAAGCCTTAATAACTTCACCTTCTCTAGGAGTTAGTGTAGCTAAGGCACGACCAATTTCTTGACGTAAAGAGTCAACAATTAGTCCTTCATCAGGGTTAGGACTGTCTTCACTACCAATCACATTGTACATGTTACTGTCTTCACCTTCAACAAGTGGAGCATCCATAGATACGTGACGTCCAGAGTTTTTCATAGCCTGTTTAACTTCCTCTTCAGATAAGTCTAGCTCTCTAGCCACTTCTTCAGCGGTTGGAGGTCTTTCAAGACGTTGTTCTAAAAGAGCGTATGCCTTATTGATTTTGTTGATTGAACCAATCTTATTTAGAGGTAAACGAACAATTCTCGACTGTTCAGCTAGAGCTTGTAATATAGATTGACGAATCCACCATACGGCATAAGAGATAAATTTAAATCCACGAGTTTCGTCAAAACGACGAGCCGCTTTTATGAGACCTAAATTTCCTTCGTTAATTAAGTCAGGTAATGATAAACCTTGATTTTGGTATTGTTTAGCAACAGATACAACGAATCTTAAGTTAGCTTTTGTAAGCTTTTCTAAAGCGGTTTCATCACCTGCTTTAATTCGTTGTGCTAGTTCTACCTCTTCCTCCGCAGTGATTAAGTCAACTCGACCAATTTCTTGTAAATATTTATCAAGAGAAGCTGTTTCTCTATTGGTAACCTGTTTGGTAATTTTTAGTTGTCTCATCTGTGTTATTTATAGTTTAGTGCACTAATATCTAGTATACGAGCACACTAAAGAAAAGGTTTCAATTAATCACTAATTTTTTTCTGGTTTTGGTAAAAGAACTTTTCTTGATAGACGAAGCTTTCCAGATTTCGGGTCAATTTCAGTTAATTTAACTTCAACTTTATCGCCTTCTTTTAGCACCTCTTCAACGTTTTCTACTCTTTCCCAGTTAATTTCAGAAATATGAAGTAAACCATCGGTTCCTTTACCAATATTTACAAATGCACCATAAGGCATAATTGAACGTACTGTTCCAGTAAATACATCTCCAACTTCTGGAGTAAAGGTTAATGCTTTTATTTCAGAAATAGCGTTGTCAAGTAACTCCTGTCCTGTTCCTAAAATTTCAACTTTACCCTGATTGTCAATTTCTTCGATAGTAATAGTTGTATCTGTATCAGCTTGTAACTGCTGAATGATTTTTCCACCAGGTCCGATAACAGCACCGATAGTTTCTTTTGGGATATACATCACGTGTATTTTTGGTACATGTGGCTTGAGTTGCTCTCTTGGCTCAGAAATAGTATCCGTTAATTTACCTAAAATGTGCATTCTACCAGCGTGTGATTGCTCAAGTGCTTTGGTAAGAATTTCATAAGATAAACCTTCAATTTTGATATCCATCTGGCAAGCGGTAATACCGTCTTTAGTACCACATACTTTAAAGTCCATATCTCCTAGGAAATCTTCATCTCCTAAGATATCTGAAAGTACAGCAAAGTTTGTGCCATCAGTAATAAGTCCCATTGCAATTCCTGAAACAGGTTTTGTTAATTTAACACCAGCATCCATTAAAGCCATTGTTCCAGCACATACTGTAGCCATTGACGATGAACCGTTAGACTCAAGAATGTCAGAAACGACTCTTACTGTGTACGGATTGTCTTCGTCAATCATTCTAGATAAGGCTCTTTGAGCTAAGTTACCGTGTCCGATTTCTCTTCTGCTTACTCCTCTAATTGGTCTTGCTTCTCCAGTTGAGAAAGGAGGGAAGTTGTAGTGCAAATAGAATCTTTCAGAGCCTACCATAGTAACGCCATCAATTCTATTTTCATCCATTTTTGTACCCAATGTTACTGTTGTAAGAGATTGAGTTTCTCCTCTAGTAAATAATGCTGAACCGTGTGGGCTAGGAAGATAATCAACTTCACACCAAATTTGGCGAATGTCAGAAGGAGTACGGCCATCTAAACGAACATTTTCATTTAGTACCATATCTCTAACTGCTTTCTTTTCTGCTTTTTTGAAGTATCCTCCTAACATGAAACTTTTTTCAGATAATTCTTCTTCAGAAAGTGTTTCTTTAAAAGCGTCCTTTACGTCTTTAAATTTCTCGCTTCTACTGTGTTTGTCAGAAGCTTGTTTTGCAAGAGCGTAAAATTTATCGTAACAAAAAGACATTACATTGTCCTCAAGTTCTTTGTCGTGATTCTCGTGAGAGTATTCTCTTTTTACTTCTTTACCTACGGCTTTGGTTAGCTCTAATTGAACAGCACAATGGTTTTTGATTTCATCGTGAGCAAATTTAATAGCCTCAACCATTTCACCTTCAGATATTTCATCCATTTCACCTTCCACCATTGCAACACTTTCAGCAGATGCTCCAATAACCATATCAATATCAGATTCTTCTAATTGTGCAGGTGTTGGGTTAGCAATTAATTCTCCATTTAATCTACCAACTCTAACTTCAGAAATTGGTCCATTGAATGGTATGTCAGATACTGCTAGTGCTGCTGAAGCACCTAAACCAGCTAATGCTTCAGGACAAACGTTTTCATCATGCGATACTAGAGATAACATGATTTGAGTTTCTGCATGATAATCGTTAGGGAATAGGGGTCTTAATATTCTGTCAACTAATCGCATGATTAAAATTTCATGATCAGTTGGTCTTGCTTCACGTTTTAAAAATCCACCAGGGAATCTTCCGTCAGCGGCAAATTTTTCTCTGTAATCTACTGTAAGAGGTAGAAAATCTACATCGTCTCTAGCTTCTTTGTTGGAAACAACAGTTGCTAATAGTACGGAGTTACCCATTCTTACTTCAACAGTTCCATCGGCTTGTTTAGCCAGTTTCCCTGTTCTTAACTCAATGGTTCTGCCATCTTTTTGTTCAATCTTTTTTACAATTTCTTTCATTTTTTTTCAATTTACATACATGCGTATAAATACACAAAAAGGCAATTAAAAAATTGCCTTTTGCGTTTTATCGCTAAGAAGATACCTTACCTTCTTATTCCTAATTCTTTTATAAGTATTCTGTACTTTTCGATATCTTTATTCATAAGATAATCTAGAAGACCTCTACGTTTACCAACTAATAGTTGAAGTGAACGTTGTGTACTTTTGTCTTTTCTGTTGAGTTTCAGGTGCTCAGTTAAGTAGCCTATTCTTTTAGAGAACAAAGCAATTTGTCCTTCAGTTGAACCTGTATTTTTTGAATCTCCGCCATGTTTTTTAAAGATGGCAACTTTTTCTTTAGCAGTTACGTGCATTTTCTTATTAAATTTTCATTTTCAAAATGGTTGGCAAAGATAGCAAAAGTTTTAAATTATAGCAGATATATCACTGTTTTTTGTAATCTAAGAACATATCCAGTAAAAGTGAGAGTTTACTTTTTAAGTTTTTTCGTTCAACTATGAAGTCTAAAAAACCGTGATCGAGTACAAATTCTGAGGTTTGAAATCCTTCTGGTAAACTTTTGCCTATAGTTTCTTTTACAACTCTTGGTCCAGCAAAGCCAATTAGAGCTCCAGGCTCTGCAATATTCACGTCTCCGAGCATAGCAAATGAAGCTGTTACACCTCCTGTAGTAGGGTCTGTAAGAAAGGATATGTAAGGAAGTTTTGCTTCAGACAAAAGAGAAAGATTTGCCGATGTTTTTGCCATTTGCATAAGTGAAAATGCAGCCTCCATCATTCTAGCACCTCCTGATTTTGAAATCATTATAAATCCACACTTCTTTTTGATAGCATGTTGTATTGCTCGGCTTATTTTTTCACCAACAACAGAACCCATTGACCCTCCAATAAAATTGAAGTTCATACAGGCTATAACAACTGGTTTTCCGTCAATTTTACCGAAGCCTGTTGTAATAGCGTCTTTAAGACCTGTTTTCTTCTTAGTTTGAGTTAGTCGGTTTTTATACTTTTTAGTGTCTTCAAAAGTAAGAGGATCCAAGGCAATCATATCTGGGTCTAACTCCTTGAATTTGCCATCATCGAATAGAATGCTGAAATACTCTTTTGCATTTATTCTTTCATGGAAATTACATTTTATACAAACATGAAGATTATGTTCGTGCTCTTCAGTGGAAGTAATGTGTTTACATTTTGGACATTGGTACCACAACCCTTCTGGAGTTTCTTTTTTCTCATTTGTGGAAGTGGTAATTCCTTCTTGTATCCTTTTAAACCAACCCATTTTTAACTCAATTGATTAACATTATTTAAATCTTCAAATGCCTTGTTAAGTCGTTGTTTAAATGCTTCTTCTCCATGTCTTAACCAAACTCTTGGATCGTAATATTTTTTGTTAGGAATATCACTACCGTCTGGATTCCCAATTTGTGAGGCTATGTAGTCTTTCTTTTCAGTCATGTAGTCTCTAACACCTGAACTAAATGCGTATTGGAAATCAGTGTCAAGATTCATTTTGATTACACCATATCCAATTGCTTCTCGAATATCTTCAACAGATGAACCTGAGCCACCATGGAATACAAAATCAACAGGATTATAATCTGCGCCAAATTTTTCTTGTATAAAGGTTTGAGAATTTTTAAGGATTTTTGGCTGTAAGTCCACATTCCCAGGTTTATAAACACCGTGTACATTACCAAATGCAGCAGCTACTGTAAATTTGTCGCTAACTTTCATAAGCTCTTCATATGCATATGCCACTTCATCAGGCTGAGTGTATAGTTTTGAGCTATCGACATCTGAGTTATCAACACCATCTTCCTCTCCACCAGTAATACCTAGTTCAATTTCTAGAGTCATATCCATTTTGCTCATTCTCTCAAGGTATCTTTTACAGATATCAATATTCTCTTCTAATGATTCTTCAGAAAGGTCAATCATGTGTGAACTGTACAATGATTTTCCGTGTACTTTGTAAAAATCTTCACCAGCACTTAACAATCCATCAATCCAAGGCAATAGTTTCTTAGCACAATGGTCAGTATGCAAAATAACTGTTGCACCATACAGCTCGGCTAGTTGGTGAGTGTGCATTGCTCCAGAAACTCCTCCAGCAATCGCAGCTTGAAAATTATCATTAGAAAGTCCTTTTCCAGAGAAAAATTGACATCCACCAGCTGAAAATTGAACTATTGCAGCTGAATTATTATCTCTTGCTGATTCTAATACTGAATTCACACTACTGGTATTGACAACATTAATTGCCGGTAAAGCATATCCATGCTTTTTTGCGTGATTAAAGATTTCTTGTACTTGGTTTCCTGTAGCTACACCAGCTTTTATCATTATGTTATTATTAAAGGTTAGAACGGCAAATGTATTAAATACTTATTTTTTATGAATATTTACCGAAGATATTTTTTTACTTTCGGCTTAAAGTTTTAAACAGATAATGTTAACTAATAATAAAATTAAGCAAATCCGTTCTTTATCTCTAAAGAAAAATAGAAAAGCAGAAGGGCTTTTTATTGCTGAAGGGGAGAAGATAGTTAATGATCTTGTTAACTCGGGCTTCGAAATAGAGTCTATTTACGCCACCTCCGAATGGGAGGGAAGGGGTGCTACCATTATTTCAGAAAAAGAACTTAGTCGAATTTCATTTCTCAAAACACCAAATAAGGTTTTGGCTGTTGTAAACATTCCTTCTAATAGTTTAAAGGTATCGGGTGAAACAGTTTTAGCTTTAGATGGTATAAGTGATCCTGGTAATTTGGGCACGATAATACGTTTGGCAGATTGGTTTGGTGTAGAGCATATATTGTGTTCAGAAAACTCTGTAGATTATTTAAACCCTAAAGTTGTTCAGTCAACAATGGGTTCAATTTCAAGAGTTAAAGTACATTATGTTGATTTACATAGCGAGCTAAAAAAACATACTGATTACACATTGTATGCTACTGTAATGGATGGAAGTGATTTTAAAGACGTAGAACCTTCTACAAAACGTATTTTAATTTTTGGAAATGAGTCAAATGGTGTAAGTGATGAAGTTCTAAGTTTAGAGTCAAAAAAAGTGAGTATCCCTAGAGCTAAACATTCTAAAGCCGAATCTTTAAATATTGCAGTAGCCTGTGGTATCTTTTTATCTGACTATTGCGGTTGAACTGTTTAAGATTAATGGTGTTCAATAGATATAGTTAATAAATTAAACTAGTTTTTCAGCACACTTTATTCCGTCAATTGCGGCGGAAACTATTCCACCTGCATATCCTGCACCTTCTCCGCATGGATATAGGTTTTTAATTTGAATATGTTGAAGTGTTTCCTTATCTCTTGGAATATTAACTGGTGAAGAGGTTCGGCTTTCCACGCCAATAATATTGGCTTCGTTGGTTAGGTATCCATTCATCTTTTTGCCGAATACTCTAAAGCTTTCTGAAAGATGAGATGATATTGATTGTGGTAAAATTTCATGCAGAGGAAGAGAATGCATACCAGGTTGGTAAGAGGTGGTGTTTAGTTTAGAGGATGTTTTTTTATTTACAAAGTCTACCATTCTTTGTGCTGGAGCTACTTGTAATTCTGGTGTTAGCTGACACATGCTTTTTTCAACTGACATTTGGTAATGAAGTCCTCTAAGTTCGCCAAATTTTTCAAATGGTAAAAGATCTTCCTCCTTTACTTCAACGACAATTCCTGAGTTTGAAAACACTGAATTTCTTTTGGATGGAGACATACCGTTAACTACAATTTCACCACTATTTGTTGCGGCTGGTACAATAAACCCCCCAGGGCACATGCAAAATGAATAAACGCCTCGGTCTTTTACCTGAGTAACTAATTTGTATGCTGCTGCTGGAAGATATGGGCCTCGCTCTTTGCATGAATATTGAATACTGTCGATGAGTTCTTGTGGGTGTTCAATCCTTACACCCATAGAAAATGGTTTATACTTAATAGCAATTTTATTGTTGTGCAATAGAGTATAAACATCTCTAGCTGAATGCCCTGTGGCTAGAATGGTATTTTTAGCAAGTATTTTATCGCCCTTTTCTGTGATAACACCATCAACTTTAGAGTTTGAGATAATTAAATCAACAACTTTTGTATTAAAGTGGATTTCACCTCCATTACTTTCAATGGTATCTCTGATATTAGCTATAATTTTCGGCAACTTATTTGTGCCAATGTGTGGTTGCGCATCTATCAAGATATCTTCTTTGGCACCGTGGTAAACTAATGTTTCAAGTACCTCTAATACAGATCCTCTTTTTTTAGAACGTGTATATAATTTCCCGTCAGAATAAGTACCTGCTCCCCCTTCACCAAAGCAATAGTTCGAATCATTATTTACAATATGATTTTTATTGATGGCAGCAATGTCGCGTCTTCGCTGTCTTACATCTTTTCCCCTTTCAAGAATGATTGGTTTTTTGCCTTGCTCAAGTAGTTTAAGAGCAGCAAATAGACCGGCAGGACCGGAGCCAATAATTATTACTTCTTCTTTATTCTCTACGTTTTGGTAGTTTCTTTGAATACTATTATCTGTTTGTGTATCATCGAAAAATTGAATTTGCATTCGAATTTTTACATTTCTACTTCTAGCATCGATAGATTTTTTTACAATTTTCCAGTAGTCTTGGGAAATAGAAAGTTTATTTTTCTCTTTTTCAACTGTTTTGGACACAATATCTATGTCAGAAGCTTGTTCTGGTGTGAAGGTTAAGTTTATGAATTCTGACATTTATAGTGTATTATTCAAATGTAAATGATACTGTGAAGCCTCTCGTTTTCATACTTTTTATAGAGCTACTGTAGATGCTATCGTCATCAACTAGTACATTAGGCAGTCCAAAATTAGCCTTTAATTCCGGAGAAAACTTAAAATAGGGAAGATAAAAATCGAAACCTAGACCAATCTCATATGAAAAGTCATTCTTTTTAATTTTAACGATTTCAAAACCCTCATCATCAATATTTCGTTGAGAAGCAAGATCAATAGATGCCTTAAAGCCTGTTACGATATAGCTTCTCATGTTATTGTACCTCTCGGATTTATATTTAAGAGCAATAGGGAATTCGATGAAAGTAGATTCTATTTTTTTATTCTCATCCGTTAATATAGTGTTATCATTAAGCGTGTAAAGTACTCTTCGTTCAGCCAATGACAAAGTAGGTATAGCTCTAAAATCTAAGTTTCTGCCTAGTCTAAAATTTGATACAATACCTAGGTTAAAACCTTTTTGACTTTCTGACTCAATAACAAATAGTTCTTCATCCGTATTAGTAACAGGTGTAATTTTAAAGTCAAGCGTGTTTATACCGATTAAGAAACCGAAGTGCATGGCTTTATTGTCGTAATTGGGTAGATTGAGTGGTACGTTATACCGTTGTGCAAATACTTGCTGACCAAGAAATAAAATAAGGGCTATTGAGTAAATTTTTTTCATACTGCAATATCGTAAAAAAAATAGATTTATTTCGTTGCAACGTACAAAGCTGCAACACCAAAAGTCAATGGAATGAATTTAGTATCTTTAAAACCAGCTTTATTTAATTCTTCGATAAATTTTTCTCTAGAAGGAAAAGCCTCTACAGATTGTGGGAGATAGGTATACGCCGAATCGTCTTTTGAAAAATATTTTCCTATAAAAGGTAATATGCTTTTGAAATATAGATTGTATAATTGTTTAAAAGGAAATACAACGGGTTCGGCAGGTTCAATAATTGCCACAATCCCATCTTTTTTCATGACTCTATTCATTTCAGAAAGCCCCTTAGCTAAATTTTCAAAGTTTCTTACGCCAAAGCCTGCCGTTACAGCATCAAAAGAATTATCCTTAAGTTGAAGATCTTCAGAATCTCCATAAGTCATCTGAATGATATTATCTAAGCCCTTTTTCTTGATTTTTACTCTTCCAAAATCAAGCATATTGTTGGAAATGTCAATACCTACAACTTTTTTAGGATTGAGTCTGCATGCTTCAATTGCTAAATCTCCAGTTCCTGTTGCAATATCCAAAATGTATTTTGGATTAACCTTACTTATTTCTCTGATGGCTCGTTTACGCCATAGAATGTCAATACCCAAGGATAAGAAATGATTAAGAAAATCATAGCGTTCGGCAATAGAGTCAAACATTTTAGCTATTTGCTCTTTTTTAGACGATTTATCTTTGTTGTAAGGTTTGATATTGGTTCCCAATGTGTGTCATTTTAAAGGTTACAAAGATAGCCAATTAGAATTACTCAATATCTTTTTTATTGACGCTATTTACAAATAAGATATTACCAATATTATCGTAACCTTCAAAAATTTCCAGTTTTTGTTTTTTCACGAGTTCTCCTCTAAAGCCAATTATGGTTAAGTCGGAATTTATTGAACGTTCGTTTATAATATCTTTAATGCTCACGCTTTCATCATGGGGTACCATTTTCATATTACGAGGAGAAATGGGCAAACGACCTGATTCAATAAAGTCAAACATTTGATTTTTATACTGTTCAAATTTGTCTTTAGGGTAAATGGTAAATACTTTGATTTGCGCGTTTCTCCATTCAGGGTGACCAATAATTATATAGCCTAAAAGAATCATCATGTTAGAGTTTTCGTAGTCTCTAGATGATATCCAAATATGTATTTCTTCTTTTTTGTCAACCTTACCACTTGAACGCATAATACAGACGTCATAACCAGTGGTGTGAAGTAAATTGAAGTTGCTTATGACATCTGCAAATGATTCTTTTTCCGATTCACAATATTCTAGTAGTATCAGATTATTTTCTTTACCCGAAATACTTGATAACTGAACAACTTGGGCCAATGCTGAGGTGTAGGATGGTGAAATCATTGTATCTACATATACATTTGATTTTTCCCCATCAATAAGTTGGTGTTTTATTTCCTTAGAAAGGTTGAAAGTTTGGCGACTCAAATAACCTTGAATAAAGTGAATGTATGTGCCAAAACCATATTTGTAGGCTATCCATCTTGTAACATCAAAAGCATTTGTTCTCTTTAGTGAAGCATCACTGATACTTACCACAAAAGGTCTCCAATGCACTCTTTCCTCTGAAGTTTCATTTTTTCTTTGAAGAAATACTTGAAGTTGTCTAGCTATTTGCTCAAGAACATCTCTAAATAGATTGACAAATTCTCTTTTATCAGAGGATTTTTTACTGATAAAATGATAGAATATTATCATTATAATTATGGATATAAAAGCAAAAAGAGTATCCATTTTGAACATTAACCAAATGGATAATACTGCTCCTAATAATGAAATGTACCATCTTGATTTAAACACTGGTCGGTAAGATGGGTCGCCAGAGAAATGTTCCAAAAATGAGATGAGGCAGATGGCTCCATAAGTCACCATAAAGAACATCGATATAATTTTAGCAACGAAGTTAATGTCACCAACATACACAAAGAAAAATGCTATAGCACACGTGATAATTGTACCGTTAGTTGGTTCATTAGTTTTCTTCTTTCCTTTTGAAAGCCACTGGTCTATTTTTTTAGATGGGAAGATGTTATCTTTTCCTAATGCCTGTAGAGTTCTTGGAGCAACCATAATTGAGCCTAGAGCAGAGGAAATGGCAGCACATGCTAAACCTATTGGGATAATTGGTCCCCAAATAGCAATATCACTCATTACTAATTGATTATTAGCAAGGTTTTCTAAACTTGTTGAAATAGTGAGTTTGAAAGCCACAAAAACATAAATAATAGCTCCTAAAATTGTAGCAATAATTGTTCCTCTAGGAATGGAGACTCTTGGTTCTTTTAAGTCTCCAGAAAGTCCTAATCCAGCAGAAATACCAGTAAATGCAGGGAAAATGATAGTGAATACATAAAAGAAACTATCGGCATCATCTACTTTGGAAAAGAAACTTACTTCGCTCCAATCTATCTGACTATCTCCTAAAAAGAACATGATTAGAGAAACAAAAATGATACTCGCAACTACATACAATGCTTTTACGCCAATGTTAGCCCCTTTGTAAAGGAATAGCATAGAGAGTAAGGACATTGAAATAAGTCCGATGCTCTTCTTTTCTAAAAGAAAATGACTCCAGTCGCCTAAGGTATATGTGTCTATCAAATACTTCCCGAAAGGAACGAAAGACTCTGAAAATGCAATAATGTAAAAGGATACACTAATGGCTTGAGATAGAAATAATGCTAATCCAATAGCAGCACCAATATTGAGTCCAAATGATCTGGAAATAACGTAATAATCACCGCCGCCTTCAACTTTTCTGTTAGTAGCAATTTCTGCTACAGCTAATGCTGTTGGAATAGTAACGGCATGTCCTAAAATAATAATGGCAATAGCACCAAAAAAGCCAACATTTCCGACTGCATAACCAAATCTTAGAAAAAGAATTGCACCTAAAATGGTACTAATTGATGCCATAAATACAGGCGTTGTGCCAAATTGCCCTTTGCTTTCTTTTAGTCTTTTAGACATATAAAAGTTTGAAAATTTTGTCAAATGTATAAAAATCTAAATTTTTAAGGCAATTTTTAAAATAGTCTTAACTTCGCAAAGATGTTGGATAAGAATAGAATTCATGAAATAATCTTTGAAGCTGACACAAAAGAGGGTAAATTATTCGATATAGCTCTTTTAGTAGCCATAATTTTATCTGTAATTGGTGTCATTCTTTCAAGTGTTGATTCAATTTCATTAAAGTATGGGTTTTTAATCAGGTGGTTCGAGTGGTTTTTTACGATTTTATTCACCATTGAATATTTCTTAAGGATTTATTCCATTAATAAACCGTTTAAATACATCTTTTCATTTATGGGTATAATTGATTTATTATCAATTATACCTACCTACCTAGTCTTTTTATACCCTCCGATGCGTGTATTGGTGGATATCAGAATAATTCGATTGATACGTGTTTTTAGAGTATTTAAGTTGTCGAGATATTTAAGAGGTGCAAATATTATGCAAATTGCTTTGAGGTCTTCTCAACCTAAAATCATTGTATTTCTTTTGTCGGTAATTTTGATTGTAGTTGTTCTTGGTAGTTTAATGTATATTATTGAAGGGCAGAGTAATGGTTTTGAAAATATTCCTAAGTCAATTTATTGGTCAGTAGTAACGCTTACAACAGTAGGTTATGGGGACGTTGTTCCAATAACATCTTTAGGGAAGTTTCTTGCTTCAATAATCATGATTTTGGGTTATGGTATAATTGCTGTTCCAACTGGTATAGTATCAGCCTCTATGGTTAAGGCAACACAAAAAAATGTGAGTACTCAGGCTTGCAGAGAATGTTCAAAAGAGGGGCACGAACCTGATGCGGTTCACTGTAAATTTTGCGGTGCTATATTAAACGATTAGCTTCTTTTAGTAAGTTTTCCTTTTCAATAGGATTAACACCAACTTTTTCACAAGATAATCCGCCTGCAAGATTTGATAATTGAGCTATATTCTCAGAAGATAATCTACTGGCCAATGCTAAAGAAGCTGTAGCTATTACACAATCACCAGCTCCTGAAACATCAATTACATCCCGTTCAAAGGCAGGAAATCGATGGCTATTATTTTCATCTTGAATGTGAATACCAAACTGTGATAGTGTGAGCATGAAGTATTTGGCATTAAGTTTTTGTTGTTGAGCTGAAACTTCCTGAATGAGTTCTTCAATTTGAGTGGCTTCAATATTATTGTCACTAATTTGATTTAATTCATTTAAATTAGGTTTAAATAAATCCACATTTTTGTAACTCCAGTAGTTATCCTTTTTAGGATCAACAAGTGTTAACTTATCTAGTCTTTTACTTTCAGTAACGAGTGCATTAACTACTTTTCCAGTTAAAACACCTTTGTTATAATCTTGAAAAATAACCACGTCAACATCAACCATCAATGCCATTGTGTTTTTTATAAAATCATCTTCGTTTTTAATGGGAAAAACATCTTCTTCATCAATTCTAAGTTGATGTTTTCCTTCGCTAATTACTCTGGTTTTAATAGTTGTTTTTCGGTCGTCTGTAAGAATGCCTTGAGTAGAAAGTCCTTCCTTTTTCATTAACTGAAAAAAGGCATCTTTATCGTTTCCAATAACAGAACATAAGATTGGCTCTGCACCAAGTGCTTTGATGTTTATGGCAACATTGGCAGCTCCACCTAAACGTTTTTCATGCTTTGTGATATCAACAATTGGAATTGGTGCTTCAGGGGATTGACGGTTTATATTTCCCCACATATAAGCATCAATCATTGCGTCACCAACAATTAATACTTTGAATTTTTCAAATCCATCAAATATAGATTTCCAATTATTTAAATTCAATTAGTTCAGTTTTTCTAATGATTTTTTAATTCTTTTAACTGCCTCAATAAGGCTTTCTTCAGAGGCAGCATATGAAATTCTCACGCAGTTTGGTGAGCCAAATGCTTCACCGGCTACCAATGCTACATGGGCATCATTTAATAGATACATGCAAAAGTCGGATGAGTTACTAATAGTATCTTTTCCATCTGATTTTCCGAAATAATAAGAAATATCTGGGAAGATATAAAACGCTCCATCTGGTGTATTTGTTTTTACACCTTCAATCTCGTTTAGCATATCTAGCATTAGGTCTCTTCTTTTATGAAAAGCCAATTTCATATTTTCAATTTCAGACGGATCGGCAAGCATAGCCGTTTCAGTTGCCTTTTGAGCAATTGCACAAGTAGCTGAAGTAACTTGACCTTGAATTTTGTTACATGCATTTGCAATCCATTCTGGTGCAGCAATGTAGCCAACTCTCCAGCCTGTCATAGCAAATCCTTTTGAAACACCATTTACGGTAATGACTCTATCTTTAATGGATTCTATTCTCGCCATACTGTAATGTTCAACTCCAAAATTGATAAGTTCGTATATCTCATCACTGATAATATATACATTTGGATGTTTTTCAAGAACATTAGCAAGGGACTCAAGCTCTGATTTTGTGTATACTGTGCCACTTGGATTACACGGTGAACTAAAAATCATCATTTTAGTTTTTGGTGTAATGGCTTTTTCCAATTGTTCAGGACTTATTTTAAAGTCATTATCTATATCACTTTTGATTACAATTGGTGTGGCTTCACCGAGTTTAACAAGCTCATAATAACTTACCCAATATGGTGCAGGTAAAAGAACTTCATCTCCACTGTTTAAAAGGCTTAAGCACACATTTGCTATGGATTGCTTTGCACCTGTAGAGACAACAATTTGAGTAGGGGTGAAGTCAAGTTGATTATCACGTTTTAATTTGTGACAAATAGCTTCTCTCAGTTCAATTAGTCCTGGTACAGGCGTGTAGTGCGAGAAGTTGTTGTCAATAGCATTTTTTGCAGATTCTTTTATGAAATCTGGCGTGTCAAAATCAGGTTCTCCCAAGCTTAATGCTATAACATCATGACCTTTGGCTTTAAGCTCACGGCTCATTCGTGCCATAGCTAATGTGGCTGATTCTGAAAGTTGTAATAATCGGTTTGATACTTGTTTCATTGTAGTGTGTAAAATTGTTAAAACAAAAGTAATAAAATGTAGGTCTAAATATAGAATGAGATTTATGATTTTTTGCCATTTATGCCTATCTTTGTTAATATCACTTTACCTAACCATATAATGAAGCACTTTTTAATAGTTCTATTACTATCTTTTTATTCTTTTTCATTTGCTCAGGACTGTCCTCAAGCTACTGGTCTTAGTACAGATAACTACGTATTTAATTCTACAGCAGCTTTTGTTGATGGTCATTGGGATTCAATGTTAGGTACTGGTGTTGTAGATTTTTTGATAAAGTATAAGGAAATAGATTCATTGGATTGGAATAATTTATCTAATCTTGATAGTACTTCTGTAAGTAGAACAATAGGTCCGCTTGATTATAATACGACCTATGTGTGGAGTGTAGTTGCATTTTGTTCTGATAACTTTCAAGATGAAGCAGAATGGTCTGTTGTAGATACCTTTACAACTTCTGCATATATTGATTGTCCGTCTCCAACTGGTTTATTTGTTAATGATATTATACCACTTCAAAATAATGGTTTTGCCGTTGGTAATTGGGATTCAATGCTTGGGATGGGAGTAGACCATTTTATCTTAAATTTTAAACTTCTTTCTGAAACTGAATGGACAGTTCTTTCTGATATGGATAGTACTGTAAGTTCTAATATGATGGGTAACTTATCACCAGATAATTATTACGAGTGGAGGGTTAAAACATATTGCTCAGAAAACGCTAGTTATTATTCAGATTGGTCGGAATTGGATACATTCTATGTTGGTGAATTTGTGCCTCAAGCATTTTCTCCTGAAATTCTAATGGAAATTAGTACTTTAGAGTGTGAGGAAGTAGCAGATATTACGCTTAATATTGAACAAGATACTAATGAGCCAGATATACAATCTACTATGGTAACTTCAAATAGTGGTAGTTTTGATATTTCTAATTTGTCAGAAGATCAGTTTGTTGGTTCAGCAGTAGGAATAACAGGTATTAACGGATTTATAAATAATCAATATTCACTTGTAGTACACGATATTATTAATGACAATAAGGCAAAAATTGCTTTGTTTAACACTGAAAGCCAATCAAATGACGGCTATTTTAATATTGAAAACTCCAGCGATACTGGAATTGTCATTTCAATAGTTCCACCCAGTGATGACAATTCGTATACATCAGGCAATAGTTTGACAATTTCTCTAGAAGGAATATTTGTGAACCCTGTATCAACTAATCTTGAGTTTAGTGTAAATATCAATTCTGAATTAGTTGATAATTCGTTCACTACTTTTGATTTTTTGATTGACTGTGAGGTGAATGTTTTGGATGTGTATACAAAGAATGATTTTATATTCCCAAATCCAGCGTCTAACTACCTTAATATGAATTTAAAAGGTGAAAAGTATATTGAAATTTCAGATTTAAGTGGAAGGCTAGTAATGAGTTTATCTACTTTTGACAACATAATTGATATATCGCTTTTAAAAGAAGGTCTTTACTTTGTCTCTGTAAAGTCACACCAATTATCTCAGAAGCTAATCGTTAGATAGTTTAACTAGTTTAAAGTACGAAATTAAACTAACTACAATTACTAGAACTCCTAACATTATAAAACTTTCTCTTAGAGAGTAAATATCGGCTACCCATCCCATCAATGGGGCGAAAATGGAGAATGTTATTCTAATACAAAAACTACGAATGGATAAAACTGTAGCTCTTACGTTAGATTCGGTTATTTCATTTATTAAATTCCTAAGTATTGGTGTTGCTATTCCTCTTACAAGATAAATAATAAATATCATCAATAATCCAATAGCAGGTGTAGAGCCCGAAAGAAGTAGTATTGGCAAGCTAATTCCAATGGAGATAAAAAGAGACAAACTTTTTTTAGAAAAAAGAGATTCAAATCTATACGCATTCATAGAAGAAAAACCAGTGCTTAAATTAAGTATTGCCCATGCGAAGCCAAAGTATTTTATGGGCAAATCAATGCTTTTAAAATAGGGTTGTGCAAACCAAGCCATTGATAGTGTGGCAAAGCCAATAATTGAGGATAAAATAATTAGCCACTTCAATAATTTATTTTCTAAAAGAGAGAATTTGACAACTTCCCAAATTGCTTTAAAGCTTTTTGGAAGAAGGTTTTCTTTGTGAGATTTTGGTTCTATTAATGAGAAGGTGAGTGGGATTATTAAAGCTGCAATAAAAACCTGAAAGTATAAGGGGTAACGTAATGATATATCGGCTAACAAGCCACCGCATATTCCTGCTAACGCTTCAGAAAAGTTGCCAATTCCGTAAGCTCTTCCTTCGACTTTGGTGTAGTCACTTTCCTTATCACTTTCAAGTAAAGAATCGTATAGTAAAGCCGAGTCTGCACCAGAGATAAAACTTGCTCCAATCCCTAAAATAATTTCACCAATAAAAAATGGCCAAAAAGTAAATGAAAGACTGAGAATTAGAAATCCTATGAATGCTAATATCGCCCCTAAAGTGAGAGTATGTTTCCTGCCAAATACGTCAGCCAAGTAGCCAGAGGGAATTTCCATTAAAGCCACCATTAATGAGTATACTCCCTGAAGAATCATGACCTCTTTTAAGCTTAGTCCATTTTCTTGAAAGAAAATAACGATGATTGGCATGATAATCATAAACCATCGTAAACCTTTAATCACATAAAGCTTCCATATGTTGGAGTAAACTGTCAAGAGCGGGGGTGATGAGTGATAATAGATTCGCGTAAAAATTCCCTATCAATGTGTGTGTAAATTTGGGTTGTATTTATAGACTCATGCCCTAACATTTCTTGAACAGCTCTTAAGTTTGCACCTCTTTTTATCAATTCTGTAGCAAAGCTATGTCGGAAGGTGTGAGGACTAATGGTTTTTTTGAGTCCAGTTTTTTCAGCTAAATTTTTTATGATGGTAAATATCATCACTCTACTGAGTTGATTTCCACGTCTATTTAGAAATACAAAATCTTCACAGCCTTTATTTATTTTTTGATGCACACGAATTTGATCTACATATATTTTTAGAACACTCTCTGTAACTTTGCCAATTGGTACAAGACGTTCTTTATTCCCTTTTCCAATTACTTTAATGAAGCCATCTTTTCTGTACCAATTAGTAATTTTTAGATTTATTAGCTCAGAAACCCTTAGTCCACAACCATAAAGAGTTTCAATAATAGCTTTATTTCGTTGCCCTTGTGGATGGCTAAGGTCAATACTTTTTATAAGTTCATCTATTTCCTCAGTACTAAGGGTTTCTGGCAATTTTAGTCCTTTTTTAGGACCTTCAATTAATAGAGTAGGGTCTTTATCAATGATTTCCTCTAAAATTAAATATTTATAAAACGCTTTTATTCCAGAAAGTAGTCTTGCCTGCGAATTGGCACTAATTCCAAATTTTACAATCCATTGTATAAAGGATGAAATATCCTTAGATGTAAGCTCTTTTGGAGACTTTTTAATGCCGTTAATAGAAAGATAATCATTCAGCTTATGGACATCTCTAATGTAGGCTTCAACAGAGTTTTCGGACAGTGAACGTTCTAGCATAAGATAAGAACGAAAACTATTTATGTAATTTTTCCAACTCATTGATTACTTTTGTACTATGAATATAGCAATTGTTAATGGTCCAAATTTAAACTTATTAGGAGTAAGACAGACGGATATTTATGGTGAACTTTCATTTGATGATTATTTCGCAAACTTATCAGCTGACTATCCAAATGTAAATTTAATTTATTTTCAGAGCAATGTCGAAGGCGAACTCATTAATTTTTTGCACGAAAAAGGGTTTGAGTTAGATGCTATTATTCTTAATGCTGGGGGATATACTCATACTTCAGTGGCTCTAGCCGATGCAATTTCATCTATAAATTCAGATGTTATTGAGGTTCATATTTCGAACATTTATTCAAGAGAAGAGTTTAGAAGAAAATCTTTAATTGCCCCATACTGTAAAGGAAGTATTTGCGGCTTTGGATTGGATAGTTACCGATTGGCTATTCAAAGTCTAATTCATTAACTTCCTACAAGCATATGATTGACTGCTTTGTTGAACAATTCTGTTAAGCTTATACCCATGGCTTGTGCTTGTTGAGGAATAATACTTCCTTTAGATAGACCAGGAACTGTATTTGCCTCAATTACAAAGGGTTCACCATTAGTGATTATGAAATCTACCCTAGCTATTCCATCAAGATTAAGGAGCTTATATATTTCAATTGTTCTTTCAGATACTTTTCTGGCAATGTCTTCGCTTATTCTTGCAGGTGTAATTTCTTTAGATTTACCTTCGTACTTAGCTTCAAAATCAAAGAAATCGTTTTCACTAACTATTTCAGTAATGGGTAAGGTTTGAACAACTCCGTTCAAATTATGCACACCACATGTTACTTCAGTGCCAGATAAAAAAGATTCAACAAGAACATTATCGTCATGAGAAAAGGCTTTTTCTATGGCAGGAAGTAGCTCATCAACGTTTGAAACTTTACTAATTCCAAAACTACTGCCATTAGAATTTGGCTTAACGAAACAGGGCAGTCCCAATGTATTAATCAGAAAATCTTTTTGAATATCATCATTTTTCTTTAGAATCACTGACTTAGCACATGGGATGTCATTATTTCTTAAAAAATCATTGCATTTACCTTTGTCAAAGCTCAACTCAGATGCTTTTGCACTAGACGATGTGTAAGGGATGTTCAATGCGTCTAAATAGGTTTGAAGGATGCCATTTTCTCCGGGGGCACCATGTACAGCTATAAAAACACCATCGAAAACAATTTTTTGACCATTTAAATCAACTGAAAAATCGGAGCGATTAAGGGTATAGGATGTATTGCCATCAACCATTTTCCACTCATTTTCATCAATAACAATAGCGTATGGTTTGTATAAAGACTTATCTAGAAAATTCATAACCACTTCACCACTTTTCATGGATATAATTTTCTCAGCAGAATAACCGCCCATAACTACAGCAATAGCTTTCATAATTTCAAAAATAAACTAAAAGTAAATATAGATGGCACACCTTTCATAATTATTATATTTGTTTTTCGTTATCACTACTAATTATGGAAAACAATAATCCGACTTGGCTCAAGTTTTTATTGACTAAAATTTTTTACAAAAACTTTTTTTATTCAATTGGTTTTGTAGTGGTTCTCATTTTATCAGTTTTGATTTTTCTAAGGTTTTATACCCGTCACGATAAGCTCATTGAATTACCAGATTTATACAGTATGGATATTTATGAGGCTGATAGTGTTTTAAAATCATATTCATTGAACTATGTTGTAATGGACTCTGTTTTCAATCTAGAAATGCCTCCGCTTAGCGTAATTGACCAAAACCCTAAAGCGGGTTCTTTTGTCAAGGAAAATAGAAGAATATATTTGACTATAATATCCAAGAAAAAGAAAGAAGTTCAGTTGCCTAATCTAGTAGACTTAACGCTCAGGAGAGCAATTTCTAAGCTAAAATCCATAGGACTATCCGCTGGAAATTTATCATTTGTACCAGATATGGCAAAAAATGTTGTTCTTGAGCAGTCGGTCAATGGTATAGAAGTTGAATCGGGAACATTTCTAATAGTTGGCTCAAAGGTGGACTTGGTGATTGGTAACGGATTAAGTGACGTAATGGTTGATTTACCAAATCTGAACGGACTTACTAAAGAAGATGCAGAAATTCTGTTACAAATGAATTCCATAAATCTAGGTCTCGTCTTATACAATGATAATGTTACGGATAGTAGTACTGCAGTAATTTACCGTCAACGTCCAACCGCTTCAGAAAATAAAATGATTAACCTAGGCAGAAATGTTGATATTTATCTAAAATCACCAGATGCGAATGATGAAGAGTAGTTTCTTACTTTTAATTTCAATGATTTTATCGACTTTTCTCTTTTCCCAAGAGCGAGTTAGTCCTTTGAAATTCAATTCTCAATTGTCTGATGTATCAAAAAAATCTACTAATTCAGTTCAATCTAACCCTGTGCTTCCTTTTTTCGATGATTTTTCCAATTATAAAGGTTATCCAAAAGCTGAACTATGGCAAGATAAGGATGTGTTTGTTAATAACACTTACCCAATTAACCCTATAAACATTGGAGTAGCTACATTTGACGGTTTGGATTCCCTTGGTAACCCTAGAAATAGTGTTTCAGAAACTGCTCATGGAGATGCTGATTATTTAACATCAAAGCCAATTGATATTTCGTCTTTCAGTAGTGTTTACTTTTCGTTTTTACTTCAGTCGACTGGATACGGTAACGAACCAGAAAATAATGATGAATTGTCTGTTCAGTTTTTAGATACTGCATTGGTGTGGCAAACTATTTGGGATACCGTAGGTTTCTCTGTTTCAGATTTTACTAAAATCAATTACACCATAAATGATTTGGCTTTTTTACATTCTGATTTTCAGTTTAGGTTTCATAATATGGCAACTCTTTCGGGAAACTTTGACCATTGGCATATCGATAATGTCTTACTTACTGATGATATTAGCTTATTGAATGATGTTGAAGATGTAGCCTTCATTTATGAGACTTCTCAAATGATTAATTTCTATTACACTATTCCTTGGTCGCATTTTGATAAAAATAGAGCAGCATATATGTCCTCTAATATGGATACTTGGATAAGAAATAATTATAGCACTCCTCAAAGTGTTGATTACCGATACGATATATATGATAATAATGATGATCAGGTCTTTCATTACCCTTCAACAGGTCCAACAAGAAATGATGAGATTCCAGCACTTGATGTGAATTTTTCTTATTCCGAAGATTCACCAACAGCTATAACAGTAGGAACTAGTGCATTTCCACCGTCAATTGAAGAGCTACAAAGTAATTCATATACAATCATTCAATCCATAGCTACTGACGATAACAGTCTATTTCAAGAAAACGATACGCTAAGATTTAATCAAGTTTTTGATAATTACTATGCTTTGGATGATGGTACTGCTGAAGCATCCTATGGAATAAATGCTGAACAGGGAAAGGTAGCCATGCTTTTCAATATTGCCGAACAAGATACCTTGAAAGCTGTTCAGTTACATTTTGAAAAGAACTACGAAGATTCATATGGCATAGCATTTCGAATTAAATTGTGGGGTAGTGAATCAGGTGAGCCATCCAATGAATTGTATGAGAGTCAAATCTTTTATCCAGAATACACTGATACTAAAAATGGTTATTACGAGTATGTGTTAGAGAACCCTATTGTTGTTTCGGGGTCTGTTTTTGTGGGTTGGGAACAGTATTCTGAAAATATTGTCAATATAGGACTCGATAGAAATAGAGTGAATAATGATAGAATGTATTACAATTTAGGAGGAAGTTGGCAACAGTCCAATTGTGCTGATTGTGATGGTACTTGGATGATTCGCCCAGTATTTGGAAAATTATCAACTCCATCTAATAGTACTGAGTTCGAATTGTTGTCACTTTCTATTTTTCCAAACCCTACCAGTAGTGTTGTATACATTAATTATGACGAATCGTTTAGAGTAGATATGTACAGTCTAAGTGGTCAACAATTATTAAGTACTGATTTTAACACATCACACAGAATTGATGTGTCAGATATTTCTAATGGTATTTATATTTTAAAGATAACCGCAGCTAATAGCTCACAAATTGAAAAACTAATTATTCAATGATTGAAGAAGAATCAAATGAGTTGTATGAGCACCATAGGGTAGAGGCTGATAAAGGCCAAGAGCCTCTTAGAGTCGACAAATTTCTGCTTAATCGATTAGAAGGTACTTCAAGAAATAAAATTCAACAAGCTGCTGCAGATGGTTTTATTAGAGTAAATGATAAAGCTGTAAAATCAAATTATAAGGTTAAGCCATTTGATATAGTAACCGTTATGTTTACTAATCCACCAAGAGAAATTGAACTTATCCCACAGGATATTCCATTAAATATTGTGTATGAGGATGATGATGTAGTTGTAATTAATAAAGAGGCAGGAATGGTTGTTCATCCAGGCTATGGTAATTATGATGGTACATTAGTAAATGCTCTATCCTTTCATTTTAAGAATTTACCATCAAATAATGGTGACTCTACTCGACCAGGCTTAGTTCATCGAATTGATAAAAACACAACCGGTTTAATGGTAATTGCAAAGAATGAGAATGCTATGAATTCTCTTTCCACACAGTTTTTCGAAAGAACTATTGACAGAAGATACAATGCCTTAGTATGGGGTGATTTTGAAGATGAGGAAGGGAGTATAGAGGGAAACATTGGTAGAAGTCTTAAAAACCGAAAGGTGATGACTGTTTTTCCTGAAGGTGATTTCGGTAAAGTTGCCAAAACGCATTATAAAGTTCTTGAAAAGTTTGGTTATGTTTCATTAGTTGAATGCAAACTAGAGACTGGAAGAACTCATCAGATTAGAGTTCATTTTCAACACCTAAAACACCCTTTGTTTAATGATTTTGAATATGGAGGAGATAAGATACTAAAGGGCACTACCTTTTCCAAATACAAGCAATTTGTAGAGAATTGTTTTAAGATGATTCCTAGACAGTCATTACATGCTAAAAGCTTAGGATTCACTCACCCAAAAACTAACAAATGGATGTCCTTTGAATCAGAACTTCCTGCGGATATGCAAAGTGTTATTAAAAAATGGCGAAATTATGCCAAGCACAAAGTTTAATAGCTTTTTTCCTCAGAAGACTTAAATTCAACGTCTTTATAGTCTTTTACAACATTGTAAAGCGTATCTCTTTCAATAGGATGTCTTTTCACATTTTTTATCAGCTCAACTAACTTTTGAGTAGAAAGAGTAGGCGTTTGCTCTTCAGCACCAGCCATAGAGTATATTTTCGTAGTATCGTCAATTGTACCATCAATATCATTCACGCCGTAGGAAAGCGATAACTGTGCTGTATTTCTACCAATCATTGGCCAATAGGCTTTGATGTGTGAAAAGTTATCCATGAATATTCTTGAAATAGCATATACTTTTAAATCATTAATTACACTAACTTCAGGAATATGAGACATTTGATTCTCACCATTTCTAAATTTTAAGGGTATAAACGTATTGAAGCCAGCAGTCTTATCTTGTAAATTACGTAATCGATTCATATGATCCACAAGATGTTTAGGCTCTTCAATATGACCATAAAGCATTGTAGCGTTAGATGGCATTCCTAATTTATGAGCCGTTTCGTGAATGTCTAACCATTGGTCAGAAGTACATTTGTCTTTACAAATTTGTTCACGAATAGATTCATCAAATATTTCAGCACCACCTCCAGGAAGTGAATCTTGTCCGTGTTCTTTCAAAATATTTAAGCCTTCTTCATAACTCACTTTGGCTTTTCTGCACATGTAATCAAGCTCAACAGCAGTAAAGGCTTTAACGTGAATGTCAGGTCTAATTTCTTTTATTTTTTTGATGAGGCTAGCGAAATAGTTTAGTCCCATTTTAGGATGAACACCTCCCACAATATGAACTTCAGTAATAGGCTGGTCTTTATATTCTCTCATTTTATCGAGGATTTCCTCCTCTGAAAGTTCCCAGCCTTCTGTTTTATGCTTTAATAATTTAGAGTATGAACAAAACTTGCAGTCGAACACACAAATATTTGTAGGTTCGATATGTATATTTCTGTTGAAATAGGTGAAATCTTGATGTTTAGATTCTCTAATATAATTTGCGAGTACACCTAAAAAAGGTAAATCGGCATCAAATAAACGAACACCATCTTCAATAGTAATACGTTCATTGTTGGCAACCTTCTGAGCGATACTTTTTAAATCCTCCGGTGTAGATTTGCTGTTTAGTATAGTAAATAAGGAGTTTGTCATTTATCTATTTAAAATCAATCTTTCGCTAGTGAATGAATTTTCATTTCTGACTTCAATAAAGTAAACACCATTACTAAATTCAGATAGGTCAATCTTTAATGTTTCTAACAAAGTGTTAGAGTAAATTTCTTTACCTAATAGAGTTATTACTCTTACTTCAGCATCACCAGATATATCTTGGCTTAGATATACAATACCAGATGATGGATTAGGGAAGATATTAACGGACAATTGATTTTCTTCAATTCCTATAGTTCCCCCTAATGGGTCAACCTTAATATATGCAGATTTAATTTCATAACTTGAATTGTCATTCTCACCATTAACATCCAGTCTTACGGTGTAGTTGCCATCGTTAGAATAAACTACTACAGGAGCTGGATCTGTTGAGTTTGAAGGAGTTACTCCATTGCCATAAAACGTCCAATTATATGTTTCAGGATTACCTGTTCCGGTATAAAAGAATTGAGTAGGTGAGCCAGTTTTAACATGTGTATAGGCTGCATTAAAGTTGGCTACCATTGGCGATCCACAAAGCTTTCCATTAATTGAAATCACGCCTGAGTTCGTTGGGTCTAACCAAGGCTTAAGCCTACGGTCATTAGTGCTTCCATTTTGATCCCAACTTTCAGAGAGTTTACCATAATTATCAGGTGCATTCAAATACTGTGAAGGTGTGCACGCAGAGCTACCAGTTGATAGATCACCTATAATTTGCTTATCCATATTCAACAATGGGCTTCCAGAGGAGCCCCCTTCCGTAACTCCGTGTCCACTTTCCGTCTCAACCCACCTTACTCTCCAGTCTCTACCACCATTAACAGAAGTCGCAGATTGTGTATATGTAGATAATTTTTTGATATCTCCTGCAGGGTGGTGAATACCAACTCCTTCGGGTGAAGCTGTGTTGCTTCTGTTCCAACCTGCGACATACAAACCATAGTCAAAAGGTAGGCTATTATTAAGTTCTACTAGATAAAAATCAGAGGTGCCATTCCAGTTTCCGTTATTACTACTTTTTGAAACAAATGAGCATCCATTCATTGTATTTGAACTTGGGTTAGTATTGGGATTTTCACATTCATCGGCTTCATAGTTAAAATAAAACACCCATTGATTCATGTCATTATCAGTGGCATAGTTGTTATTGTCGTCATCGTAGGCACAATGTTCAGCTGTTAATACATATGGGGTGCAGTCTTCAGCAGTATTGTTTATTAAGGAGCCACTGCACCAGTAAGAACTATTACCAATTCTTATACTTAATCTACATACAGCTGTTTTTACATCTTGCCATTCATCGCCTTCCGGACAGTTTACATTATTTTGACAGTCACCAGAGTCACCAAAGCTTTTTAATTCACTTGCGGTTTTTATTGAGCGATAAGCGTAAGATATTTTATTAATATGTAAAATAGGATTTCCAGAACCTTGTTGAACATACTCAATGCAAAGTTTGTCTCCTTCGATAATTTCATGAGCAAACACACCACTTTCATGGTTATTTCTGCTCGTGTAAGCTCCTAAGACTTTTGATTTATCTTCATTATAAATGTACAATTCACCGTTTGAAGGAATCCAAAAGGCATCGAAATACAAAGAAAGAGCTTTAGCATTTTCTGATTCAATATTTAGCCTCCATACACGTACACCATTATCTAATTCTTCCCACAAGCCTTCAGTGCTAGGGTCGATATCACAATCAATTAATTTAGCATAACGGTATGGTTTTCCTTTCATAGATGCATCTTGGTCTTCACTTTCAATTAGCATCATATCAGGAGATGCTATTTCTAGAGTTGGTACATCTCTTGATAGTGTTTGTGTTGAGCTAATTGGTATTTTATTGATGCTAATCTGAGCAATTGACAAAACAGAGATTAGTGATAGAGAGAATAATATAAAGGCTTTTTTCATCTTTTGATTATCTTAAAGGATTGCGTTTGTTCGTTAGTTATTAGTTGTAAAAGGTAAGCTCCTGAGCCGAGCACGTACAAATTTACAAGTTCTTTATTGCTATGACAATTTTTTTGGAGTACATTTTTGCCATATATGTCATAAATTCTTACTTCTTCAATGATTGTTTTGGACTCAATAGTAATATAATCATTTGTAGGGTTGGGGTAAACTTTTACAAAATTACTTTTCATAACTTCATCAATACCAATTGTGTTACATAAGTCAATCTGTAGTTCAGAGCCAAAATCACCACTAAAGTTTTGACCATTGACAGCAACAAATCCATTTCCAAAGTCGCAACACATTCCATCATCATAGATGTCATATATTACTAGAGTGTAGCAACTATCTAAATCTTGGCAGTAGTTAAACGTATTAACTTCATTACTTGCCAATTCATTTCCAGATGCTACATTATCGTTTTGACTGTTTAAAATTGCCCAATAATTTTCTTCAGCATAATTATCAGTTTGAATGATAAAATCAATATTTGTGCCTTGAGTTATTGTGAAAGCAATATAGCTAGTGTCATTTAAAGGGTTGATATCTCTAAAGTCGTTAGGCGAGGAGCTGTAAACTTTTAAAAGATGTTCTCCAGTAGTGAAGATTTGATTTCCTAAGTTTATTTCTAAAGAAGTATTTGGGTTTATATTTCCTATCCATTCAAATTCAACGGGATTTTCATCGTCAAGCTGATAAAAAATACTCGCTTTGCTTATCACGTTTTCAGAATAGTTATACAGAGTTGTAATGAGTTCTATATTTTCACCACAATACACTTCGTTTTCCGAAGGCTGAACATTACTGCTTATACCAACATCTTCAAAAGGAAATTGGCAGAAGTCTGTATTGCCGATTCCAAGTCTTTCAGTATTTAGTGTAGCGTGCATTCTCTCTTTCTGCCCATTTGTAAACAGGTTCATACAAGCATCATTAGTATAGTCCATGTAATTCTGAAACATATCTCCGTTATTGTCGCAAGTAGGACTAGGATGAGTGGGGCATCCGTAATTTTCAGTTTCTTGGCTAGGCGTGTCATCCACTTCATCAGTGCTACAATTTCCGCCGCCCCATATGTGATAGAGGTCAAGCCAATGTCCTAGCTCGTGTGTTGCAGTTCTCCCCTTGTTAAATGGTGGAGCTACGTCTATTGTCCCAAAGTTTGAGAAATCAACAACTACAGCATCTCTATTTGGGTTGCCTCCAGGGAATGAAGAAAAACCTAAAGCATTGGTTAAATCACAAACGTAAATATTGAGGTAGTCCGAACTATTCCAAATTGTTTTACCACCTAAGGAATCTTGAAAAATTCGATTATCATATAAAGAAAAAGAACTTACGCTTGTTTGGGTGTAGGTGATACCAGAAGTTGTATCGTTGTTTTCAGTGCGTTGAGCTAAACAAAAGCTAATGTTACAATCTGCAGCAACATCTTGAAATTGAGCAGGAGTAAGGTTAGCATCTGGATTTGTACGATTGAAATCTTGGTTTAACACCTCAAGCTGACTCATTACTTGTTCAACAGAAACGTATTCACTTTCATTTTTATAAATAATGTGAAAGACTACAGGTATAGTATACGAATCTGGTGTTGAGCTATTTTTTTTCCATTCTCTAACAGTCTTACTGATGCTATTTCTTTCAAGTAATAAAGCGTTATTTTCTTTATTTTCATAATCGAAACGCTCCATAGTACCGCATCTTAACTCTTGAGCCTTAGTAGGTGTAGAAATACCTAATATGAAGATGCTAATTAAGGTTAATACAATATGTTTCAGTTTGTTATACATTAAAATTTAATAGAATTTATTGCTAAGGTCGGAATTCAGGGTTATTAATAAAAGTACTATCGGTTAATGTTTTTAAGAAACTTATGAGGTCAGTTTTATCTTGTTGAGTCAATCCTAGTCCAATATCAACCTTTTTCATCAGTGGGTCAATAGTAGAAGAATTATGCCCTCCGAAATTATAATGTTCAATAACTTCTTCTAGGGTTGCAAATCTTCCGTCGTGCATATAAGGTGCTGTTAATTCTACATTACGAAGTGTTGGACTTTTGAATTTGCCTTTATCATTAGGGTCATTAGTGACATTAAATCGTCCATTATCCATACTGCCTTCAGGGTCTAGACCATTATTATGAAATAGATTGCTCGTAAACAGTGGATAGGAATGGCAATGGAAACAATCGCCTTTTTCTGTATTAAAAATTTCTTTCCCTCTTAGTTCGGAGGGCGTTAGACTAGCTTCATAATCTAAAAATTTATCGAATTTAGATTCTGATGATATTATAATTCTTTCAAATTGAGCAATGGCTTTAACAACATGAGATGAATCAATAATGTCAGTATTAAAAGCTTGCTTGAATAAACCTTTGTATTCTGAATTATCCATCAGTTCTTGAGCTACTTGTTCCCAAGAAGGGGAATGAAGTTCAATAAAGCTTGTAACTGGACCAAGTGCTTGTTCTTCCAATGAAATGGTTCTTCCATCCCAAAAGTTGGTGGTATTCCATGCCGCATTAATAATTGCAGATGCATTTTTTGTGCCAAGAACTCCTTCAATTCCAATACTAACTCTTGCGGGATCACTAAAGCCTTTTGATTGAAAATGACAATCAGCACAAGATAAAGTGTTATTGCCTGAAAGGATTGGGTCATAAAAAAGTTTTTTTCCTAAGGCAATACCTTCTTCAGTGAGAGGGTTGTCAGCTGGTAAATTTGGAGTTGGAAATCGATTAGGTACATCAAAAGCCACGAAAGTTGGATTATAATCGATAGCCTCTACAACAGGAATATCCCTCTCACATGAAAGAAGTACAAAACTGCATAGAAGCATTACTAATTTATTCCAATTCGATAGCATTCGAGAAGTTTGTGATTAATTGATTGGCTAAAGGGCTTGACGTACGTTCATGTGCTAACTCTTGGGATAGGTCAACATCAGTGAATAACTTAGAAAGATCAATATTAAATTGTAGAGTAGCAGTATTGTTCTCATCAAGTGATATGCTTTTTGGAAAATCCAATGCTCTGAATAAATCCTCGTGAGACAAATGGTAAGTCAGTGGATAAAAACTAGACGTTTGAGAAGTATCCATTTTTCCTTCTATCTTAACAAAAATATAAGAGGAAGCTAACATAGGCCAGTACGTATTCTGATTAAGTCCTAAAGGGTGATCGGTGGGGTAGTCAGAAGGTTCAGTGTTATTGAGCTCAGGGGTTAAACCCAGTCCAAAGGATACACTTTCATAGTTGCCGTTTGGAGCTGTAACTTCCAGATTCATAGTGTTTGGCTCATCCAAACGAAAGAGGTGAACATCCTTAACATTTTTACTGATTGAGGTGTTGTTCAGCGTAATGTTAGACATGTAAAACGTTATGTTCTCTACTCTAAATGAGCCTTCATTAAAATTAAGTGTATCGTACCTAGAAAATGCTTGTTCATTATTTTTTAGGTTAAATTGTAGGTTCAGATTATCATAGATACACGAATCATCTTCTTTGTCAGCATCAGCGTTATAATTGGAGGCAATAGGATCAGTGCATCCAGGCTGTTTACATGATGAAAAGACTATTGTAAAAACTACTAATAACGAAAAAATAGACTTCGATAAATACATAGGTACAAATATAAGGTTATAATAAGGGATTTAATAATCTAAC
>Ga0233432_10000367_pt1 | contig 43902 bp, 48 predicted proteins | sample SI_122_August201_6_FD_179870 | JGI IMG/M metagenome (GOLD analysis project Ga0233432, IMG submission 179870) | Seawater microbial communities from Saanich Inlet, British Columbia, Canada - SI_122_August2016_10_MG | ecosystem: Environmental > Aquatic > Marine > Inlet | place: Canada: British... | reverse complement strand
TATAACTATCAAGTTGATGGCTAACTAAAGGGTATTTATGATCTTTGAAATATAAATCTAAAATATCCATTATTATTTACAAATCAAAGAGATAAAAACTTATTGTATTATTTCGTTATTATTCCATTTGCAATTTTCATATTTCCTTTTTCCATTAATATAATATGTCATTTGTTGAGTAAAAACACTATTATTAGCATTATTAGCATTATTAGCAACTATTTCATTTAGTTGTTCTGTTTCTTGATTATTGCATCGTTTGTTAGTAAAATGTTCTATTTCACTTGTAATCCATTCGCATTTAGCGTATTTACTTGAAGATCCTTGGTATCCTTGGTTGTCTTGGTTGTTTTGATTGTCTTGGTTGTCTTTGTTGTCTTTGTTGTCTTTGTTGTCTTTTCCAGATAAATAATTCCATAATCCGTATTTATTTATTTGGTTTATATCATCTGCGGTTGAGGATGTAGATACTCTAAAGTTTTTTAATAAGCTTAAAGGTTTAAAACCATTTTCGTAAATAGTTATAGTTCCATTGTTATTTACAATTAAAGATAAAGGTAATTTAAAGTCTTTTTGTTCTGTTACTGTAAGTATTATTACAGTAGATGTTCCTGAATCAACAGTTATTTTACAATCTGTAGTTAATTTAATTCCATATTTACCTGAAGGAAATCTAAAACTACTAAACCATTTAATAACAGTGTTATTTCGTTTAATACCAAGTTGCCCGTATTGATTAGTAAATAAAGAATAAACATTATTATGTGATTTAATTTCTGTTTTAAAGTCTCCTTCGGCTAGAAATTCTTTATTTGTTAATAATCTATCACCCCAAGGTAAATAAAATACTCTATTTCTAATTTTAGATCTATTAACAATTAATTGAAAGAATGGATAAATATATTGTTGAATACCTGGGAATTGTGTTTTACGTTTTGCTAGTTCTTTCATTATATCATCATTCCATTTTGTATAATGATCTTTTTTGATTTTAATAGGTTTTAAATCTAATTGAACTTCATCATCACCACCTTCTTCTTCAGCTGTTCCTTTAATACATTCATATACATAACTATTCATATGTTTAATGATGTGATCATCGCATAATTCGTTTTCTTCTAATGAATTAGGATCAACATTAAATTTATCAATGTAATTATTCCATCTTCTAGCTACACCATTATCTTTATCTGCATTTTTAAACATACAATCAATTGCTAAACAAAAGATCATTTCAAATACTATATCAGTATAATCAACATTTATATCAAACTTTATTTTCTTTCTTACTTTTTTACCTTCAGGATTATAACCATTTTTAACATAATCAATGGGTCTTAAACATTTGTTTGGTAAATATATTTTGGTAAGTTTGGTATTTGCTCTCATAGTGCTATCATCTTTGCTATAAGATGGTAATATAGCATCAAGATCTTCTTGATTGTCACCTGTTATAGTACAACCGTGAAACGTGCAAATATTATTGCTATCGTGTTCAAAATTGTATTGTTTATACACTTTTCCTTGTAAAAACTTAGGATAAATAGATGTATCATTTGGTATTATATTATTCATAAAATTATGATTTACTAAATAATTTGTAATTTCATTATGAATATAATAATCAAACATATTTGTATGAATACGATTTGTGTTATTCATATTGGGTATTAGAATAATTAGATCTATATTACCTTTCCAAACGTATCTAGCTGATATGGTGTTATCAATTATTGTTTTATTATTTCTAAGTTGATTGGCAAGGTCTGTAAAAAACCTACGTTTATTTTTATTTTTATCATCTTTAACAATATCGCAATATCGTGTAAGATAAGAACCATTGTAATCTAATATTTTTGAATAAGCTACATATATTGGTCCAGGTATTTTTCCACCTCTTACGCTTTTAGCAAAACTATCTAATATATTGTCTATAGTTTCTTCTAATTTTCTTAATTGTGCTTTATTCATCGTAAATTGATACATTTCAATTGTATCATCGTGTTCATCAGTATCATATTTTAGTGTTTTTAGTATTTTTTTTCGTGTATCTGGATTTGTTATTTTGGTATTTCCAACATTGACAGTTTTTCGTATTTTACACATATGTTTAGGTAATAAGTTTTTATCAATATCTTGGTATTCTTTAGCAGTATAATAATTACATCTAATAGGTTTTAATAAGTTTGTATCATTAATAGAAGAATATTCGTTGCTTCTAATTCTGTAAGGGTATGTTTTAATTGTTTTGGGTGTGCTAGAACCTTGACCCATTTTATTATTTATAATTGATTATATCTTGTATCCATTAGGTTATATACATAATCACGATATTCTTCAACAGTCATATTTTGATCACAACTTACTAAATCCATTACATCTGCTACAACCTCACATTTACCATCTAATAATATTTTATACAAACCAACAAATGGATGTTCTCCTTCATACCATCTAAATGTAGGATCTATAGTTGCATTTTTATATTTAATAACAACAGGTAATATATCAAATTTACCTTGAAATGCTCCTGTTTTGAAAGGTGCTATATTTTTTCCAACAGGTATAGGGTTCATACTATCTGCAAATACAACAATTATATTATCATTTATTTTTCGTGAATTTATTTTATCTATTAATGTTTTAGTTCCTTGGTTTGGTTTATAAAAAAAAGAATTTGATTTAATATTAATACTATTAATACAAGGCAATAGATTTCCTCCTGTTTTACTTAACATAAATCCAATATCCTGTAAACTATTTAATAAAATGAAAATGTCAAATAAACATTTATGATTAGCAACAATTAGTAATTTTTTGTCAGTATTGATGTATTGCTTAAATAATTTAACATTATTAACTTTAACGTCTTTAAAATTAGCAACTTTTAGAAATAATTTCGACATAAGTTTTATCCACCAAGAATCAAAATTTAAATATAAATATGGAATTAAAAATATCATAAAAATAATAATTAATAAAATTACTCTAAAGATAAATAGGTAAACCATTTATCTTTTCATAAAAATAATTATTTAATATTTATACGCTAGTAATATTTATTCTGTAGTAATAACTAATAATAGGTTGAAACATAATCAATGTAGGAGCGCCGATATCCAACCAAGATTTATCTGAGTTTTCTATTTGTATTTCTTTTATTTTAGCATATTCATTTACAAGACTTGCACATCCTTTAACCTTAAAAATAAGGTATTTATCTATATGTTTTTCAATATAATCTTTGATTGCTAGAACTACTTTCATTTCTTTTTTATCGTTTTTGTTATGATTATATTCGGTTTTAGTATCACCAATTGTTACAGTTAGTTTATTATTTTTAGCATCACCTTTCACTAAAATAATTATTTCTACATTTTCTAATTCATCTTTCTTTGATTTAAAATCTAGATTGACAACTTCTTTTTGTGAAGATGTAATACGTTTTTTAACAACATTACCGTGTTTATCATATACTGGTTTTTCAAGAAGGCGAATATAACTATCAAACAATAACTTTTGAACGTGTTGTTCTTTAAGGCTTTCAATTCTAGCCATTCGTTTATCGGCATCTTGATAGATTTCTTTAAGTTTTAGTTTATCTTCTTCACGTTTCCAATAATCAGCAGGAAATGTATTATTTGGTATTTGATCAATACAAAGTGTATATAATTGAACTACGGGGTTCATAATTTGATTTTTAATATAATGTAAGTAGTCAGGTATAACGGTATCTTTATTTTCTAAAATGAAATCTTTGGTTTCAATACGATCACCTTGTAGTGCTTTCGGATCTTCGTTTTCAATGTAAATATAAGCCAATCTGTCGTTAATCTGTGGTTTATTACCAGGGTCTCTTTCAGCTATTCTTTCAGCCAATACTTTATGTGCTATTTTCGTAGGATCTTTATATGTGCTTTTCAATGTTTTGGATATTACAAGACTATTAAGATCAACATCACCATTAACAATTTTTTGTAAATGGTTATCTAATATTTCGAAAGAACCTGGTAGATCATTTTCCCATAGTATCTTTTTGATAACAGCACCATAAACTTCTTTCATTATTTTGGAATAATCTCTACGTTTTAGAGCAATACCCATACTTTTTTCTTTACATTTAGTTGGATCAGTTTCGTATAATAGCCCTACATAACGTTTTTTACTGAAAAGAATGAAAGGATATAATACCTTTTCATAATTAAGAGCTTGAGGTTTATAAGCTTTTAGATGTTCTGCTATAGCTTTTTCAACTTCTAAGCCTTTTTCAATAGCTTCAGGAACTGCTTCTTTACCTTTATGTTTTAGATTAAACTTACAGAAGATAGAATCAGTATCACCGTAAATAACATCAGCATTGTAGTTTTTTTCAACAAAATCTTTAGCTTTCATAATCATATTTCTACCAGTAGCAGTTGTGCAGGCAGCGATGGACTTCATATAAATAGGGGATGTTTTAGCACCGGTTTGTCCATATAATGAATTAGCAGTAATTTTATAAGCTAATTGAAGTGAATCAAATACTGCTTTTTCAAAATCATTGTAAGTATCTGTAATAGATACAATTTCTTCAGTAATATTAATAGTTTCGTCTGTAGTTTTTATAGTATTATTGCTAGAATTATATAAACCGATATATTCATTGGTAGTTGTTTTAACAGTTTTATATTCAATTTTATTTCTAGTTGTTTTACGTTGTTTTATAAGCATTTCAAGAATTTGTGGAATAGTTGATTTTTTACCATCACGGTATTTAATATAGTAATGAGGATCACCATCAATTTCAATTTTATTTAATATAAGGTCTTCGTTATCTTCGATTAATTTATCATCTTTAATGTAATTACAAATATCTTCAGGTAATATATGTGATTCGTGTGATAGATTTTCAGCAATCATAGAACTAGGGTATAACGAAGAATAGTCAAATACTACAATAGGGTCATCAACATAAATACCTGTTTTAGGATTTAGAACAATAGCACCTTCATACATTCCATCGTCAATGACCTCTTTAGAGGGTATAACTTGTTTGCGTTTTGTACATTCATACATAACAAGAGAATAGATTTTAGCACCTTGACCTCTATGAAAGATATACGATAATGGCACAAGACATACATTACTCATACCAGTATTATTTTCTAAAACTTTCATTTTATGAAATAATCTATTAACAAGGATACAATCTTGAATACAATAAATACCAATATCAGCACGATCTTTAGATGTTCCTAAGAATTTTGAGAATATTTCGTTGGGTTTAAGATCAACTTTCTTTTCACCTAGAATATGTTCTGCTACATTATCAAGTTTATAATTATCCAATGTTAGAATAGTTGGTGCTTTAACATAAACAAACATATCAATAACTAGGATACCTTCAAATTCATAGAAATATGTATTTACTTCACCTAATGCGGAAGAAGTTAGAGTTTTACTTCTAAAACTAGCATCAATTTTACCAGATTTACCAAATTCTGCTGTAAATATTTCGTTAATAGAAAGTTCTAAGCATCTATCGTAAATATATTTAAAATCAAAACCCATAATATTGTAACCAGTTATGATATCAGGTTTCATAATTAGCATCATTTCTTTCCATTTTTTAAGTAATTTATCCTCAGTTTTACAAGCAATAACATCAACACCTTCAATAGTATCACAAGAACCTAGATTAACCAAATGTTTATAAATGATCTTATCAGATCCATAACGATGAAATGTAGTTCCAATTTGAATAATAGGATCTCCTTCTAGTTTAGGTAGTGCTTTAGATAGAATGTTTTTAATATTATCTTCTTCATATTGAATTTCTTTTTGTGTAAGTTTAGCATTAGATATTTTTTGCAGAATAGTTTTAATAGCTCCGCATTTACTTTTGATATCATCAAGTTGTTTAGGACTTGGTTCATTTTTCATATTAATTTTATGAATACAATTTGTCTTATTAATTTGAAAGTCATCTTTCATAACAGTATTTATGATAGATATAATACTGATATCATTTGAACAAATATATTCTGCATTTTCACAAAAATCTTGTGCAAGTCTTTTATAGGTTTTAATAGCCATAGGAAAATCACCTGAACTACTTGTACATTCAATATCAAAAGAAGCAATTAGTAGGGGTGCAATAGTATTAATAGGTTCTGGTTTAATATCATCTTTTGTAATAACATAAGCATAATCGCAGTTAGTATCTTCAATTGTATCACCATTAGTGATAGTAACCCAACCTGAAGGTTTAATTTCTTTTTCGTGAATAAATCTAAGAAAAGGATCAATATTGGTTTCATATAATTTCCAAATATCTTTAGATGGTTTTTCTTTCCACACATCTTTGTAAGATGTATCACGATTAAAGGAATTAAATATAGATTGTATTTTTTTAAATAGACCTATGTTAGATGTAGTAATTTTAAGAAAACATCTAGGTTCTTTGGAATAACCCCAAAAGTCAGTTAATTTAACGCATTTATATTCCAAGTTATTATATTCTTTTGGATACAATGCATTTTCCGTTTCATAACCACAATGAATACATTGTCTTGCATTAATTTTATGACAACATATTTTGTCTTCAACATTGTATTTCTTTTTATAATAAGTGTAAGCCCCATCTTGTAGTTTATTAAATAGATGGGTTTCAATAAAATTTAAAGCTTTAGTTCTTTTTTTAAAACTGGTAGGAGCTCTAACATAAAAGAATGGTTTAAAATCTTTAATGCAACAAAAAACAGTTTTATTATCAGATCTTACACCATAAATATGAATATCATAATTATACGGTTTTTTTTCTAAGTCTGTTGTATTTATTTGATCAACATATTTAGGTATATACCAATCAACAATTTGAAATGTTGTGCTCATTATTATTGATTGTTATTAATTTTTTATACGCATCATTTTTTATTGGTCATCTAAAACATTAGAAGTAATATTCATACCACAATATGGTTCTTGATCCTTACTATAATCAACATAATTATAAATACCAATATTAACTGCGTGTTCTAGAAGCCATTCAAAATTATTCCAAAACTTTGCATCGTGTTGTTCAGATGTTAAATCGCAAATATGTGCAAGTTCGTGAATAATAACATACATTAGGGTATTAATTTCTACGAAATTATTGTTTCGTTGTCTTAAACAAACTACAATTTTTTCGCCTTTATTAACAGTATAGCTTGTAACACCAGATTTCATTTCTTGTGGATCATTTTCAGTAATATTATCAGGATTAAACCGTGATAGTAATGTTTTGGTGCGTATATCTTGTGATTCTGATTTTTTTAAATGATCTAGTAAGGTTTTAACTCTAGTAATAGCGTCTGATAGTAGGTTAGCTGATTCTTTATTATCTGCTGTTATTTGAACGCGATATTCATTACCATCATCAGCTTTTACATAAGTATGATTTCTATTATTGTAATAGGTAATACTAAAATATAAAACAATAAATAAAATAATACAAAAAATAACAGATTCTATAAGATTTTTATCAAGCATATAAGTATATATTTATTAGTAGTAATATTAGAAAATGAATTATTCATTATTTTTATTATTTAATAAAACTATTTTAATTGGTTCAGGTTTGGACATTGTTAGTAATATATATTTATTTAACAATATATTTTTTAAACAATTTACAATTTGGAATATTATTACAATGTGGTTAGATTGCTATAATAAGCAAGTACTAATGAATAATATAACAATATTTATTTTGTTTCATTCTATGTTTTTATTAGATCCTAAATTGATATATAAAATACCTAGAAAATGTGGGGTATCTTTAGGTATTTTTAGTATTATAAATATGATTTTACATATTATACCATTTATGTATTCGGTGGTATATTTAAGAAATAATAAAGTAACTATAAATGAACTTGATATATTTGATAATTTAGTGTATCTGTTATTATGGAGTGTATATGTAGGATTTGATTATTCTATTTATAGTATTGATAAATGTTATTATACATATTTATTTTTAGTTTATTTTATTTGTTTAGGATGGTATAAAAATGATTTTAAATATTTAAAATGATTTAATGTCGCCTTACATAATGATTAGTATTTCGTATTATAACACAGATGCTGATAAAATAGATTTTAAAAATAAAAATCTTATATCTTGAGCACGAATTACATCAATATCAACACTAAAATCACTTTTAATGCCAAACCATTTATTTTTATATTCTAAGTATAATGATGAGGTTTTAACAAAATAATCATTATTAAATTCTAATTTTTTATTATTGTAATATAGATAAGTTTCTACATTATCTTTTGTAGTTGTAAAAGATATATTAAGATCTTTAATTTTATTTAAAATATCATCTAAGATATTCATTAGTTCAAATACTATTTTGTTTAGCATTTCATTATACACATATGTATATTTCGTATTACTAAGAATTATATTCTTAAAATCTTTAGGTATTTCGTTTATCTTAACCTTTAGTGGTGTAAATAATTCTATTATTTGTTTTCCATTTTTTTATTATTATATAAAGAAATTTTTTATATATTAAATGACTGTAGGATTACGATATTCTACATTTGATTTAATTGGATTTATAAGTACTATTATTTCATTTGTTAGTATATGTGTAAGTATATCTTATGGTTTATATAGTATTTTAACTACAATAAAATTTTTATTAGTTTGTGCAGGTGGGTTAATTTTATTTACTACTAAATTACATTTGATAGATAAATATTATTTTAATAAATATACAATGTATTTAGTGATGTTAAATATTGTTGGTTTAATATTTATCGGTAATCCTATGATTATAAATATATTAGTTATTTTAGTTACAATTACAACACCTAATTTTCAATTTATAAATAATGAAATTGAAATGAAAGATAGATTTATTGATAAATCTTTATGGATAATTTTTATGACATTTGTATTATTGTATATATATATATATAATAAAAAGTATTTTAATTGTCTTAAATGTACTCCACATAAAATTGTAAATAGTTTATTTATATTTGCTGTAATTATTCCAACTATTTTATATTTTATAGATGGTAAATGGGCAGAATATAGAGTATTATTATTGAATTTTATAATTACACTTTTGATTATTTTAAAATATATTAACTAACTTTTAAAATACTATTATTATATTTTTTAATACACTTTTCTTTTTTCTGTAAAATATATAAATTGCATATTATAGGTGATTTATTATTATTATAAATTGGTGTTTTTTGTAATCCTCCAAACTGCCATAGCCACGAATGCATCAAAGTGTAATTAATTCTTCCCTAAAACCACATATCAGTAAAAAAATATGAAATTAATTTAAGTAATCTATAAGGTGCGTTTATATATTATATTTTTTATTTTGCATATTTGCAATATTATAAAAATGATATAAAATCCTAAAACAATAACAATTATAAAAATGGAACAGTCATATTATTTAACAGGATGGAACTTAGTATCCCCTACAATTCCTTATAAAAACTATAAAACATATAAAGATTTTACGTATAATGCTGATGTTATTTTAGGTATTATAGATGCTGTTGGTATTTTAGATATTAATAATATTAATTTAGAGATTCCTTATAATAATGAAGATTTTCTTAAGATGATCACAGTGCCTTATACAATGAAAGATAATAATATTATAATTTCAAAAGTTAATTATATTGATTTAATGGGTAAATTGTATGCAGAATCTACGGAACATTTATATGATGATAGTAATTTTAATAAAATAATAGATTGTAATCAACCTGTAATTAATTTTATTAAAATTAACAAAGATGCTATAATTCCAACGAAAGCTAATTTTAGTGATGTAGGTTATGATATTAGTATTTTAAATGAACATAAAAAACTTAATTCTAAAACTACATTGTATGATACTGGTATTTGTTTAAATATTCCGGTAGGATATTATGTTGAAATAGTTCCTAGATCATCTATAGTAAAATCTGGATATATGTTAAGTAATAGTATAGGTATAATAGATTGTAGTTATAAGGGTAATTTGTATGTAGGATTAACAAAGATATGTGATGATGCTATAGAGATTGAATATCCATTTAAATGTTGTCAGTTGATAGTGAGAAAGCAAGTATTTCCGAAGTTTATTGAAATGGGAATGGAAGATGTATTGGAATCTAAAAGGAATACAGGAGGGTTTGGATCAACGAATGTTTAACATTATATTTAAATAATAATGACAGATTTAACACATATATTTATATCAGGAAGTCATTTGTGGGGTTTATATAACTTAGGAATTATAAGATATATGCAAGCCTATCCTGATTATTTTATTAAAATAAAAGATATAGGAGGTGTATCGTTTGGTGCAATTACTGCTTATTTTATTATTTTAAATATTGATATCACAAGAATAGAAAAGTTATTTTATAAATTTGTAGAAACAGAGGAGTTTAAATTAATACCGTATGATAAACTGATTAATATAATATATGAAAAAGGTCTTCAAGATGTGTCAATATATTTTGATATATTTGAAGAAGAATTAAGTGAGTTTAAAGGGTTAACATTTGCTGATATATCTAAAAAATACGGAAAAAACTTACATATATTAGCACAATGTGTTAGCACAGGAGAACTTACTTTATTTAATACAGATAATACACCAAATGTTGTAGTTATAGATACTATAAAAGCATCTTCATCTGTTCCTATAGCATCACCCCCTGTAGAAATAGATGGTTATTTATATTGTGATGGTTGTATAACGAGTAATACACTATTGGAATATTTTCCAGATATTCCTAAGAATCAAATATTATCAATAATACATAAGTTTAATACATCAGTAAAACAATATGCAAAAGGTCATAAACTAACTAATTTTGAATATTTTAATAATTTAGTATATATATATTATAGAAAACAAAATTATGTATCAACATCAAATCATATTAATGATAATACGTTGGTAATTAATAATCACGATTCTTTAATAACAACTACAACAAATGAAGAAGGATTTTATGTGAATATAGATACAAACACCGTAGATTACGCATTAATACACGGTTTTAAAATAATGGTAGATTGGATGGAAAAACACTATAAAGATAAAATAACTAATATATAAAATGTTAGTAGTTTCATTTGATATTGGTATTATTAATTTAGGATGTTCGGTTTTATTAGATAATAATCTTATTGTATGGAAGGTTATAAGGTTATTTGCAAAAATGAAAAAATCTATTAGTATTGCGGAATTATCGCAAATGATCTACATAAGAATGGATGAATTGATAGGTGAAATTAAAGAAACTACTGAACAGAATATAGATTTAGTTTTATTAGAAAATCAACCATCCAAAGGTGTTATGAAAACCATACAAATGTTAATATATGGTTATTTTTATAATTTAAAGCATTATGATAATTATGTTGTTGATATAGTGCAAGTAAATGCTTCAATAAAATTGGAAGGTTATGAGATGGATAAAACTTGTAGTAAAGCAGAACAATATAGGAATAATAAAAAAAAATCAATAGAAATATGTTGTTTAATGATAAAAGACAATGAGCGTTTAGAAAGTATATTTAAAGAATATAAAAGTAAAGCAGATGACTTATGTGATTCTTTATTACAAATAATTGGTTATTTAAAAAAACGTAAAAAAATAGAAATAAAAATGATAACATAATAAAATAAAAACATAATGTCGTTGAAAGAAATAATTTATAAAGATACTTTTAAATGGTTGAAATCTATGTCAAAAGATGAAATATGTGTAATGATTTTGAATGTTGAGTTTGATAATTTAAAAACAGTAGATAATAAAATAAAAGCATTGAAAAATTGGAATAAACCTAACAATAATATTACTAGTTTGGATGTTAAAAAAATTCGTAAATGGATACAACAACAACTAGTCTTTAAGAAAACTAGAAATAAGATTGTATCAATGTATGAAATATTTGGTAAAGATAAGACTTGTGCAATGTTTGGTTGTTCTGCAGAATATCTTAAAAAATGGTTGTCGGTAAAGACATTTAATAATATTGAGTATATTTATGGAGATAATCAAATAGATATAAGAAAATCAACAGAATTAATATCTAATTCTATGCAAACAATAATAAACGATAGAACCCTTAAATTGATAGATACGTTAATAAATATATAATGCAAATAAAATATACGTATATATTTCATTGTAAAAATATTAAAACACCTTTAATATGGGCATTATTTGATGAAATAGAAAGAGAATATGGATATTTTATTTATTTTTTGAAACATAAAGAAGATTACGATTATTATAGTGGGTTTTCGGGTAAAGAAACTAATTATAAAGATTTACCTCCTTATATATGGAACAAAGTTGTTGCAAAAATACAATGTATAATAGATAAACATAATATGCAGGCATATGATAATGATTATAGTCATTATATAGAAATGACGCTTTCTAGTAAATTATTTAGATTGTATGGTATATAAAGATTTATTTTTATATTTAAATGACTGCTAATGCAAATACCATACAATACTACTAAATATCACTTGGTATTATATGGTATTATACTTTTTTCTATAGTATTGTTTGGTATTAATAATAATCTTGTATGGTATAATATAATATCATTGTGTGCTATATTACATTTTTTAGTATTATATTCTGTTGTATGGTATTATTCGGTGGTGATCTTATATAAAAATGAATATTAATATAAGATTATAGTAATGTTATCAAAAAAACAGACAAACGTTATACAGAGTATATTAAATGGTAATACTATATTTTTAACAGGTTCTCCTGGAACAGGTAAGTCTTTTGTATTACAAATAATTATACCTAAATTACTTCATAAAAATGTTGGTATAACTGCTACAACGGGATGTGCGGCAATTAATGTTGGTGGAACTACTATACATTCTTTTTTTAAACTTAAACCTGATACTAATGTTTCTAAACATATTGATAAATTAATATCAACTAAATGTGATACTTATAAAAAAATAAGAGATTTAGATATATTGATTATAGATGAAGTATCTATGCTTGATAGTATTCTATGTAATACTATTTCAGATATACTTAAAGCTTGTAAAAATACGGATAGAGTATTTGGTGGAATACAAATGATCTTTGTAGGTGATTTCTTTCAATTACCACCAATTACTAATAACTTTTGTTTTTTAAGTTCATCTTGGATTGAGCTTAATCCTAAGATTATTGAATTAACTGAATTAATCCGTCAAACTGATGATAAGCTTTTTCAATTAATTTTGGCAAAATTGCGTTTTGGTAAATTAACAAAACAAATTTATGATATTTTAATTAAAAATAAAGAAATTACTTTTGCTGATATTAAACCTACTAGATTATATCCAAACAATGTGGATGTTGATAAGATTAATCAAAAAGAAATTAAAAAATTATTGGTAAATGAACCAAAATCAAATACCTTTGTCGCTTATTTTACAAAGGTGGTTAATGATAGTTTAAAGCAAAAAATAAATGAATATACAATATTTTTATGTGTAGGTTCGCAAGTTATGTTAACTCGTAATATTAGTATTGAAAATGAATTAGTGAATGGAACAAGGGGAGTTGTGGTTGATATTAATAAATCTAGTTGTTTTGTAAAAACCTTGAATGGTTTAATACACGAAATAAATTATTATCCGCAAGAATATAAAAATAATTATGTTAAAAATCTTACCATTATGTTTATGCCTATTAAACTAGCATATGCTCTCACTATACATAAAAGCCAAGGTTCTACTATTGATTACTTAGAAATAGATTTAGGTTCTAAAATATTTGAATATGGACAAGGTTATACTGCCTTGTCACGTGGTAAAAAATTAGAAAATATAAAAATTATTAGTCTTCATTGCGATTCTTTCAAAGTTCATCCAAATGTTATTAAATGGTATCAAGAAAATTCGATATCTATTTAGATTTAGTATCTTCTTCCTCTTCTTCTTCTTCTTCCTCTTCTTCTTCCTCTTCCTCTTCTTCTTCCTCTTCTTCTTCATCATCATCTTGTGAATTCATACCACCAAAGATATCAAATAAATTGGGTGCATTTTTCATTTTATTTTCATTTGATTTTTTAAATTCTTCAAGAACTAATTTAATATTTTCATTGATTTCATTCAAAACAGATAAAATCTCGGTATTATTATTTTCCATTATTATAATTAAAAACGACATATATCTTTATATGATGTCTTCCAAACAAACGAGTTTTTTCTTGATAGTTAGTGCTTTCATTGTTGCTTTGTTTATTGTATATTTTGAATTAAAACGTGATAAAGTAGATAATTTTACTAAAAAATGTAGAGATGATACCGATTGTGCACTTGGTTTAAAATGTGTAAATGGTGAATGTCAATGAAAATCTTTACGATATTTGTAAATAATTCCAAGCACTAGTAATATTGATAACAAATACGTTGATCTATACGCAAATTTATAATTATTTTTGTATAAAATACTGTCTTCTTTTTTAACAGTAGTGCTCCAAATTGTCATTAAAACTAATACAGGTAATGCAGATAATGAAACTATACTTAAAATACGAGAATTTAATATATCTAAATAAATTACCTTACTGGTTATCATTGATTTTATATTTTCTGATAAGTTTTTAAGACCTTCTAGTTTATTAACATTTTCAGTTGTCTTAAAAAAATTAATAGATGTTTCAAACTCAAATATAATTAAATTAATATTATCTATTAATTCACTTGCAGTTCTTAACATATAAAAATCCATATTGTTTAGATCGCTTCTTATTAGCAAAAGTAATCGTTCAATTTTTGAAAGATTTCTTATATATTCATCAATATAATTTAAAGTCTTATCATCAACAATGATTTTATCAGTTTTTTTATCTAAAAAACATAAATGTTTTACCAATTTCGGTATTTCATAAGTATTACTGTTTATTTGCATTTGTTTTGATTTAAATATGGTATATACATACGGTATATTATCTTTAATATCATCATCATTATGTAATGATATTATATACAACTTTTTATATTCTTCGTTTTCAGAAATACTTGAAAAAGCGAATGATTTAAATCTTTCGTCTAACACATTCATTTTACATAAAGCTATGACAATATTTTTACAATAAATGAAAACTGGTATTTTTATTTTTACTAAATCTTCTCGTAAATTATACCTTAAGACCACATTATATTTTTTATTTAAAAACTATAATCACACGCATAAACATAATGTTTATATTTTAAATGAAGATTTATCTAAAGAAGATAAAGAAGAAATACTTTTAGGTATAAGATTAGATTGTTCTAATATGGTTTCTTTTAAAGACATTAAGTTATCTATGCCTGAAAATATTGATAAAGATAAATTTAATGCAATTATAAAAACGGATATAACTACAGACTGGAATAATATAGAATATCGTAATTTATCTTATTATATGTTATTTACATTTTGGGAAGAAATAGCAAATGAATTTGATTATGTAATGAAATTGAATGACGATGCTATTATTGAAGAACCAATTAAAGAGGATTTATTTAATATTATTGATAATAGAGCTAATAATATTCTGTTTTGTTTAATGTCAAATCAATGTGTATTTAGTTCTTTCGGTATGTATGATTTATTAAAAGCTAATTTTCAAAATGATGTGGATAAATTAAACTCTTTTAATATTCCTATCAAAATTACAGAAGAAAATGCTATTTATGATTTTAAAAAATTACATCAGTTAGTATTTGATAAAGATTATCCATTAAATGAGGTTGAATTAAGACAACCATATATTCCTAATGATTGTTTTATGATAATTAGAACAACATTTATGACTGGTAATAAAATTAAACCATATTTAAATAAAATTAAAGAACTTAAATATATTCATTATTTTAAATGGTCTTTTAGTTTAGTTGTATCATCGTTGGCTATGATGTTATGTAATGATAAAGTAACAAGATGTGTATTTAAAATTACTGAAGAAAAACAAAGGAATGCTTATATCGAAAATGGTAAAATTATAACTAAGGTTCCTGACAGCTATAAAAAATGATTTAAAAGTTTATAACTTAATATAATTATGTTTGATCTACAGTATTATAATAAGCTTATTAAAAACAATTATAAAATTATACCTATTGTTTATATGTTAGTTACTGATGAATATATTATGTTAAATGATCATATTAGTAGGGAACAAAAGAGACAAATATTACAAGTTAAAGTTAATACTCTTAATGAAAAATTTAAAGAAGAAAATTTATTGGTTTATCCATGCTATTATGATGAACATTTAAAACATAAAAATAAGTTCTTAAAACTTATTAAAGACGATCCTAATATCTATCTATTGTTCATATGTAAAGAATACAAAATGTGTGATATAATTACTTCAAGTAAATCACCTAAAACAATTCAACAAGAAATCTTACATAAGGTTTTAGCTTTATATAATAAGTAATTAATTGTATGTTTTTTAAAATTTTTTTTATAGCATTTACAATTACATTTGTTATTGTATTAATTATAAAATTAAATTGTAAGTGTAAATAATTTTATTATTTTTTTTAATTAAAATGTCGTTAAGATATTGGATAAATAAAGAGTATATTGATAAATATGGTTGGAAAGGATTATCTGCAAATCCAAATGCTATTAAAATGTTAAAAAAAAGAATAGAATATGAGAAAACATTAACTAAAACCGAATATGATCTTTTAGAAAGTAAAATAGATTGGTGCAAATTATTAGCAAATCCAGGTATATTTAAGTATTTACTTACATTAGAATTATCTAAATATTTAAATTCATTATTAATTGATCCCAATAAATCTAATGATCTTTTAATATTACGATTTAAAGATGAATATTTAAAAGGATTATCAAGTAATCAAAATGCTATTAAATTATTGGAAAAGAATCCAAATGTAATTGATTATCCTAGATTATCTGCAAATCCAAATGCTATTAAATTATTGAAAAAAACTGATGATATTAATTATGATAATTTATTTTTAAATCCTAATGGTAGTAAATTACTTCGCAGTGAATATAAACCTACAGAACAATTAAAAATTAAAAAAATATGTCGTTCAAATGATATTGAAGAAATTAAAAAATTAAAAACTCCAGATTGGGATGAACTATACAGTAATCCTGTTGCAATAGATTTAATTCATAAAAAAGTTAATAAAGAACCTTTATCTATTCCAGAAAAGATATTCGAGAATCCTAATATTTTTATAACAGATAAAGAACTTAAAAGTAAATTGAAAAAATGGTGTAATTATCCTGAAATTAATCCATATACTGATGAGCCTATTAAAGTATCTGTTGTTTCTAATAGCGAATATGTTAAATTATATAAATCATTCTTAGAATATTTAGTTTCAGTAAATGAACCTAATATTACTTCTAAATTACCAACGACACATTGTTATAGTTTTACATCTACTGCAATTGATTTATCTTTTTATAAACGAAATGGAAAAGAGGTTAAATTAAAAACTTTTAATTTTGATTATTTATTTACGGCATATTATTTGAAGGATAATAATATTAGTGAATTTAATCTTAATTACTTTTTATACAAAATAATATTACGACAATTTGAGATTAATTCTAGTTTGGCTGAAACATACCATACTATACCTGATGTGCTAAAAGATATTATGTTAGATGAAAATTTAGAAGTATTTATTGAAATGGTAAATGAATATATTTACGATCTTTGTATTTTACTATTACCACTAACAAAATTGGCAAATCGCATAGAATTAGAACAACCTGAATATATTTCATATTTTGAAGAAATGTTAGATATTGATACAAATGTTTTACCAGAAACTATTAAAAATATGAAAAATAGATTACATTGTATATTGTACTTAATAAATTTGTTTGGAAAAGAAGATATTTTTGAAAGAATTAAAGAAACTAAATTAGATGATGATTATTTTGATGATTATTATGTAAGTATTATTTATAATTGTATTATAAAAGAAAATAATAAAAAGTTTAGAAACTTTTTAGTTTCTGCTATTTTTGATATTGAAGAAATACATATAGAATCAAATAAACAAGTGGTATATAATTTTGTTAAAGATCCATATGATAATTTACCAAACCCACCCGAAATACCTAAATATCCAATTTTATCACAAGAATTGATATTATATAAAACTCGTAAATCAAATTTAGAATTAAATATTTCTAAAGATTCAAAAGAAGATCTAAAAATAAAATTAAGTCATTTAATTGATAATGATAAAGATAGACAATTGAAAGAATATGATAAAAAAGTAAATGAATATAACATACAAATAAAAGAATATGATCGAAAAATAAAAACATATAATAAACAACATTTAGGTAAGAAAATAACACCGTATTATTCAGTTTCTATTTCTAGAACTAAAGATGAACTTGAATATACTTATAATCCTATTAAAACAACGCAAAGATCTTTATCTGCTTTTAGTAAAATAAGAAAAAGTAGTAGCAATAGCACTTTGTATGAAGACTCAAGTGATGTTATTTTAACGGATGAACTTAAAAGTAAGTTTTACAGATATATATATGATGGAACAGATATAGAAAATTATGAAGAACAAGAAGAACTTTTAATAGAATTTAACATTGCGGAATTAAATGGTAAGATTAGTAATTCAAGAGCAAAACAATTAATGGAATATAGTGGAGGTGGTAAAAAATCTTTAAGTGCCATTAAAGCTGAATTAAAATTAGATGCAAAAAGATTAGATACAATTTTTAAAAACAGATGTGATTTAACTGGTAATGAACCATTTACAATGGAATTGTATGCTGATATGCACACTAAAAAAATTAAATATTTATCTAAAATAAAAACTGTAATTAATGGAAAAACTTATGTAAATTGTTATGATACTGTAAATATTTATAATTATGTTTTAAATTGTAAAAAATCAGGTAAAGTCCCTGAAAATATTGCATTGGGTAGAAAACCATTTACAAGAGATAACTTAAAAGAGATATTTAAAAAAATTAAACATTTTACAAAACAGAAAACATTAGAAGTTAATGATAATATTTATAAAAATATTAGATTAGTTGGAATAGCCAAAGCAATTGACGAAAATGAATATAATATAAGTTTAAATATAAAAATAGGAACAATCGAATTTCCTATATTTTTAGGAAAACTAGATGATGACAATGGTTTTTATATTCATAAAGGAGAATTATTTACAATAGACGAAACTAATTATGATAATAGTTCTGATAAAACTATTATTGTAATACAAAAAGGAATTAGTAATGGAAGATTATTAGAACAATTTCATTATCCTTATATTCCTACAAGACTTATAAAAAAAACAAATAATATATTATCATTACCATCTTTTCCTAATATAGGAACTCTTGAAGAAAAAACACAACAATTTAATAATCAATTAGAATTGCTTGTTGTTTAAGTTCTTTACAACAACTTATAATACCGTGTTTATGGCAACAAAACTTGTATTTATTCCAATCTATATTTATATATATATCTTTTGGAGATATATAAGTTTTTTGAATACATTTAGTATTTCTACATAATACTTTTTTATTATTTAAATATTTGATTATTCTTTCATATTCAGTATTTGGTATTTTATTTTTAAAATAATCTAAATACACAGGGTTTTTTATAAGAAACTTACGTCTTTTATATTGAACATAAGTTTCTTTCATTTTACCTAAATCAGGTCTTGCGTTATAAATACTAATAATTTCATTGGTTGTATCATCTACTATTGTATTTCTACTATATAATTCTTCAATATAATTAAATAAAATAGATTTATCCATATATTGTATATATTCTAACATAATAATAATGTATAATAATGTTTTTATGTATTTATAGCTTCAATTAGTTTTTTATTGTCTTTACGAATTATACCAAAATAACAACCGTTCAATTCATTTTCAATTAAATTAAGATTTATTGTTCCTTTATACAATTGAAGATTTTCTTTTATTTTATCATTTATCATTTTAATATCATTTCCTGTAATATTAGGATCACTCAGTTTATTAATTTTAACTTCAGGATTGCGGATAAAATCAGATATCATACCATTAGATAGATATGGTCTATTTGGTTCTTTATAATATTTATCTTTTTTATTTATAAGATTAAGTATATGTTTATCATATTGTGAAAATATTTCAGGATATTCGTATCTAAACAATGTCAAAACTTTATCAAGTTGATCTCTTTCTTCTTGATTTGCTGAAAACAACCTATCATCTGATGGATATTGATTTTGAAAATGCTTTAGATAATTTACAGTTTCTTCGATTGTATCTTTAACATAAATACTTACACTTATAATAAGATCACGATCTGGATATTTTATTTTTAAATTTTGCATAGTTCCTAAACGATGTTGTCCATCAATGATGTATAAGATATTATCATTACATTCACGAATTACAACAAGTTCAGCATTTCCAAAATCATAATATTTTTGAGTAGCTAGATAAGAATCTTCATTTTCTTTTACTCTTTTATTTATAACATCCTCATTGATAGTGCGATTAATACCAATTGGTTTAAACATAAATGAGAAACTTATTAAATTAATCCATCCAACATATTTGTTTAATAATGGTATATGGAATAAAGATTTACCTATATTTTCTTTAAGAGTATTTTCTATATTTGACATTTGTTAAAATGTTATTTATGTTATCATTTTTTTAGGGTTAAACATTTTATACGTTTAATAATATAACTATGAAAGATAGTTTAAAATCATTTAGTGTTCTTAAACATATTCATTATTTCTTTTATTATACTGGTATTCTAACATTACCTTTATTACTAATATATCCTGCTATAATGTTAGGTTTAGGTATATTTAGTAAAATTACGATATTACAAAGTAATAATATTATACCACTAAAAAGAATAATATGTGTAACATTATATGCTTATTATAATAATTATAGTATAACAAATATATATGTAAATTTATTACTAGCTCCTATATTCTTGTCAATATATATTCATTTTTTTGGAATGGTAAAAACAAATACAATATATAATGTATAGATTTATTTTAGGTATTAATTCTTTTTGGTTATTATTTCCACTTTATACTATTTCATTTTCTGTTAATTACCTATTATGTATTCATACAATTTAACTAGTTTTATATCAGCTTTATATTGTTTTTAGATTATAATAGAACACTACATAATATAGATTGTATTAATGCTATTTTATATTTATTTGTAATATTATTTTACGGATTATTGCATTATCTTGAAAATAAAAAAATAGAATATTTATTTACTCATCTTTCTTTTAGAAAAATGCGGTTTTTTGTATTGTTTATTTACAATTATTAAATAAACCTGAAAATCTATATATGATAATAATATTATAAAAAAAACAATAGAATTATTTATAAGTTTTTGATCATATACGTTTCTTCTAATGTATATCCCATTTTACGATAATAGTCACGAACTCCTGTGCCACTTATAATTGCTATTTTATTATAACCACATTTTAATGCTATTTCTTCTGCTTTTTTTATTAATCTTTTACCAAAACCTCTATGTTGATAAGAATCTTCAACATCTCCACCTACATCAGTAAGACTAGAATAAACGTGGAGTTCTCTAATTAATGCGCAATCTTTCAATATATTTACAGTATTTTCGTAATTATTATTTAATCGTAGTCTTATAAATCCTATAAGATATTTAACTGTTTCAAATGATATAAAATATTCAGTTCCTTGTGATGCTTTATATACACTACAAACTTGTTCTATTTTTTCTGTTATCTTATTATCTTTAATTTCACGACATCTAATACAATTACATTTCCAATTATTTTTTTTCATATCATCTTGTAGCAATTGACGCATATTAACATCTTTATATCCACCAGTAATATACGAAGATGGTATATCACGAATAATTCTGTTAAGTCTTTTCCATTTTTGAACTTTTATTTTAAAATCTTTGATTAATTGGAATAATAAAGTGTCATCATAAGGTATATAAGATCCTTCATCAAACCATTGTTTTATTTTAGTCCAAGGAACTACTGCACAAGGATATATTTTATATTGATCTGCTTCTAGATCAGGATTATATAGAGCATTATTTAACATTTCTTGATCTTTTTCATAACTTGATCCAGGAAGATTAGGCATTAAATGTATATCAACTTTAAAACAATTATTTTTTAATAATTTAATAGCATTATAAGCTTGTTCTATAGTATGACCTCTTTGTATTTTTTTTAAAACATTATTATCAGTATGTTGAACTCCTAATTGAACTCTAGTGCAATTATATCTACGTAATTCTTTAATTTCATTTAAATCTATAGTATCAGGACGGGTTTCTAATGTTAAACCTATTATATGTATTTTTGCAGTTTCATTAATTGTTATTTCTTGTTCTAAAGAATACATAGGTCTAGGTTCATAAAAGGTATTTGCAGCATAATAAATTGAAGTAATAAACCAATCTTGATATTTTTTAGGATATTGAGACCAAGTTCCTCCTAATACTATCAATTCAATTTTATCTATTGTATGTCCCATAGAAATTAAAGTAGATACACGTGAATTAAATTGTTTTATAGGATCAAAGTCATTTGTATTTGCACGTAATACTGCAGGTTCTGAATATAAATAACTTCTCGGTTGATCAATCCATCCATTGCCTTCGTGTGCTTTTTCATTAGGACAATAAGCACAATTATGCTTACAGCTAAAAGTTTTAGTTATTATTTTACCATCTTCTTCGTAAGACGGATTACCGGATGTTAAAACTGTTATAACAATAACACCTGATGTAGATTTTTGTCGTTTTTTAATAATAAGATTTTTAAGATTTTCGTCATTAAGATTTAATTGATTATAAATATTAATAAGATCCGGTTTTGATAAAACTATTTTATATTTTTTTTGAATACTAAGTCTAAACTTTTCAACATCTGTAATATTTTTAAAATCTTCTGCAATGTCTTCTATATCCATATATAAATATTATATAATTATATTTTTTTATATAAAAACTACTACATTTATATTTGTTTATTTATATAAAATATGGTTAAAATCATACTAGATCACAATAATTTACATTTTTGTTCAGGTCCTTGTGGAATGTTATCAGACGAATATTGTATTCAAGATGCTAATAATAATTATTTATTTGAACTTAAACCTTATAATGGTAATCGTTATCCTAAAATTACTTATACTAGATGTAATAATGACATTATTGAAGTAGTTAATTGTAGAATATGTCCTCAATGTCATAAGAAAAACTTAGATTTAATAGAAGAAAATGAAATTAAATATTTGGATATTGATGCAATTAAGGTTATTAAAAAGTTTATATTGTTGGAAGTTGCTTCAAATAATGTTATAGAGTATTTAAAAAATGATAGCAAAATATAAAATAAATTAATGGATTCGTTAATCAACAATTTTCATAGTATTAGTTTGGAAAAACAATGTCATATGTGTAAAAAAGTTATTTACAATAATGATATTTGTCGTGAATGTTTTTTAAATTATTTAGAATTTATGGATTTAAAAGAATGTTGCACGTGTGGAACAATATTTACACCATTTAGCGATGAACATACAGAATGTGATAATTGTTTAAGCTATTATTAATTCCTTATATTGGTATTATAATTCTTTTTATAATTTCTTATAAAAATGATAACAAAAAATAAAAAAAATAATGGAAGAATTATATTTAGAAATTGAAAATAAATATATTTTAAATAACTATAGAAAAAAATATGAATATCATATGAATGACAAATATTTTATATTAGATGATATAAACTTTTTCAAAATACTTTATTCATATAAACAACGTAATAAAAAAGGTTGTAATATTGGAAAAATTAAAACAAAATTAAATTATAATAAAAAACTAGAATTTATTATAGAAAAACTTACTTACCAGTAAATCCAACCATTACTAATCCTAAAATTAGTAATAATAATATTAAACCAAAATAACAAAAATATACAATACTACCAATATAACCATATTCACGTTTCCAGCTTTCACTACATTCACATTGTAATTTTTTAAGTTTTGTAATATAATCAAATATTATACCAGCATAAGATATTTGTAAGACAAATAGTATAAAACTATACGGAATAATTAATGGGGATTTTACTTTATAAATTTGTATTACAATATTAATAGGTATAATTATTAATAGTATTAATGCAATCCAATGTATAATATTTCTATGCCATAGATCAGAACATTCACAACCCGTTTTTTCTAATTCTTCAGTCCAAGTATACATAGCATAATGTAGAATTAAAACTAAAATAGCTATTAATAACATAATTATAAATACTGCTACACTAGTGCCAAATCCTAAATTAAAATTAGGATTTGTAGGATTTACAGAACGCAGTGTATTTACAGAACTTGATGCTTTTTTCGGCATTATTTATTATCTAATATAGAAAATAAAATTAATTTTTGAATCATTATAAATATTATTAAACTTGAAAATATTATTGTAGTTATAAAACTATAATCTTTCTTCCAATTACTACTACATTCACAAGCGTCATTATTTAATTTATTAATATAATAAATTATCAAAATAAAATACGTTATTGTAATAAGTCTTATAAATCCATAGAAAAATGCTGAAAAATACTTATCATTATAATTTACTATTCTATATGGAATTAATAATAAAAATATTAAAGCTAACATATTAATTACATCTCTTACAGTTCCCGAAGAACATTTACAACCCAATTGTTTTAAATCATTTGTCCAAGTATATAAAGCATAATGTAATAAAATTGTTGTTATTAGTATAATTATATATATACTCAATCCTATCATTTATTATTATATAACATATTCACTTTTCCATTTATCGTTTTCTTTATACAATTTCCATTTTTCTATTACTGCTTCTTTCGGCTCTATTCCAGTTTTGTTATATTTATTTATATGATATAAAGCATTTTTTTTATTTTTATTAGCATTTACATATTCTTTTATTTTATCTTTATTTTTCTCATAATATTCTTTTTTATAATCTTTTTCTTTTTGTAAAGCATCTATACCGTCTTTAATTTTAATTTCATTTGCTACATAATCAGTTTTAATATTATCTGTTTTCTTTAAATAATCTTTCATTTGAGTTTCTACACTGTTTCTTAATCTAATTGCATCTTCTTTCATATCGTTATACGATACACCATTTTTATTACGCCAAGTTATATAAGATGATCGTATTACATTAACACCTAATGTAGTTCCTTTAATTAAAGTTCTTAAAAATTGATTTACATTTGCTATCGTAGAACTTTTATCCATATTTTTAATTTGAGGAAAAACTGATTCTCTTTTATAAAGTAATAAACTTTCACTAAATAAAGCACTTAATTTTGATCTAGATTCATCATTATAACCAATTGTATATCTTTCAACAGGTTTGCCTTTTTTACATATCTTAAAATTATATTCTACTGCTTTATCCAACTCTTGCGGAATATATACATAATCTATATTATCACTCATTTCTTCTTCAGTTTTTGCAAATTTTGCAATCATTAATTCAGTTCTAACACAAGGTGTAAGAACATAACTACTTAATAATAACATTTTATAATGTAATTCCCATACTGATTTAGATTTAATACTATTTTTATCTAATTCAGTTCTCCAATTATCTTCAAGATCTTGACGTATTTTTAACAAATTATCAAAATCTATATATTTATCTTTTTCATATTTATTTAAAGTATTCTTACCTGTTTCCTTTTCTATTAAAAGACTATTTAAATCACTTTGCAATTGACTATATTTTTTATATAATTCGTGTGTATCACCTAAAGCTATCTTAAATACTCTAGCAAACATTTTAAGATCATTGTTAAATGTTGAAATACTTTGTTTTTTTTCAATCCTATATTCCATCAATAATTCCAATATTTTAATATTGTTTTTCAACAACCAACCTAGATTATCGTCATCCGTTTTATATATTTTTTTTTTTATGAAATTAATTACATTCGCATATTGTTTATCTGAACATTGATCTTGTTGATATTCTCCTTTTTCTAATCCACTTAATGTTATTGATATGTCGTAAGTATTGATATCATATAAAAATAATTTCTCAGTCCAAGCATTAGATCCACCATATGTAGAAATAAAGTTTTTTTTGGCATAATCAAATTTAGATTTTAATGTAAATGGAGTATCTTCAATAAACCATTTACCATATGAATATAATTTTAATAATTTAGTATTTTTAGTTTTTTTAAGATCTGTATAATTTTTAAGTAATTTCCATTCAACTGGCATATTTAATTACTTCTAATATTGAAAATCTTTTAATATGATGCGGTTCTATCATTTTTTTAATTAAATAATTAAAAGATTTTGATTCATTATTATTATCAAATATTATTCTATTACGAAGTAAATATAAATTAACACCTATCGCAAAAACATCTATTTTTTTATAATCTGTTGAAAAATTATCAAGTAAAGATCCTATTTCTTTTAAAATATATTCTTTACTCATTATATTAAAATTACTATCTATTACATATTTAAAATTATTAAAACCAAATTTAACATTTTCTTTTGTATTAATTCTATTTTTTAAATATAATAATCTATATTCAGGTGGATAAAACATATATTTATGTTTAAAAAAATTATTATTTTTTTTAGTAAATATTATATCTTTAGTTTTTTCTAATCCAAAATCAATTAATAATATTCTATTGTTTTTAATCATTATATTACTATAATTAATATCATTATGTATTCTTCCTGATTCTACATAATAATTAAAATATTCTAAAAATGCTTTTAACATTTTCATTAATTTTTTATAAGTAAGTTTATTGTAAGGATAATCTTTAAAAGTAATACCCGCATTTTCATATATTAATTGATGTATATCTTCATCATAACCATCCAAAAATAAACAGTTATGTGTTTGAGTATCAGTAATTTTATGTATTATATTATAACCTTTTATTTTTGGCACAATTTTATTATAATGTAATACATTCTCAACTGATTCTTTGTATTTTAAATATTCTTTAAGTGCTTCTTTTTTACTATCACCAGTTGCTTTAAATAATTTACCTATATCGTCTTTCGATTTCTTTGTATATTTTTTAACTTCAGTAATATTTGTTGTTATAGGTGGTATAACAACACAACCATAAGTACCGGATGCTATTAATTTAGAATCTTTTGTCATTTTACTTTCTTAATATGATAATAAAATGTATTTAGAAATATTTGCTATTATTTTATATTTTATAATATTTTTGTATTTATATTATTGGTTAAGTGTTTTTAAAAAACAATGTGATTGTTTAGATATATGGCATTATTATTATATTATTGTTTATATTGTATTAAGTGTATTATATTTCTTATTTAACATTATATTTTATTTAGTAAAAAATAGGGTATTTAGTTTATTTTATAATATTTATATGCTCTATACATTGATAACCAGTATAATAATTATATTATTTATTATATATGTTAATAAACATTGTAAATGTTATGCGCATATATCAAAAGAATTATTAATAATTTTAACAGCTATAATATTTATAATACATTCAATTCTATTCATTTCTTATATCTATAGAATAATAAAAACTCAATATGTCTAATAAACCTACACAATTAATTAGATCTTCTATACCAAATGCTTTTGCTATTAAAAATACAAATGGTACGGATGTCTTTATGAGTCTTCAAAATAGATCAAATCAGCTTGATATAAGATTACTTGATAATCAATTTATTTTTAAAGCTGAAAATGAAAATACTCAATTAATATATTCCAATATTGATTTTGATGTTGATGATATAAGAACAAATACAATATCAAATAAAGATCATAGTAATATTATTTTTATTGGAAATGTAGATTTTACTGGAGATATAAAACATAATAATTGTAATATTTTGGTTTTAAATAGTGATAATACAATACCCACATCTTATATCCATAATGCTAATTATTTAACAATATACAATGAACAATCTAATGTTTATATTCCTAATTCATTGGTTAATATCAACACCTATAATATAACTAATGATTCTACAATTACCATTAAAAATAATGCTACTAATATTCATCAAAAAACAGTTAAATTAGTAGATAACGACAATATAGGAACTATTCAAATATATTCTCAAGATCCTTATGTCTCTATAGGATATAATATACCAGATAAAACTAATAATATACAATTATATGTAGAATCAAATATTAAATGTAATGATATTATTGTTGATGATACGAGTTTTTTAACATTTTACAATGAGTTTAAAGATTATGAAAGTAATAATAATATTACGGGTATTAATATAACGGATGATACACTATATTACTCTAATAATTATTCTAATATTAAAATTATTCTAGATACTGATATTGAACACTTAAGAACTAAAGATGATCTTAATTTTATAGGTAGTAATTTTGTTGATATTACTGATATTTATTGCACCACTAACAATACATATATAATTGCGGATAATACATTATATAGATTAATATCTGATAATAGGTATAAATATATTGATACTAATGTTGAAAATATTAAATCTGAAAATGGTGTTATAATATATAGCAAAATTAACATCATATATTTTTTATATGATGATGAAGATTATCCAAAAAAAGAAGCAATTTATAAAGCAGGTGGTTATTATAGTAATTATCATTATCTTGTTAATGATAAGCAAATTATAAAAAAACTGAAAGATTATAATAATAATGATATTATTAAAACTATTACAAATGTTATAGATATTTATATTATTGATACTAATGTGTACTATTATATTAAAGATAATAATTTATATGATCAAGATGATATTTTAATTCATAATAATATTAATAATTTTTATTTAGGATATAATGGTTATTATGATAGTAATTTAATTGTTAATTCATTAACATCAGATACATATGAATTAATTAATAAAGATCTCCATAAAGATGGTATTTTAATTGAATCAAATGTTCTTAAAGCGCATCATAGTAATCGTCATTTGGTAATGTTAAAAGATGATCGTAAGATATATACAAAATCTTTTGATAATAATTATAATGGATTAGGTAAAACTGATAATTTATTTTTAGATGATAATGTTGGATTAGGAATTATATGCACTGATACAATTCAAATTACACCTTCTGTTAATATTGGTAGTTCTTTGAATAGTTTTAACAATATTACACCAAACAGTTTATGTGTAGAAAATTGTATTAGTATAGCTTGCAAACCTAGTAATGATTTTGCTTTAAGATTAAAAGGTGATATTTTAATAGAAGGTGGTGGTAATATTTATAGAACTGAAGATAAATCAAGCACTCTTGAAACTAGTACAACTCCTTTAACATTAGAGGATTATGTTCTAAAAACTGAATTAGATAGTAGAGTTGATGCTATAACAAGTAATATTAGCGTTGTTTTAGCATCTAATTTAGAAACTAATACTAGTAATATTGATCAATTACTTTATGATACTGAAAATACTATTAATATATGGACCAAAGAAAGCAATATAGTTGTTGTTAGAGATACTCGTGTTAGTATAAATCCTAGCACTAATGATGATGATACTGTATTAGGTGTATCTAAATTACCCGCATTATTTGTAGGTAATTCAGGTATTATTAAAGGTATAATATGTGAAGATGATATCGCTGCATATTCTGATCAGTCCTTAAAAACAGACGTATCTCCTATTAAAGATAGTTTAAATAAAGTTTTAAAACTAAATGGTGTTAATTATAGAAGAAAAGATAATTTAGATAAGATCTGTATGGGATTAATAGCACAAAATGTTGAAAAATATTGTCCGGAAGTTGTTCAGGAACATAATAATATTAAAACAGTTGCTTATGCTAATTTAGTTGCTTTATTAATTGAAGCTGTTAAAGAATTATATGATATAATTAAAGATGGAAAAGAATGAAGATGTTCTAAACAAAAAAGAAGTTACTGAAATTAAAGATCCTAATATTTTATTAAGTAAAATTAGAGGTATTAAGTATAAAAATAAGAAAACTAATAAAAATGGAATTGGTGTTATAGCTCAAGATATTAGAAATCATATACCTGAGGCATTCAATAATTACAATGTAGATTATAGTCAATTAGTTGCCTTACTAATAGAATGTATAAAAAGTAATAATAAAGATATTAAAGATCTTAAACAAGAAGTTAAAAATCTTAAAATATTATTAAATCAATAAATATTTTTAATTAAATTCGTTATATCTTTATTTATTTGTTTAAAATGGTTTTCATATTCTTTTTTTATTTTATAATATTCTTTATCACATATTGTAATACCTAACATTTACTATTAGTAAATACATAAAAATTAACTTTATGCTATTATATAAATGACATATTTATTTACACATCACGATTACCTACATTTACACGCTATATCTGGTTTTTTAGTTATTGCTAATTTTATATATATATTTTACAATATTGTATTATATGGTTCTGGTAATTATAATGTATTGTTATGTATAAATCATTCAATTTTAGGATTATTAGCATTACAATTTAGTTTGCCTACTAAAAGAAACTTTGAAAAACCTATGATATGGAAAGAATTTAGATTACATTCAATTTTATTTACATTCCGTCACGTTTTTTTAACAATATTAACATTATATAATTTTGATTATTATATTATAAAACATTTTGTTATTATTATAACTTTGTATTGTGCTGATATTATTACAAATAATTATGGTGATAATAATGTTAGAACAACGAATTCAATGCCATATTGTGATCATTTAGATATTGATAGTATAAATAAAATAAAAATATCATATACTAAAAAACAATTTGGTGCTACTTTATTTTGTATTTTACATTCACCGGATTGTAATTTTTTACCATTATATGGCTTACAATTTGCACCTTTTATGATGACATTAGTAAGAAAAGGTAAAATACAAACTAATACATATCATATTATATATTCTATAAGTCTTTTATTACCTTTTTATCTATACTTTATATTTATAAGACAATTAGAGTTTTCTATAAGTGATATGATATTTGGAATATTTTATGATATGGTTTTTACATTAAGGTGTAATTATAAAATAAATAAATATATTTTATGGAATATTATATTACCAATATTTTATTATGTGTATTATTATAATGGTTATAATTATTCTTCAAATATACTAGGATATATTATTATATTTAGACAAATTATAATTGATTATAATATTTATAAATGTCTAATCAATACTTAGGTTAGGAAGTAATATTTTATTTTGTCGTTTCAAATAATCCTTAGAATAATATTGATACACAATATTATTGTTTTTATCATAACACATTCCAAAAGGTATATCTTTAGATATTATACAATCTTTCAACATTACAATTAATATTTTATTTTTGTTATCAAAATACTTACATTCTAGCAAATATTCTGTTTTTTTAGCATATTTTTCACTATCAATTGCTAAAGCATCATCTTCAATATTAAGATCAATCCTTATTATCCTTGTTATAAATGCCCAAGATATCATTCTTTCTATTTTTGATCCTTTATATATGTAATATGGAATCAGTGCAGGTATTCCTTCGAACATTGAATCATTTGAAAATTGATTATCTAATATTTTTTTTATAGAATTGTAGATTTGTTCAATATTATCTACATCATCCCATTGTGTAATATTACATATAGAAATATTATTTTCCATTGTAATATCATAAACACCTGCAGGAAAATAATTAACTGTTAGATATATGTATATGTCTTTTTTTCTTATTAGCTTACTAGTATTATCACTATGCAAATTATAATTATAGAACATAGGATGTTTGTTGATATATTTTTTAAGATATCCAGCTTCTTCATATTTTTCATATATGTAATCTGTTGATATATCAGTAGGATTAAATAACAATTTTAGTATTTTTTCAGAAAACCATTTATAATTTTTAACATATGTTCCTCTTATAAAATATTTATTTGGATTTATTTTAACATCATATAAAAGAGGTTTTAGTTTTTCCCTTGAAACTTGTTTTTTATTAGGACTCTCAAGTTCTGCAGGACTTTTAGGTTCTATAGATCTTTTAAGTCCTTCAGGTCCTTTAAGTCCTTCAGGTCCTTTAAGTCCTTCAGGTCTTTCAGGTTCTATAGATCTTTCAGGTCTTTCAGGTTCTATAGATCTTTCAGGTCTTTCAGGTTCTATAGATCTTTCAAGATTATTTAGTATTGTTTCAATAAAGAAAGTTAGATAAAACTTTTCAGTGTTTTTAATAACCTTAGATACTTCATTTTCAAAATATATCTTTGGCTCTACAAAAATTAAATTAGTTTCATTAAAACAACAATAGCATTTTAATTTGCAATTATTATTGATTATTGGATCACTTGATTCAATAGATAGATCTTTAACTACAATAGTAGCTTTTTCTAAATTACTAAATAAAAAACCAATTTGAAAAGCAGTTAGTTGTTTAATATTTGCAGTATCTAATTCAGCTATTATAGCATTGCTTGGATATAATGCTAGTTCTAATGTATAATTAACATTATAAGATTCAATAATCCATTTATTTTTAATTGTAATTATCTTTTCCATTTGTAATTATAAAAATATAATGTTATCATTTTTATAGTTTTATTATTATTGTTTATTGCTTTTTTTCCAATTATTAACTGCTTCTTTGAATCGAGTTTTATAATCAGCTTTAGGTTTTTTTAGTTTTAATTTTTCTAATTCTGATCTCATAAAAATATTATATTTGGTTAATGCCTTTTTACCACCTTCAATTTTTGGATCTCCACTTTTTGGATCTCCTAGGTTTTCTGGGTCTTCTACGCCTTCCACGTCTTTTACGCCTTCCACATTCGTTGTTGTGGAGTTATTAATAATTACATCTATTTGTGTTAATATACTTAATTTTTTGTCTTCTTCGTTTGTTTCAGTTGAAACTAGATTTATTAGATTTTGTATAGTTTTTAAAACTTTTTTATCAGACATTTTACTTATAGTATATATTTTTACATTGTTGAAATTTTGAAATGGTATAAAATCGCATTAGAATGATTGGTCTTTTCATACCGTGTAAATAATGTTTGAAACATTAAGTATCCGCTGTCTTTAGATAATCATTAAAGTCAACTGAATATTCTTCATATTTTAAAGTTTTAATTGTGTAAAAAATAATAAGTTACTAAATTATAAAATATTTTTTTTGCAATGTTTTTACACCTATATAATATATATTTTAACAATCCGCAATTTTAGCTGCCAATTGTTTGAGTTGAGTTTTATTATTAGTTATCTTGCTTTCTACAAGCACTAACTCCGTGTCTAATTGTTCTATTTGTTCTTTAATATTATTTCTGTGTTTTGTACTATAAGATAGTTCTTTATGAATATTAAGCATTGTTTCAGTTATTTCATCCAATTGTTCTACTTGAGTTTTAAAACAAGAAGCATATGTATTAGTTAAAATAGGTGGTGGTGTTCCAGGCAAAGAAAGAGATGAATTTGAAAGAATAGTCTCATTTAAAGATAGTGCACTACTAGATGCAGATTCTACAGTAGTATATTTTTGTTGATATTTATCCCAAGCTTCTTCGTCATCAACATTTTGATTAACAATTTTATAAATAAACGATCTATTATCATAATTAAAATAATGTTCTTTATGACATTCTTCACTAATACAATTTATTTTATGACAAAATTTATCATCATTTTCATCATAATCATTATTAACAATATTATCATACATATTAGTTAAAATAGTTCGTTTCATAATAGAAATACCGTGTCCGTATTTACAATTATCATCTCTACACAAATAATTATCTTTACAGGCTTTATGGTAAGCATATTTACAAGTTTCATCTTTATAAGCAGTGCATAGCCCTAATTTAAAATCAGGGCAATTTTCATATATCATAATTCTTAAATAATTTATATGCCAAAAATTTAACAATAATAAAATTAAATAATATTACATCATTTTTATATATATTATTTTTTCTTTTTTGGTTTTGTTGAATTACCTCTCAAAGATTCAAGATCTTTCTCGTATATTTCTGCAAGTTCATCTTTATATTTTTTATAACCATCACGCACTTCGTGTAATTCTTTCATCCATATTTTATAAATTGGCGTATTAGTCAAATCTTTTATTTGCTTATTAATATCTTCCGCATTTTTCTTCAATTTTTCTAAATTATTTTTAGTTAAAGAATTAACAGGCATTTTCAATAAATAATTGTAATTTTTAGTTTTATCACCTTCTTCATCATCATCTTCTTTATCTGTTAATTTAGGATATTTAAGTTCTTCTAATCTAGCATTAAGAACATCATCTTCTACATTCATAATTTTAATTTTACCATCAATAATGTCTTGAATAAATTGTGCTTTAGCTGATAGTTTTTTATAAGTTTTATTTAAAACTTTTAATTGATATGTTTTTCTTTCGTGATAACAAGTGAGACGAACAGAACACCATTCACGCATAATAGCTGAAGTTGATTCATATTTTTTAATTTTAATATCAGAATTATACAAGTGCATATTATTTAATGATAATCCAATTGTAGATGATAGTTTAAAGAACTTAATAGGATCATCTATTTTTTGATTTAAATGTATAACAAAGCGAATATTTAAAGCTGAATAATGATTTTCAAAGTTTTTAATTTGATTATTAAGAACTAGATCTTCTAGTATATTTTTATAATCTTCAATTGCTTTATTAATAGGTATTTCTGTAATTTCTATCGTATTGTCATCAATATAATTATAACAACCTGTAGATTCATAAATGTTTTCTTTACCATCTTTTAATTTTACAGAACCTTTGAAATTAGGATAATGAGGTATTAAATCATTAACAACTGTTTTATTAATAACATCAAATGTTTTTAGTAAATCATCAGCATTCTTAATATCAGCTTCTTCTTTCTCTAATTCACTACAAATTAGAATACATTGATCTATTACTTCGTCTGGATTAAAATTAGGTATTTCTGTAGAATATCCAGTTCCAATACCTGCCACATTTACTACGAAAACAGTTGGAATAACACCAATAAACCATTCTGGTTCTATTTTCTGATTTTCCTCAACTTTATATTTAAGAATAGGCATATCTTCTTCTCTAAAAATTAATGAACACATTGGTGATATTTTAGTAAATAGATAACGAGGCTGAGCGCTATCAGCACCTCCACCGTGTAATCTAGTTCCAAATTGACCTAGAGCAGATACTAAAGGAATATTATTACTACCAATAAAGTTTTGACCCATTTTAGTTAATGCTTCAGCCAATGATTGATCTCCGTGATGGTATGCAGTCATTGCAGCAGCCATACCAGCCATTTGTGATACTTTAATTTCATTACTACCGTATATCTTCTTTTTAAACAAACTGAAAAGTAATTTACGCTGGCTTTCTTTCAAAGCATCGCAAATATTGTTAATATTTCTTTCAATATCTCTATGAGAAAAATGAATTAATTCTTTATGAATTAAATCTGTATAAGGAACATCAAGTGATTCTGATAAATCTACTATTTTATTTTTATCATATTCTGCTATCCATTCTTTACGTTTATCTGCTAATTTACCATCAAAAGCTAAATTATAAGCATCATCAGATTTATCATCATATGTATAAGTTACCATTTTCATATTCTTAAAAAATTGCTTACCTTCCTCAGATGTTGAAGAACCACAACCTTTAAGATAAGTAATATTCCAACCACTTACATTATTAGTTTGTTCCCATTCTTCATATTCTTGAGTTGTATAGAAATATTGTGTATTAGTTCCTTTTTTCATACGAATAATAGGCGTTAACATAGTTTTAATGAAACCTTTCATTTTGAATAAAGAAGGCCATTGAGATTGAAACATATTAGTTATCAAACCTTTAATATGTATTCCGTCTAAATCTGCATCTACTAAACAAATAATACCTTTATACCTTAAAGAAGATGTATCAGTATAATTTTTATTACTTTCTAATCCTAAGATCTTTTTAAGATTAGATATTTCTTCATTTTGAGCTAATTTAACATTTGATACTGATTTACAATTCATAAGTTTTCCACGGATTGCCGCACAACCATAGGATTCAGGATCTTTTAATTGTGTTTTACCTGATGTAAATAAGGTTTGTGCAGATAATCCTTCACAAATGTATAGATAACATTGATCTGATTTTTTAGTTCCAGCCCAAGGTGCATCCATAAAACCTTTAATAATAACTTTACTTAGTTTTTTACCATCTGTTTTAGATATTTGTTTATCAAGTTGAGCATCACTTAACACTAAAGCTTTATCAATAATACCACTATCTTTATACAATTTTTGAATAAACTTATCAGATATTTCACATTTTGAACCAAATTTAGATTGTGGTAGATTCATTAGATCTTTAGTTTGACTATCATATGTAGGATTATTTAATAAACATTTGATTCCTAAAAATAAATTATCTTTAATAAACTGTGGTTTTAATATCTTCTTCTTTTTAGCTGCAAGTTCTACCAAACCTTTTACAATTTGCTGTTGAATATAATCTACGTGTTTGCCACCTAATCTAGTATGAATACCATTCACATAAGCCATATGAACAAAACCGTGATTACTTAAAGATGCACATATTTCCCAACGATCACCATATTTTTCAAAAGCTTTAGTTCCTTCCGTAAAATTAACACAAAACTTTTCAAAATCTTTAATATTAATTTTAGTATTATTAAAATACACATTAACATTTGGTGGTGTAAGTGCAGCTATTTCATATGTTCGTTTCTTAAACAAAGCAAAAATATCATCAGTAATTGTAGTTGCACCAAAACGTGCTAAATCAATCTTACATTTAATTTCAGTATAAGGTGATTTAGTTGATTGACGAATAGACGGCTTATCTTTAGTAGCCAAATTATCACGAAATGTTTGTTTAAATATCTTTTTATTACGATGATCTACTGTTTCTACTGTAGCTTCTGTTGAAAATATAATAGCTAATTTAGCACCTAGACCATTTAAACCACCAGTAAGTCTTACTTTAGTTTTATCATAATTACCAGATGTTAGCAATTCGCCAAAAATTAATGAAGGATTATATAATTTGGTTTCTTCGTGTATTTCAATTGAAATACCATCACCATCATTATATACTGATACTGTATTTGTTTCACGATCAACATTAATTTTAATATTTTTAACTAAGTTTTTATCAGGTAAATCAGAAGTAGTCATACGAATTACGTGATCTGCCGCATTTACTACTAATTCATCAAAAATCTTGTATAAAGCAGGACTATAAGTAATAGTTTTTCTCACAAATTGATTTTCATCATTTACTACAAAACTATCAAATGCATCAGGTGTTATAGATCCTACATACATTTCGGGTGATTGTTCTAAAATATGTGTTCGTAATTCATGCTTTTTATATTCAGTCATATTGATATATCTTAATATTATTAATCATTTTTATATGTGTAATAATTATAAAATGGATATGAATTTACGTATTTGGTTGCACTTTATTATTTTAGCTATTATTCTGTTATTTACTATTGCTCATATGTTATATATGCTTATAGCATTTGATACTTATACAATAATTAAATTATTTTATATTACAATAATGATTGGAGCAATATATATATTAGTTCAACCTCATACATTATTACCATTTTTAGGACATTCTGCGTTTCCTTCAACTGTTATAGTTGATGAAAAATATCCTAAAAATTATTCATATCAGTATGTTTTAAAATTACCAGAATATAATAATGATAAAAAAGTAATATATTGGGCAGCCAAAGAAGATAAAGACAATAGTAAAGTTTTTGATAATCCCTGGTTAGCCTATGATAATTATGAAAATGTAGGTGTCACTAGAATTAAAAATGGCGAAGCTGTCATTAAACTACATTTACCAAATGGTTATAAGGTTGGTATGGGTAAAGAAGTTAAACCACACTTTCATTATCGTGTATGTTGTAATAAAAATATTATGTTAAGTAAGGTTTATACTGCATATATTTAATTACCTTGAACATAATTAATAATTAATTCCGCTATCTCATCGGGAGTTTTATCATCTACATTTATTTTAAATGTCGGTAATCCTTCTTTAGTATTTATACTATCATAACATTCTTCGTGTTTGCTATGTAATAGCTGTATTAAATTAAAATCAATTGTTTTTTCACTTTCTCTATCTCTTTGTTTAATTCTATTATAACAAATAGTTGGTGAAGAGTGTAAATAGATATATATAACAGGTTCAACAACATTTTTATTATATTTATGATCTACATTTTCATACAAATGTTCTAATATACTATATTCTTGTTGCGTTAAATTATCTTTATAAACTTTTACAAATGTTTCATATGTAAATTTAGGACTCCTTTCCATATAAAGAATTGAATTAGATTTTGCTTGAATAAAAGCTCTATCTAAATATACTTTAAGTTGAAAATCAAAATGTCCTATATTATTTTTATACATATTTTCTAAATATGGTTCCCATTCTTGAATGGGTTCAAAACTTACAATTTGATTATGATTTTTTTGCAAATTTTCTAGAATAGTTGATTTACCAGAACCTATATTACCATCTATTGTTATTACAGGCATTATATATATAAATTATTATTGTTCATTTTTTATATAAAAATGAATTATCCTAAATGTATAAAAATAAATGGAAGATCTTCATCATCAATTAGATAAACTATGTATTGATGAAAAACTAACATTTAATTCATTTATAGATTTCATAAACACAAAGTATCCTGGAAAAGAATATCCTATTATTTATGATTTATATGATGATAATAAAAAATGGTTAACATCAAATGGTGGTAGTTGGCATAGAAACTCTAAAAAAACTAAATATAAAATATTTATATGTTGTAGTGCTACTAAAATTAAATATAATTGGAATTATACTAATGAAGAAGAATTACACATTATTGATTTAGTAAGTAAGTTATTTTTCACCGATAGAAATGTAAATCAAAATAATTACATTGGTATCTATAGTCATAGTAAAAATAAAGAAAACGTAAATAGACCTATACGTGAAGATATAAAAAAAATAATTACAAAAAAACAATGTTTGCATTGTGGAAAAAGTAATGATACTGTTGTAGATCATAAGAATGACTTATATAATAATCCACGTGTTTTAGATATGAAAACGCAAACTATTGATGATTTTCAACCTTTATGTAATGGTTGCAATTTAATTAAACGAGCATATAATGTTAAAATGCGCAAAACTGGTAAAAGATTTGATGCTCGTGAATTACCTTTATTCAAACATTTAGGTGTTAGTTATACATCGGGTAATGAAACGTTTGATATAAACGATATAAATACATTAAATGGTGTATATTGGACTGATATTGTAGATTTTATTAAAAAAGCTTTAGTTTGTAATACATATATTTCAGACTATTACTAAAGTGTTATCTAATTTCTGTTCTAATTCTTCAATGTTTAATATTGTCATAACCTTATCATAATATTCTTTATTAATCTCACAACCTTTAAACTGTCTGTTTGTATTTTTACAAGCTATGGCAGTTGTTCCACCACCTAAGAATGTATCAAGAACTATATCATTTGGATTTGAATGCTTTTTAATTAATTCTTCAAATAACTGTAAATTTTTTTGTGTTGGATGAAATCTATTTTTACCATTTGCCATTGGATACCGATATATACCTACATCATACGAACTATTAAATGTAGGTTTATTACCTTTAATACCTAATAAAGCTATTTCTCTAGCATTGGTAAGATAATTTATTTTACTATTAATTGGTTGTGGATTGGTTTTAATCCATTCAATAAATCTTATTTGCTTAAATCCTACTTTTTCCATTAATTCTTTTAGAGGTGTTATTTTCCATATATCAAACCAAATAATTAATGTTCCTGATTTTTTTAATTTATTATAATATTGTTGAATAATTAATTCTAATTGCTCCATTGTAAAGTTCTCATCCCATTCACCAAAATTAGTTTTTGTTGCGTATTTTTTACCTAAAATTGTTCCATATTTTAAATAGTTTTCTTTTGACCATCCTTCACCTTTATCGTTTTCTAATTCCTCTGCTGGTTTATCTAAAGATTTCTTATATTCTAACCATTCTTCTTCTGTTTTTACATTAATATTATCTTCATTATGTTTTGCTACAACTGCGTGATGTTTATTCATTCCACTATCTTTAGAAATAATATAAGGAGGATCAGTAAGAATTAGATCAATACTTTTATTTTCAATTGTTTCTAAATAAATTAAAGCATCTGTATTATGAATATTCATTTATATATTTTATAATATTGTTTCATTTTTAAATATGAATATGTATAAAATATCAGATACTATAAGATCTTCATTAACACAAAAACTTAGTAAAGCTAGAAAAACTATTAAAGAAAATAAAGATATATATTTAGATTCAGATCACGAACAGTTATGTTTATATTATAAAAAATATCAAGAATTACTGAAACAATTTAATACTAAAAAAACTAAAATAACATATGAAACATTGAAACTTGATAAACATATATTATCACAAGACCATACAGATGATATTATAACATTTAAAAATAATAATATTAACATTGATTTATTATATAATGAATATAATAAAAAGTTTATTAATAAACTTTATGTATTAAATGATGTATCTTATTACGAAGAATGGATAAAAGAACAGAATACATTTATTAAAAGTTTGAGTCCAGAAGAAATATATACATTGAGGTGTCATACACACGATGGAGATGTTATTGTAAATTATTTTATTAATAATAATTTTAAAATAGATATTGATATTGATTTAGTTGATAATGGTTATAGAAAATCTAAGATCATAGTGGATAAAAAACAATTTAATACAAATAGAAATTTTATATTATTTTATTATCAAATTAAACAATATTTGTATTCTTTGGATAATAGTTATAAATCTTTATCACGAATAGAATTAGAAAAATATATTATTGAAAGTTATAATACATTTGATTGGAATAAAATATTAATATTATATATCAAAGATATTAAAAATATATTTAAGAAATCACCAAAAATACAAGATACTATTGTGATATATAGAGGTGTTAATGATGATTATTATCTTAAAAGCTCTACAAAAGGTGTTTTTAATTCGCAAACTTTAAGTAGTTATACATTAGATCATAAGACGGCTATAAGTTATGCTGATAGAAACTGTTGTATAATGCGAGTTAAATTAAATAAAGGTTGTAAAGCTATTTTGATTGATAATATAAGTCCATATAATGAAGCAGAAATATTATTACCATTTGATACTAAATATAATATAGATTACCCTAGACATTTAATAAATTATTATAAACAAAATGAAATATGTCCTGATGATACAAGAAGTAAAAAAATAATGGTTACAGATTTATCTGTAATTAGATCTTTAAGTAGTAAGTCTACGTAATCTATTTGATTTATTTATTTTTTCTATATTGTCCATAATACGATGAGTTGCCATTCCAGCCACAGATGTTATTGCAGATGTTTTTACACCTTTTCCTTTTAACATAGTTCTTAAATATTTTTGTACTTCGTTGAATAAAGGTGTTGCTACACATCCACCCATCATAGCGGGTCTTGCAGTTAATGTATTAAAGTTAATAGCCATATCAACTTCGTTTTGAGGTGCTATTGTATAATGTTCGGTTCCATATTGTAATGGATGTATTGTAGGAACACCTCCTTTAATCATCATTGTTTTAGATCCATATTTTGATTCTAATTTATTAATATTATCTTGTGATGATTTTTTTGTTAATTCTTTTGCTATGCTATCAATATATTTTTTAAAACCTAAAGGATCTTGTTCGGTTTTAAGTCTTGTGGCAACTTTAGATCGGTTTTTATCATTTAGTAATTGAAGTATGTGATCATACATTTTTACTTATAATATAATAAAATAATAAAACAATGGTTGATATTGAAACAGATATACCTATTAATGTTTTAAATGGACGTATTAATGTATCCGGTAATAATGAAAATGGTTTAGCGTATAAAAATAATAATGAAAAACAAAACTTATGTAATTATTCTACAGAAGCTATATCACATACAACAGAACGAACACCTTTAGCGGATTTGTTTTTTTCGCAACAAAATATGGATATCTTACAATTAGGTATGCGTAATATGATTTTAAATAAAACGGAAGGTGCTTATAGTATAGGAAAACAAAATGAAACTGAATTAAAAATAATAATGAGAGCTATGTTTATTCAACACGCTAAATATAGAACTGATATACCTATTACTAATCAAGTTCAAGAAATTAATAGAAAGGTTTTAGAGTTTTCAGTTCCACGTATTATTTCTAGTTTAAATATGAAACGTAAATATTTAAATGATATACAGAAATTACCAGTTCCGTTAGAACATTCGCAATCTATGTCAACTAAAGGAACAAAAGAATTAGAATTTAAAGGATTTTAAAATCTTGTATGTTATATAAAATGACTGATACTACAGATCAATATACAAGGAAATTAAAATATAATGCTTTTATGGGAACAATTGCGGTGTGTGTAATATATGCTATTGTTGCCCTTGCTATGATATTATATATTAACTTAACTGAACAAGGTAAATCATTATATTCTGATCTAAAACCATTTGCTTTAACATTCATATTTGGAACATTATTTATAATTATGGTAGTAACCTTAATGGTTGTATATTGGGAACCAGAACAAGCAACTAAAAAAGAAATTAATGATGTATTAAATAATCCTTTAAGTTGCCCTGATTATTATAATTTAGAATATACAAATGAAGATAGTAATATATTGTTTGCTTTTTCGAGTAATATTAATCAAATTGGTAATGAGAACCCTCAAGCCACAAAGTTATATATAGGAGAAAAAGATGCTCAATCTGGTAAATTTGTTAATCTATATGATTATGCTATAACTGAAGATAACAAAGATTATATTAAACATAAATGTAAGAAAGACCCAAGTATTATTCCAGATTTTGCTACTACTGATATTACAACAACTAGAGATGAATTTTGGGCTTCAGGTAGTTCCACAGACTATGATCCTAATACTCCTGTTGCTTCAGGTGGTTTTAACACCAATGCTGAACTTAAAGATCTAAAAACATTGGCATCATTTACAACAATGTATGGTGGATATACTGATGTTGGAGCTAGTTCCTACAAAATTGCACCACCAAGCTATGATGGAACTGATCGCGATGGATACCTTAAATTAGATTCTGCTACTAATATTAAAGATGCTTTAGATGCAGACTATAAGTATAAATACGATTGTTCCAGAGTATATCCAGAATATCTAGCACGTTTAGATGCTAAAGAGTATATTGATAATAATGAAACAGGACCTAAAAACTTACATCGTTGTGGATGGGCTAAAGCGTGTGGTGTTCCTTGGTCATCTGCAGGATGTTCATAAAAAGCATATAAACATTTTTTATTATTAATAACCATAACAATGAGGGTTAAAAAAAGAGATGGTAGTTATGAAGATGTATCATTCGACAAGGTCACTCGTCGCATTAAAAATCATAGTGAAGATTTACCAAATCTAAATCCTACTAGTATTGCGCAATTTGTATGTGCTCGTATTTATGATGGTGTTCCTACATCAGAACTAGATGAACTAACATCTCAAATATGTTCTAGTTATATTACAGAACATCCAGAATA
>Ga0233432_10000366_pt1 | contig 43934 bp, 35 predicted proteins | sample SI_122_August201_6_FD_179870 | JGI IMG/M metagenome (GOLD analysis project Ga0233432, IMG submission 179870) | Seawater microbial communities from Saanich Inlet, British Columbia, Canada - SI_122_August2016_10_MG | ecosystem: Environmental > Aquatic > Marine > Inlet | place: Canada: British... | reverse complement strand
TTATAAAGCTTTTTCATCTCAATAAAATCATTTTCAGTATCAACTGTCAATCTAATATTATTTGTTGATTTTATGATATCAGTCACATCAATTTTTTTAATTGAGAATTGTTCTGGATGTGAATAGATGTAGTTTGTGACATGTTCTTTATAAAAAGCATCATTATTAAGTTTTTGGATTTTTAATAATGCTTTTAAGCTCACCAATTCACTAAAAATACCCCAATGGGTAGTTATAGACGGTTGATTTCCTATAAAATGACTGGTATAATCAAATGTTTTGTGATCATCTCTGATAACCTCTTTTAATAAATCAATCATTATAAATGGGTTGTCTGAGCATACTCTAACAATATGTGTCAATTTATTTTCTTTAGCAGCATTTACGAACCTTGAAAGGACATCATTCTCACTGCCGACGTAATAAGAAATATTATGGCTTTTTGCGATGTCAATTATTTTTTGGTCTTTTTTATTATTTGTGGTAGCTACAATGATTGGGAGATTAAGGTTTTTGAGTTTTTTTATCTGAATATCAAGAATATTATCAGTGTTATAAAATGGTTTTACTATTTTATTTGGTAATCGTGTAGAGCCAGTTCGTGCTTGGATAATTATTCCTGTTTTCATTTTAATTAATAACTTCTTTTTTTTGTTCCCATTTCCAAGCGTTTAACATTGCATCTTCAAGAGTCATTTTAGCATGCCACTTTAATTCATTAGTAGAAAGTGTGTTGTCTGAGTAAATTTGCTCAACATCTCCGGCTCTTCGTGGTCCTATTTTAAAGTTAATTCGTAATTCATTGACTTCCTCAAATATAAGAATAGCTTCTAATACGCTTACACCTTTTCCAGTTCCAATGTTAAAAACACTTTTGTTACCGTTTTGTAGAACATAGTTTAACGCTATAACGTGTGCGTTTGCTAAGTCTACAACATGTATATAATCTCTTAGACAAGTGCCATCAGGAGTATTGTAATCATTACCAAATACAGTTATTTGTTCTCTTTTACCGATAGCTGTCTCTGTAATTATTGGTACTAAATTACTGGCTTTATCAGAAGAGCAATCGCCTATCAATCCACTTTCATGAGAACCAATAGGATTAAAATATCGTAAGGATACACTATTGATATCTGTTTTGTTTAATAGCTCTTCACATAGCTGTTTGCTTTCACCGTATGGTGATTCTGCTTTTTTGAATGGTGCAGATTCGTTAACAGGCAATACATCCGGACTTCCATATACAGTACATGAAGATGAGAAAATAATATTGTTTAACCCATTATCTTTCATGAGTTTTAATAAAACTTCTAGAGAGCCAATGTTATTTTTAAAATACTTTTCAGGTTCTCTCACCGACTCTTCAACGGATTTGAAAGCTGCAAAATGAATGACACCTTTTACATTTTTCTCTGTTTCAAATACCTTTTTAAATTCGGATTCATTAGTGCAATCAATTTTATAAAAAGGAATTTTATTACCAATAATTTTTTCAGCTCCTTTTATATTTTGAATGGATGTGTTACTGAGATTATCAACTACTATGGGCGAGAATCCATTTCTACTTAGTTCTACAAGCGTATGCGAACCGATATAACCTGCTCCTCCTGTAACTAAAATTTTATTCATGTTTAAAAAGTTCGTCCAATACCAACAACAAATCGGTTAGTTTGGTAACTATCTTCGTCAATATCTGGATATTTATTTAGGAAAAATGGAAAATCAACTCTTACTGTTAGTGGTTTCACCATTTGAAGTGCTCCCCACTTTCGTATTGTTAAAGCGACTCCTACACCAGCATCTGTACGAACATCTGAAAAAGCATCTTTAATGTTTTCTGATGTAACTTCAGAAGTATTTATTATTCCCGCATCGGCAAATAAGTAAGTGGTTAGAGGAGAATTGAATATTTTAACAATCGGCAATAAATTTTGAAACTCTAATTCTGCACTTATAGACGCTCCACTTTCTCCAGAGAAACTTTCTACATATTCACCTTCCGCATTAAGTTCAGGAGCTAAATAACCAGAATATCCTCTTAGGTTAAGTCCACCGCCCATATGAAAATGATTTGTGGTAGCACCATAGCCTAACCATTCATCTGGAACGAATCCGGCAGAACGTGTAAACTTGTTTTCAGACATTTCTTCAGAGTTAGCACCAGCTAGGTATAATTTTGATTCATTTGCCCAGTTTGAACCAGTACCATATTGACCAAATATTCTTGTATTGAACTTAAGTTTACCGATAGTATTTTTATGTACTGAAGTAAACGTTAATTTAGAATAATCATAGTCACTACCAACAGAAGAATTTTTCAGTTCTAATAGAATTTTTCCTTTTCCATTTTTATATGAGTAGGAGTGTGCCCATCCAACAGAGGTTGTATTGTTAAATTTATTGGATTCCCAGACATTATAATTGGTATATGTTAAATCCGTATTCTTTGACCTATACATGCTTTTGTATGAAGCATAGAAGGTATTCTTTTTAGAATAGTCTTTCTTTTCAATTCGGATTTTGTTCAGTTTCAATCCGTCAAGGAATCGACTATGTAGACTAATAGCAGAATGTTTGCTGAATTTATCTAATCCAGTGCTATAATTAAATCTGTATGAAATTGGATTGTATTTATCCACTATATTTTCATCAATATCTCTTTGTAATAAAGCAGTATTAAGCCAAACGTTGGAGTTAATTTTATGGTGGTAATTCATATAACTACCATTGAAATGCCAACCAACTTTCACTCCATCAAAATTATTGTACCATACATCAGGGCGGCTGTTTAATTCATATTTCGTCCAATCAGGCATGTTCCATACTTTCGAATCAAAACTGACTTCTAATGGCATTTGACTTTTATTATTTAACATATAGCGGTCTGCCAATCGTTTTGTTGGGTCAATTTCAACATAGTCTATGCCTCCAGGAATATTAACTGTAGCTGTATAGCTTGGGAATAATTTGCCCCAAGCATGCCATTTCTCAAGTACTGTAGCATTAGTGTTTTTCACAAACCAATTGTTTGGTATGTGGAAGGTATATTCTATACCATCATTTGAAAATACGCTGAAATCAATAGGCATTTGCATTTCGCCTTTTCTCTCAAAAGTAATTTCGAAATTATCGTTATCAACAGACTTTATATTTTGGATGCTGTAGTCAATAGTTTTAGTTGTTTCTAACCATTGGTCAAAAAACCAGTTTAAATCTACTTCAGTATATTCTATAATTGCTTGTCTAAAATCATTAAAATAGGGGTGAGCCATTTTCCATTTTTCAAAATAATGCTTCATAGCGTTAAGAAATAAGTCTTCTCCTAAAACATATTCTAGGTTATAAAGCATTGTTGCAGTTTTGTAATAAACGTGTCTGTAGCCACCACCATGTCCAACGGCACTGCCAAAATCATCTGAGTGAGTATTTAAAGGAGGGTCATTGTATTTAGTTGCGTCCCTCATGTATGCGTAGTAAACCCTTGAGTCTATAGCTTTTACAGCTTTAGTAAAGCGTTGTCCGTATTTACTAGCTGGTTTTTCTCTAACAAGGAATTCGCCGTCTATCTTTTTTAATGCCCATGCTGTAAGGAACTGTGTAAATCCTTCATCCAAAGCAGCTCTGTATGTTTCATTTGAGCCTACTTGAGCATAAAACCATTGGTGACCAATTTCGTGGGCTAGTAAACCTCTATATCCAGGGTCACTACCACCATCTAAAGTAATCATTGGGTATTCCATTCCGTCTCTAGCATCAGCAACAATAATTTTGTTGTAGGTATACATACCTATATCCTCTGAAAATATTCTAATTACTTCAGCTGCAAAGTCGGCGGCATTTTGCCATTTAGAAGCGTGTGGTTCTTGAACTAATGAGATTGCACTAATACCATTCCATACAGTTTCTCCAATTCGGTAAGTGGGGTCAGCTGTAAAGGCGAAATCGTGAACATTTTCAGCATGATATATCCAAGTTTTCCTAGATAAACTATCGTATGGTGTAATTATGCTAGGAGTGGAGTTCCATTCTTTATCAGCAAAGTTCTTAATATCTAGCTTTTTCCTTAAACTTTCAGGCATTACTTCATCTCTATTTTGAAGTGCTCCAGTAGCTTCTACCACAAAGTTTGATGCGAAAGTTAATTCAACATCAAAAGTACCAAAGTCACCATAAAATTCTTTTCCTAAATGTTGGTCTTTAGTCCAGCCGAATTTTTTGTCATAAACGGCAATTCTAGGATACCACAATACACCATCATAGTGTTTATTGCCAAAAGCATTGAATGTTTTCATTCGTCTTCTTAAAGTACCAGTATCAAAATAGGTTTTGAAATCCATAGTGATAGTGATGCTTTCATCGCTCTTAAGAGGCTCGTTTAGCTCAACTTTCAAAATAGTATTATCTAGTGTGGTTTTTACTAATTTTCCATCAATTCTTAAATCATTTACGACTGTTCCTAAACCTTTTTCTTCGTATCTACCATAAGTAATATCTCTTTTGTTTTGATTGTATAATTCAGAGCAATATGAGTTAGGAGTAAAGGCATTCTGATAGAGGTGGAAGTAAATCTCATTTAAAGTGTTTGGAGAGTTGTTCCAGTATACGAGTTGTTCACTTGCGTCTATAATATCCTTAGTTTCATCAATATTTGCTTTGATGGTATAATGAACATCTTGTTGCCAATAGCCGGCTGGAGCTTTATTTTTCCAATAATTTGGGTTGTCAGCCTGTCGATAGGTATTTGGTGTAGTTATTGGATTGTATGCACTTTGAGCAAATGTGTTTAAAGTGACTAATGCACTTATCAAAAAAAGAAAATTTCTCATTAAAGTATTCATGTTGTTAAAGGGCAAAGTTAAGCTATTTAAAATTCTAAATGAAGCTTCAAATTAACTAGTCTGGAAGTGAGTCGATTAGGTACACCAAATTGATAGCCGTTAGTGTCTTTTACCCATAGAAACGAAATGGTATTATCGATATCTAATAAGTTAAAGACTTCCATGCTTAACCAAGTTGTTTTTGTGAATTTAAAGGGGTTAAAACGTTTTGTCTTTTTACCTTCTTTTTTAATCACAGCTGAAAAGCCTATATCTACTCTTCTGTAATTTGGTAACTGAAAGTCATACTCGCCTTTGTAGCTGCCTGGAGCGGTAAGTGGTAATCTTGAGCCATACACCAAATTCAAGTGCATTTTAAAGTTTGGGTTTTTAGGCAGGTAATCTTGGAAAAATAGATTGAAATTGATCAATTGGTCGGTAGGTCTATCGTAATAACCAGGCTCTATTAAGTTACCTTCATTATCAGTAAAGCTATCATTTAAAATGTCAGCCTTAGTTTCTAATAAAGAAAGGCTAGCCCATGATTCAATTCCTTTTACAAACTCACCATTAATTCTGAAGTCTAAGCCTTTTGCGTAACCAACAGCATCATTGTTAGCATAGTATCGAATTCTTACGTTTTCAACCTCGTATGGAATAAGGTCGGTGATATCTTTGTAATAAATTTCTGAAACCAGTTTGAATGGACGTTGCCAAATCTTAAAGTTGTAATCACTGCCTAAAACAAAATGTACAGATTTTTGTGATTTTATGTTGTAATTAATATTGCCATTAAAGTCACGAAGCTCTCTATAAAATGGAGATTGATAATAATATCCGCTTGAAAATCTAAAGACAATATCATTTTGCCAAAGCGGTTGATAGGATAATGATACTCTAGGACTGAATAGATATTCATCGTTTAAGTCCCAATACGACGTTCGAATGCCTGATGTTAAATCAAATTTATCCAGTTGTTGGCTAAATTGCATGAATGCAGTATGGCGGTTGGAGTTCAAATTAATTGATGTTCTTAGTGCATCGTCTAAGTAAAAAGGAGTAGAGTTTTGAATACCTGTACCTATGGAGTCTGCAGGGTGAGGTAGTGAAAAGTCAGAGGAATCAATTAGCGTATATTCATTAATTTCATCTTTAATTTTTTCTCGTTGAGTTTTTATACCCCATCTAAACTCGAAATCATTTTTGAAATAGACCCCTTTATGTTCTGCATTGTATACCGTAGCTTTCAAGTAGTTTCTGGCATGGTCTAAGTGAGAGCCTACACCAATATTGAATGTGGATTCGCCAAAGGTTTCAGAGCCTAAATCATTATCGACTTCAGAAAGCCAATATTGCCCCAAAATATCGAAAGTTTCACTTTCAAAAGTCTGAAAGGCCGAAAGCGTCATTTTAAGATTTAAGTTGATTTTTGGTGAATAGCTGAATTCGTGTGCGCCAAAAAACGTTTCATAACTATCCACTTCTTGACCTTCAAAATAAATTCGTAACTCTAAAGGTACGCTGATGGTACCAAAACGAGTAGTCTTATTGCTAGGAATATGTTGGTATTTATTTCTTGAATAGTTGAGTAGGGTACTCATAGAAAACTTATCGCTAAAGCTGTAATTTATATAGGACTGAACATCTGTGAAATTAGGTTTGTATTCGCCTTGTGTTTCAAGACTATTTAAAAGGTATTGATTGGATTTATTCCTAACCCCTAATAAGTAGGATAATTTTTTAGATTTATTAGCACCTTCCAAATGTAGATTAGCCCCTAATAAACTTAGGGTAGCAGAGCCACCAAATGTTGTAGGTTTCTTATATTGAATATCTAACACAGAAGACATTTTATCTCCATACTGAGCACTGTAGCCTCCTGCAGAAAATTTAATAGAGGATACCAAGTCAGAGTTTACAAAAGATAAACCTTCTTGTTGGCCAGAACGAATAAGAAAAGGTCTGTATATCTCAATCCCATTAACGTATACCAGGTTTTCATCAAAATTACCACCTCGAACAGAATACTGAGAGCTAAGTTCACTAGAAGAACTTACTCCAGGAAGTGTTTTTATTAATCCCTCAACACCTCCACTTGTAGATGGAAGACTAACGGCATTCTTTACATCAACTTTTTCAAAAGTGTTTGTTCTTGTCTTTTGGTCTTCAATATCTATGTTGTCAATGGAAACTCCAATAACATTTAATGTGACGTTTAGCTCATAGTTTTGACCATTTTTGAGCATAGGTAACTTTATCTTCTTCGACCTGTAACCAATAAAAGAGAAAATAGCTTCTTGGTTTTGGTTTGCAGAAATTTTGATGGAGTAGAAACCTTTTGAATCAGAAATAGTCCCTTTATTCTTATTGACAATAGATATGTTTACGCCTTCAATAGCTTCACCATTATCTGAAGTTATAAACCCTTCGACAGTTTGAGCATTACTTGAGAGAGTAATGGTTAAGAATATGAGAAAAAGAAAATATTTCATTATCAGCACACAAATGTATTAATAATCATCATAAAAATTCCCTTATTACTTTTCATAATATTCTAACTTTGTTACCATTGATAACTTTCTAATTTTCAATATATTATTTATGAAAAAAATATTGGTTTTGTGTACTGGCAATTCGTGTCGATCTCAAATGGTTGAAGTGTGTTTGAAATCCCTTTTAGACGAATCGACTTTTTCTGTTTTTAGTGCTGGAATAGAAGCTCATGGCATCAATCCATATATGAAAAGAGCAATGGAAAAGCTAAATTACTCTCTAGAAGGCCATACTTCCAATACTATGGATGAATACGAGAATATGCATTTTGATTATGTTTTAACGGTTTGTGACCATGCCAATAATAATTGCCCGTATTTCAAAGACGCTACCCATCGAATTCATCACTCTTTTGAAGACCCTGCAGATGCAGAAGGAACTGATGAGCAAAAGATGCTTGTTTATGAAAAGGTGAGGGACGAAATTATTGAGTATTGCAAAAAACTAGTGGAAGAGCTGTAAATATTATCTATAAAACTCAGCCTCGTAGGTTGTTGAATTATCTACTTTATCTGTAATAACTAGTTTATATCGATGCTTACCGGCTTTTAAATCACTTTTAAAATAGTGAGTCAATTTATTACTCTTGGGTTCATATTCCATTAAAACCCATTTGCCATCTATGTAAGCATTGTAGTTTTTGATACCACTAAAATCATCATAAATAGTCATTTTCAGAGTTGAGTTTTTCATTGTTTTTCCAGGGTAAATATTCAGACCTCTAACAACAGGTGCAATTGTATCAACAGAAACGCTGTATTTGCCAAAAGTTTTGGTCTTGGTGGATATATGTCCGTTTTCATATTTTCCGCCCATATAACTTAAGTTGTTTTCATCATCAACTTTACAAATGAATGCTTTTGAACTCAATGAAGTTGGGACATTCGTTTTTAGCTTTATTGAATAACTGTAATGAACGGCAGTTTTTTCATTATGAATATAATGTATTGGTGAGAATAGCGTAGAATCTGCCGTCATTTTGTAATCAAAATTCAAGTTATCGTACAACGAATTGGCAGGAATATCAACTGTTAGGTATTCATTTTTGAAATAATTTCTTTTGTTAAAAGGAAACTTCTTAACATAGCTAATGGAATCTCTTGGAACAGATTCGTCATAATTTACTTTCTCTACATAAAATGATAGGAGTGACGAATTTCCATGTGAGTCATCAACAAAAATTTCTACTAATTGTACGCTATCATGAGGCATAATAGTACCGTCATTACTTAAAAAGTCATAAATACTTAACTTGTTATTAGGTTGAATAAGGCATTTGTGAAGTTTAGTGTTACTTTCTGTTTTTTCGGAATAATCTAAATGAGAATTGATATAACGGCTTTCATGGAAAGCAAACTCTTCCATACTCATTGAATAAAATAATAGGTTGTCAACAAAAATTTCTATAGAATACACACCATTTTTATTGTTAGCACCATTTAGTAAGTCATAGGTATGAATACCCAAGGCATAAGGCCCTGAGACTTTAATAGTATCTTTTAATGTATACTCGCCACTACCACCAATTACTTTTATCAATTTATCAGAGTGTTCTCCATCAATTTGTGTGGTTTCAGATTGAGAATATACTTTCAAACTCCTAATAATTGGAGAAATATCATCCCTTACTCTTAGGCCAAAATGAAGTGCATTAACAGGGTTTTGATTGTGAGTATGCCTAATTTCAAAGTGAAGGTGAGGGGCAAAGGAGCCTCCAGTATTACCTGAAAGACCAATGATATCTCCTTTTTTAACTCGTATCGAATCAACTTTAGGGAATAATTCTATTTCATATTTTTCAGATGCATATTGATTATTAACCACATAGTCTTGAATTTTACCACTGTACCGCATTAAATGAGCATACACAGAACTGTAACCATTGTCGTGTTGAATATAAATGGCTTTTCCATAACCTCCTTTAGATACTTTAATTCTAGAGATATACCCATCTGCTATGGCATATACTTTGAGCCCTGATTTGCCTTGAGTTTTTAAATCTATTCCAGCATGAAAGTGATTAGGTCTTAACTCCCCAAAAGTACCAGACAACAACAAAGGTATATCTAATGGTGAACGAAAATAATCTTGTGGGTAGTCTTGGGCTTTAATTTCTTGAACTAAAAGAATAAAAATTATGGAAATAAATAACTTATGCATCTAAATATTATAAGGCAATTAATGTGTCGGCAAAAATAACACTAAAAAAATAACGTAATGCTTTGCAATTATGTTATTCAATGTTAAATTTGCTTATTCGTTTCAATTGAACGTAATTTCGCGAAAATTATGAAAGCAACTATTCAAAGATTATATAGCAAAATGGAATCTTTGATTGCTAAATACGAAGCTGTGAACGAGCAGCATCATCTGTCGCTCAGTAGAATTGAAGAACTTTCTAAAGAGATAGAACTTCATGAACAAGCTATCAAACAATTGGAAGAAAAAAACAAAATCTTAAAGCTTTCTACTTCTATTCAATCAGAACAGGGAGATAATAAAGCAGCGAGAAAGAAAATAAATGAGTTGGTGCGGGAGATAGACAAATGCATCGCTTTATTGAACAAATGATTTTAATTGCTCTATGAAAGAGTTAAAGATAAAAGTAACAGTCGCAAACAGAGTTTACCCACTTACTATTAGAAGGGAAGATGAAGAAGGCGTGCGTAAGGCTGTAAAAACCATTGAAGATAGATTGAAAATCTATGAATCAAGGTTTGAAGCGAGAGATACACAAGACTTATTAAGTATGTGTCTTTTAGAAATGGCTGTGAAAGTGCTAGGCGATGAGCAAAAAGTGAAAGTTGACAGTAGCTTGGAAGATAAATTATTGGCAATGGAGTCTATTATCGACAAACATTTATAAAAAACGTTCTTTACATTTTAACCCGCATCAATCCAGTTTTTAAACTCAACACGTTTTAATCTGGGGAATGACTTATGTTTTCAAAAACCGGCCTCAACCCTCGTGGTTTCTATTTATAGGACAGTGGACTTTTGCGATTGTGTAGCAACCCCAATCATATTTTTAAGGAGTTTATTAGCTCAATGATTGATGTGGGTTTTTTTTTAATTATAAAACTGAAAACTATGAATGTATCCATTTTAATTTTACTGACAATTTTTGGTCTAATTGTAGGAGGAGGAGTGTCTTATTTTATATTCAAAAATAACCTCAAGAAAAAGTCAAATTCATTATTGTCTGAGGCTCAAAAAGAAGCTGAACAAATAAAGAAAGATAAAATTCTTCAAGCTAAGGAAAAGTTTATTGAACTTAAGTCCGAACATGAGAAAGTCATAAACCAACGAAATCAAAAGATTTCCTCTGCGGAAAGTAGAGTAAAAGAAAAAGAAAGTAAACTTTCCCAAAAACTTGGTCAGGTAAATAATAAGGAAAAGCAACTTGACGATGCCCGTAAAAATGTAGATAGACAACTTTCAATCCTAAAAGACAAAGAGGGTAAATCAGAAAAGTTACTACAAAAACAAGTGGAAGCTCTGGAAACTATTTCCGGTCTTTCTGCTGAAGAGGCTAAGAAAGAACTTATACAAGCCTTACAAGATGAGGCAAAGACAAATTCTTTGGCTTACGTTCAAGAAATTGTTGAGGAGGCCAAGTTAACAGCCACTAAAGATGCTAAGAAAATAATCATTCAAACAATTCAACGAACGGCAACTGAACAAGCCATTGAAAATTCGGTTTCTGTATTCAATATCGATAGCGATGATGTAAAAGGACGAATCATTGGACGAGAGGGAAGAAACATTCGTTCTTTGGAAGCTGCAACTGGTGTTGAAATTATTGTAGATGATACGCCAGACGCTATATTGCTATCTTGTTTTGATCCAGTTAGAAGGGAGATTGCCCGTTTAGCTTTACATAAATTAGTTACTGACGGACGAATTCATCCTGCTCGAATTGAAGAAGTAGTTAAGCAAACCAAAAAACAAATTGAGGAAGAGATTATAGACATTGGTAAACGAACATCAATTGACTTAGGAATTCACGGTTTACACCCTGAAATTATTCGAATGGTAGGGCGTATGAAGTACCGTTCCTCTTATGGTCAGAATCTATTGCAGCACTCAAGAGAAGTTGCGAATATGTGTGCCACAATGGCTTCAGAGCTAGGCCTAAACGCTAAGGCTGCTAAAAGAGCTGGATTACTTCACGATATCGGTAAAGTGCCTGATGATGAGCCAGAATTGCCTCACGCTATTTTAGGAATGAAAATTGCACAAAAATACGGCGAGAAAGAGCATATCTGTAATGCTATTGGTGCTCACCACGATGAAATTGAAATGACTTCTATGATTTCGCCTATCGTTCAGGTTTGTGATGCTATTTCAGGTTCTAGACCAGGAGCACGTCGCGAGATTGTTGAATCGTATATCAAAAGAATTAAGGAGTTAGAAAGTACTGCGCTTTCCTATCCAGGAGTGGTAAAATCATATGCTATTCAAGCTGGTAGAGAGTTGAGAGTTATTGTAGAAAGCGAAAAGATTTCAGATGCAGATGCTGAAAAATTATCTTTTGAAATATCACAAAAAATTGAGACTGAAATGACCTATCCTGGTCAGGTGAAAGTAACGGTTATCAGAGAAACAAGAGCAGTTAACTTCGCGAAGTAGATTGGCTGTTATATTGATTTGAAAAGCTGAAGGAATTTTACCATTTCTTCGGCTTTTTCTTTTTTACTACGATAGGTGTACGAATGTAATAGGTTATTGATTAAGCGTTTCAATATTTCCTTATTTCCACACGGAGAAAAGTATTTAGAAGACTCTTTAATTTTTTCTCTTTTAAGGAAGGTTTCTAAATCTTGTCTGTTCAGTATTGTTCCTTTACTAAAAGGGTTGATGTAAAACTTAATAGAGTCAATATCAAAATGATGTTCGCTTTCAAAGCCAACGATGAAATGCTTTGGCATATTAATTCCACAAACAGGAAGACCAATTTTTCGTGAAATATGCATGTAAATAATACTCAGCGATAAGGGATTTCCCTTTCTGTTTTCTATAACATCATTAATAAAAGAGTTTTCTGGAGAATGAAAATTTTTCACATTTCCTCTAAATCGATATCTACTAAAAATAATTGTGTTTAAAGCAGATATTTTCTCCAAATCACTATTGCAATTTTCAATAGCAAGATGAGCCTCGTTTATGATATTGGTAAGTGTGCTTTCAAAGGATTCTTTTTTAAGTTCTGGATACTGACATCTACTAATTATCATCCATCCTTCTAGAATATCTTTGGGTGATGATATCCATAGTTTGAGCTCATTAAGTAAACTTTTGAATTGAATTTCATGAATGATTTCTTCAACTCTGTCTTGAATGAGAGAGTCAAAGTTCTTTTCCCAGGCTTCTTCAAGGTTTGGAATTATATTTGTTCCTAAATCTACCAGTTCATTTTTTACGGTTTTATAAACCTCCTTGTCAGGATCTTCAAGTAATTCAATAAGTGCTGAAAGAACTTTTGGATTCATGCTAATACAGTTTAGCTAATACGGTATCAATCATATTGTCAATAGCCGATTTATAATCTGTAGATTTTCCACCCGTTGCTCTGTTTGCCAATATGGTGCAAATAGTTAGGCAATTATGCCCCATAAGCTTTCCTAATCCATAAAGAGCAGAGGTTTCCATTTCAAAATTGGTAATTCTTAACCCTTTATGTTCAAATGACTTCAATCGCTCGTGTAAATCTTCAATAGCAAAAGGTAATCGCAATTTTCTTCCTTGCGGAGCATAAAAGCCTGGAGCAGTAACTGTAATCCCACTTCTTAAATCACTAAATTTTGAAAGTAATTGCTTATTTGCGGCATAGATGTAAGGAACAGAAAGCTCTTTTGGCCATTCTAGCTGTTCATTAATAGCCTTTTGTAAATCGTCATCAAACTGATTGTTAGCATAGAAATGCATAAGATTGTCAATACCCAGGCCATGAGTTGAAACTACAAGTGAATCAATATCAATATCTTTCTGAATAGTTCCTGACGTTCCCAATCTAATGAGGTTAAGCGATTCACTCTCAGGAACTAGAGAATCAAGTTCATTTAATACAATGTCAATATTGTCTGTGCCAATACCTGTTGATAATGCACTTACCCTTTTACTACCAATATAGCCTGTATGTGTTGTAAATTCTCTATTTGAAATCTTGTGTTCAATGGAATCAAATCGTTTTGATATCTCGCTTACTCTGCCTTGGTCACCAACTAAAAAAACATCTTTAGCTATGTGCTCGGCTAGTAAATTTAAATGATACACACCTTTTATCTCGCTATTAATCGATTTCATACTCATTTTTATTACTTTTGCACATATACAAAGCTATTCAAAATTATGAGTTCTACTAATGAAAAAATTCTTGTTCCAATAGGTTTTACTAATCAATCTATACTAGCTCTTCAACAAGCGGTTATAGTTGCCAAGCACACCAATTCTGATTTGGTTCTTTTATCTGTTGTTGAAATGCCCTCAGCACTTCAGAAGTTATTCTCTGATTATGAAGAAAAGCAAAAGGAATTTAAATTAAAAGTGAGAGATAATTTAAACGACCTAGTTAGTGAATATTGCGGAGGTGTAAATGATGTTGAATGTATGGTTGTTGCGGGTAAGATTTATGATAAAATTACCGAAACTGCCGAAATGATTGACGCTAGTTTGATCATTATGGGTACAGATGGTACACCAAAAGACATGAAGAAGAAGTTTATTGGTTCTAACGCCAATAAGGTAGTTCGTTCAGCTTCATGCCCAGTAATTACACTTAAAGGAAAAGAGATCAAAAATCAATGTGACCTTATCGCATTGCCTTTAGATTTGAATAAAGAAACCAGAGAAAAGGTAACTCATGCTATTAAGTTTGCTCGATTATTTAATTCGGCAGTTAGAGTGTTCTCAGTTTCCTTTGATAATAACGATGATACTGTTAAGAATAAACTTAAAAGAAACCTATCTCAAGTAAATGAATTTATTCAGACTAAAGGTGTTGAGTGTTCAATGGAATATGTCGAAATAAGTTCTTCTAAGAGTTTTTCAGGCTCAATAGTCGAGTACACTCAAAGTATAGGTGCTGACTTTTTAATGATAATGACAAAGGAGGAGGATAATTTAGAATTAAATTTCCTTGGTTCTAACGCTCGGAAAGTGATTAATAAATCAGATATACCGGTGATGAGTATACGTCCTATTCCTAAAAAAGACACTAGCTCGTTCATGGTCTAGTGAGACGCTTATTTATTGTTCATAAAGTTTTTATGCAATCTTCTTGAAAGCTATGTTCATTTGTTAGTTTTGTTAACTCATTACTTGATATGAAATTTTTGTCGGCAATAATTGGTGTTATATTACTTCTTTTTACCTCTATCCTAAACGAGGAATCAACTGATGTTATACCTATCTCAGCCCCCATTTACCAAGCCGATACACTTTGGGTAGATAGTGTATTAACTTCTCTAACACAAGAGCAGAAAATAGCTCAATTATTTATGGTAGCAGCTTATTCTAATAAAGGAGAAAAGCACCAAAAAGAAATTGAATTTTTAATTGAAAACTACCACATAGGTGGACTGATGTTTTTACAAGGTGGCCCTGTTCGTCAATTACGACTAAGCAATCATTATCAGTCGCTTAGTCAAGTTCCTTTAATGATAGCACAAGATGCGGAGTGGGGCGTGTCTATGCGAATAGATAGCACTATTCGTTTTCCTTGGCAAATGACATTGGGAGCAATTCAAGACGATTCACTGATTTATCAGATGGGAAGACAAATAGGAAAAGAATGTAAACGTTTGGGTGTTCATGTGAATTTTGCACCTGTTGTAGATGTAAATTCCAACCCAAACAACCCCATTATTAATAACCGATCTTTCGGAGAAGACCCACAGCGTGTGGCTCAATTATCCTTAGCCTATATGCAAGGATTACAAGACGAAGGTGTTTTGGCTTGTGCTAAACACTTCCCTGGTCATGGTGATACAGATTCGGATTCTCACAAAACATTACCCACTATCAATCATTCTAAAGAACGACTTGACAGTATGGAGCTTATTCCTTTTAAGTATCTTTTTGATAAAGGTTTAGGAAGCGTTATGGTGGCCCATTTAAATATTCCTTCTCTAGATGATACGGACTCACTTGCTTCCACATTATCCAAAAAAGTAGTAACAGATTTACTCAAAGAAGAGCTTGCTTTTGATGGACTCGTATTCACCGATGCTTTAAATATGAAAGGGGTGAGTAAATTTTATGAGCCAGGAGAGGTTGATTTAAAAGCATTATTAGCAGGCAATGACGTATTACTTTTCGCTCAAGATGTACCGAAGGCTATTGTTAAAATAAAAGAAGCCATTGAAAAGAATATCATTTCACAGGAGTATGTTGATGAAAGATGTAGAAAGATACTTATGGCAAAACAGTGGTTTGGCTTAGATGAAAGCATTCATTTGAATGAAGGAAACCTTGTTGAAGACTTAAATTCAAAAGAATCTAGACGATTAAACCAAGACTTGATAGAAAAATCACTTACAGTATTGCAAAACACAGACGATTTATTGCCACTCGGGCATTTAGACACCCTAAATTTAGCTGTGGTATGTATTGGTGAAAACTCCAAGCCATTTGAAGAAATGGTAGCGCAATATGCTCCTTTAAAAATATATCATATTTCAGAAGAGCATTCAGAAGAGGAACGTAACACTTTATTGCGTGAACTTCAGAAGTATAATTTAGTCATTGCATCCGTTCATAAATCCAACAAGAACGCTTGGAAATCTTACCACATACACAAGAATACAGATTTGTTTTTGCAAACCTTAGCCCTTCAATCAAAGGTTATTCTGAATGTATTTGCTAATCCATACTCTATTAGTGATTTATTGATGACCTATTCTTTTGATGGACTTATTTTGGGATATCAAAACTCTAAAATTGCCCAAGAATCTGTAGCTCAACTTATATTTGGTGGTATAGGAGCAAACGGTAAATTGCCAGTTTCCAATACTCACTTCAAAGTAGGAGATGGGTTAAATTTAACTGCTAACAGAATACGCTACACATCTCCTGAGAATTTGGGTATATCGCCAAAAATACTCCTACAAGTAGACAGTATTGCACAAGATGCTATTGAAAAAGAAGCTACTCCAGGTTGCCAAATTTTAGCCATTAAAAATGGAGCGGTTTTTTATCAAAAGAGTTTTGGATACCATACCTATAAGAAAAAGCAAAAAGTTAAGAATACAGATGTTTATGATTTAGCTTCATTAACGAAGATTATAGCCTCTGTTCCTTCTTTAATGTACCTCGAAGAAAACAAAACCATTGATTTAGATAAAACCCTTTCTAACTACATTGAGCTTGACGATACTTCAGATAAAAAGGATTTGAAAATTAGAGAGATTTTAGCCCATCAGTCGGGATTAGCGGCATGGATTCCTTTTTACATAGAAACTCTCGAAGAAGATGGCAGTTTGAGAGATGCATTATACAGCACTACTTATTCGGATACATTTAGTGTTCGAGTTGCAGATAATATTTATTTGCACCGCGAATATCCTGATAGTATAATGGAACGTATTTTGGTTTCCGAATTAAAAGAGAAAGAATACAAGTACAGTGATATGGGCTTTTATATCTTCAAAGAAATTATTGAACAAAAAACCAATATGTCATTGGAAGCATTCGTTCAAAATACCTTTTATGAACCATTGGGACTTAGTACTATGGGCTATTTGCCTGCAGAGCGTATTGACTCCACACGCATTGTACCCACAGAGTTTGATTATTACTTTAGAAGTCAGTTGCTGAAAGGCGATGTACATGATATGGGAGCAGCAATGTTAGGCGGTGTTGGTGGACATGCTGGTTTATTCTCAAACGCTAATGATTTGGGTGTTTTTATGCAAATGCTATTGCAAGGCGGACAGTATGCCGATAAACGCTATTTTGAAGCCAAAACAGTCAATAAATTTACAGACTGTCAATATTGTAAATTGGAGAATAGAAGAGGAGCAGGATTTGATAAAGCCGTATTAGAAGGACAAGAGGGAGGTCCTGCATGCGATTGCAGTCCATCCTCTACAGCATTCGGGCATTCGGGCTTTACGGGCACATTAGTATGGGCTGACCCAGTTGAGCAATTAGTTTATGTATTTTTGTCCAATAGGATACATCCAACCTCTGAAAACAAAAAGTTGCTAAAGATGGATGTCCGCACAAAAATTATGGAAGTCTTTTATGATGCCATACGAACCACTGAGTAGATGCAAAAGCAGTTAAAGATAGGAGTAGTGTGTTACCCCACATTTGGTGGTAGTGGAATTGTAGCCACAGAACTGGGCAAGGCTTTTGCAGAGCGTGGTCACGAAGTGCATTTCATTACCTATAGTAAGCCAGTGCGTATGGATATGTTTACTGAAAACATGTTTTACCATGAGGTTTCGGTGTCCGATTATCCTCTGTTTGAATACGCACCATATGAGTTGTTACTTTCTAGCAAATTAGTCGATGTAGCCATATCTCAACAATTGGATTTACTGCATGTTCATTATGCCATTCCTCATGCTTCAGCAGCCTATTCCGCAAAGCAAATACTAAAAAGCCGAGATATAGATTTACCCTTCATTACCACCCTACACGGAACTGACATTACGCTATTGGGAAAGGATAAATCCTATCAGCCAGTTATTGAATTTGCTATTAATCAATCCGATGCGGTAACGGCTGTGTCAGAGAGTTTAAAAGAAGATACCTACCGCTTTTTTAAGGTTGACAAAAACATTAAAGTCATTCCAAATTTTGTAGATTTTTTACTCTATAAGAATGGTGTAGATGCTAATCTCAGAAGCAGTTTTGCAAGTGAAGATGAACGAATCATTACGCACATTTCTAATTTTAGAAAACTCAAGCGAGTGGATGATGTTATTCACATTTTTGAAGGCATACAACAGCACGTTCCTGCAAAATTATTGATGGTTGGAGAGGGTCCAGAATTGGAAGGAGTGAGGGCATTGGCAAAAAGTAAAGGTCTTGAAGATAAAATCTTCTTTTTGGGTAAGTCCAAACGCATAGAGCAAATCACACAAATATCTGATTTATTTCTATTGCCTTCGGAAACAGAGAGTTTTGGATTAGTCGCTTTAGAAGCTATGGCATCGAGTGTTCCAGTAGTATCATCAAATGTTGGTGGTTTACCAGAAGTAAATATAGAAGGTAAAACAGGTTTCTTACGTCCAGTAGGTGATGTTGATAGTATGACCTCCGCAGCTTTAACTATTTTGAAAGATGAAACAAGCTTAAATCAGTTTAAGAAAAATGCCTTAGAACACGCCAAAACCTTTGATTTGGATACTATCGTTCCATTGTATGAAGACTTGTACCGTTCCCTAGTTTAGCCTCCTACACGTTTGCAGAAATACCCTTTATCTTCTAACAATTTCATGACTTTGTCACGAACATTTCCTTGAATTATTATCTCTCCATTTTTGGCACTACCACCCACGCCACAAGCAGACTTTAGCATTTTCCCTAAGTCTTTTAAGTCAGACTCTGTACCTACAAAGCCTTTGACTATAGTAGCTATTTTTCCACCTCTATTTTTTTTGTCTATCCAAGCTTCCAAGCGTTGCTCGGGAATAGGTAGAGTTTCTTGTTCGCTTTCGTATTCGTATTCGTAGTTTGAATTGGTGGAATACATTACACCTATTTTATTTTTCTTCTTAGCCATGAGGAACAAATATGTTTAATGATTTTGGTACGGTATTTATCAATATGCTAGAGTCTAAGTCTACACTCTCACCATCGAGGTGACTAATCCCGTTCTGACAACTGATTTTCACGCTTTTTGTGCGTATAATTTTCATGTATTTGGAATGCTGAATACGTTCTGTAAACAAGCGGTATAAAAGTAAGGGAACTTTGAGTCGGTTAAAGTCTTTTAGAACGCAAATATCTACAAGTCCATCATCGACTTTGCTTTCAGGAGATATTTGAGCATTGTTGCCAAACTGAGTAGCATTTGCCCATGAGATAATAACCGCTTTATGTGTTTCTGTTTTACCATCGTATTCTAGCGTATACTGTTGTGCGGGATAAAAGGCACATTCGCGAAGTACTAGTTTAACATATGTCATAAACCCTCTGACCTTAGTTGTGGCAAATAAGTTGGCAATATGTGCATCAAAGCCAACGCCAGAAACATTAAAGAAGGGCATACCGTTGGCAGTACAACTATCAATAGTTCTAAACTCACAGCTATTGAGCTGAATTATGGCCTTTTCCAGTTCCGATTCCATTTTAAAATGTAAGGCAAAGCCATTACCAGAGCCGCATGGCAAAACCGCTAAAGCCGTATTACTACCTAATACACCTTTTGCACATTCGTGCATGGTGCCATCTCCACCTACGGCTACAAGAACATCAATGTTTTCATCAGCAGCTTTTTTGGAAAGTTCGGTAGCGTGTTTGCTTCGTTCCGTAAATAGGTAGTCGTAGTCAAAACGCTTTGCATCTATATTTTTCTCTAGTAAATCTAGTATGTTTTTATGCTTTCCACCACCAGAAATAGGATTTATGATAAATCTAATTTTCATTGACACGCATTTGGTTCTTGATCATTCTGTTGTTAAAATCCTGTTTTACAGACTGCAACAAAAGCTTTAAACTATCGCTAGTTTCACTTTTGTTTTTTAACGCTTTATCTGTAAAAGAAGAGTATTTTTCTTCTCTATTCAACAGGTAGTTTTGATCAGAAATGAAAAGGTATTGCCCTTTTAAAAAGGAGACTGCCCAAGACCTATTGTCGAATATTGATTTCCCAAAGCTAAAAAATTCTTTGTCATAGTTAATGATATCCAAAATTGAGGGCATTATATCGGTGTGCTGACTGATGGTTTTTGTGTTTCCTTTTAATGAGTGGTCGGCTTTCCAAAAGACAAGTGGAACAGAATAACGTCCAAGCTTATTTTTATACTCTGAATTTGAAGACAAGGGAGAGGTATGGTCGGCAGTAATGACGAATAGCGTATTATCAAACCAATCCATTTGCTGGGCGGTAGTAAAAAACTGCTCCAGTGCATAGTCGGTGTAGCCAATACTTTCGTGGATGTCAAGAGTGCCTTTTGGAAACTTGCCTATGTGCTGTTCTGGAATTTGATAGGGTGGATGAGAGGTGAGTGAGAAAAACGTACTTATAAAGGGTTCTTTTGTCTGACTCAGTTTTTGGGCGAAAAATTGTAAAAAGGGCTCGTCGTATATTCCCCAATTGTTGTCGTAATCGGCATCATTATTGTATTCTTCTCTACCGTAATAGTCTTGAAAAGCAGATTTTTTAGTGAATTCGTAAAAGCCCATTGTCCCTCTTTCTCCTCCATGGAAAAAGGAGGTAGAATAGCCCTCGTTTTGTAAGAGTCTAGCAATACTTTCAAAGCTATTGTTGGCGTATGATGTAGTGATGAAAGGCTCGGTCATTAAAGAGGGAATGGACGCCGTAATAGCTGGCAATGCTTCTATGGAACGCACCCCATTGGCATAGGCGTTTCCTACAACTAAACCACTAGACATGATGCTGTCCAAGAAAGGAGTATAGCCTTTGCCATTATTGTGATAGCCTACAAATTCCTTTGAAAAACTTTCTAGAATGATTATTACCACATTTTCTCTAGAAAAAGAATCCGAAGGGTAGTGATGTATAGGATTGTAGATAGTCTTGTCAATATGTTGAATGTAATTGAAAGGACTGAGGTTTTCTTGATTGTAAGAGTGTAGAATTGTAAAGGGCGTATTGAGTACTAAGTCGGATAAACTACAATTGCTTACTACTCCGGCATTAATGGGTTTTATAGGTTTTAGCTGCGTACCGCCTCTAAGTCCGATTACTAGAACACCAAGGCTAATAATTAATGTAGCAAAGGCGTATAGCTTTCTTTTTGGTGAAGGGGCTATGCTTTTGAGGGACAGCAGGAAACCTATCTGAACACCACTTAACAGACTTACTTGCCAGTAGTCAATTATATACTTTAGGTAAACGTTTTTAACATCGGTATAGGTAATGAAATTGAAAAAGTCAGCCGTAGAACGCTTGAGGTTAAAGGCGTAAAATACAATATCGACATTATTCAGTAAAATAAAGGGAATATTTATGCCGTAGAAGATGATATTAATCAGGCGATTGAAGCCTTTTTTATGAGGGATGAAGAAGTGGATAATCCACAATACAAAGACAGGAAGGTTTATATAAAGTAGTGCCGAAATATCAAAGCGAAGACCTTCCACGAGGGCTAGCACTAGTTCATCAATTTGATTAAACGAATAATTGTAGAAGAAAAACGCCATTCGACTAATGGCATAAATGGCACATAAGGAAAGAATTCGTTTTAAAAAGCTAATCAAGTGTTTTATGCCCATATTTTATCCACAGTCGCAGTTGTTGTCACCACAGTTAGACTTAGGTTTGCGTAGTGTTTTAAACAGATAAAGGACGGCAGCACCGACTAAAATACTAATGATGATATCTTCCCAATTCATTGCTCTTAATTTATTGCACAAAGTAACGAATTATTATATTTTTACCACCTAACGAAGGTATTAGTTTATGAACTATAATCGTAAAGGAATTAGTGATGAGCAGTTGTTAGAGCTGTACACCTCCACCCTTAAACCTAGAATGATAGAAGAAAAAATGCTTATTCTTCTTCGTCAGGGAAAAATATCAAAGTGGTTTTCTGGCATTGGTCAGGAAGCAATTGCTGTAGGTGTTACCTCTGCTTTAGATCAAGAAGAATACATATTACCCATGCACCGAAATTTGGGTGTGTTTACCACCAAAGGCGTTCCTTTACATCGTTTATTCTCTCAGTTTCAGGGTAAGATGAATGGCTTTACTAAGGGTAGAGACCGTTCTTTTCACTTTGGCACGCAAGACTATAATATTGTTGGGATGATATCCCATTTAGGTCCTCAGCTAGGGGTGGCAGACGGTATTGCCCTTGCTAATAAACTTAAAGACAATAAGCAAGTTACAGCAGTTTTTAGTGGAGAAGGCGGTACATCCGAAGGTGATTTTCACGAAGCTCTGAACGTTGCAGCCGTATGGGATTTACCTGTAATATTTGTAGTAGAAAACAACGGTTACGGTTTATCTACACCTATAAACGAACAATTTCGCTGCGAAAACATAGCCGATAAAGGTAAAGGCTTCGGCATGGAATCCTATTCCATAGACGGTAATAATATTTTGGAAGTGTACCGAACCATTAGCCAACTTAAAAAAGACATGCAAGCCAATCCGAAACCCGTATTGCTAGAGTGTATGACCTTCAGAATGAGAGGACATGAGGAGGCTTCAGGGACTAAGTACGTTCCTCAAGAAAAATTTGACGAATGGGCACCAAAAGACCCAGTTAGTAATTTTGAGGCTTACCTTTTGAAGGAAAAAGTATTAACTGAAGACCATATAGCTAGTACTAAGGCGGATATAAAAGCAGAGATTAACCAAGCACTAGAAACCGCCTTTGCAGAAGAGGAGATTAGCTCTAGTATTGAGCAAGAGCTAGAAGATGTATTTGTGTCCTACGACTTACAGCCGCAAGCCCCACAAAGCGATGCTGTTTCTAATATACGCTTGGTAGATGCCATTTCGGACGGACTGAAACAATCCATGCAGCGTTTTCCTAATTCTGTGGTGATGGGGCAAGATATAGCAGAATATGGCGGCGTATTTAAGATTACCGATGGTTTTGTAGAAGAATTTGGAAAGGAAAGGGTACGCAATACTCCCATTTGTGAATCGGCTATTGTGAGTGCCTCTATGGGTTTAGCAATTAACGGTTACAAAGCCATTATGGAAATGCAGTTTGCCGATTTTGCCAGTTCAGGATTTAACCCCATTGTTAACTATCTAGCTAAGGTGCATTACCGTTGGGGACAAGCTGCCGATGTAGTTGTGCGAATGCCAACAGGTGCAGGCGTAGGAGCAGGGCCATTCCATTCTCAATCCAATGAGGCATGGTTTACCCATACACCAGGGCTGAAGGTTGTTTATCCAGCATTTCCTGCCGATGCTAAGGGCTTGCTAGCGGCATCCATTGAAGACCCTAATCCGGTAATGTTTTTTGAGCATAAAGCACTGTACAGAAGCGTTTACCAAGATGTGCCAGACGATTATTATACACTAGAGTTAGGCAAAGCCAAGCGATTGAAAGAGGGGAAAGAGGTGACCATAATAAGCTATGGTGCTGGTGTGCATTGGGCATTGGATGTTTTGGAGAATAACCCTGATATTTCAGCCGATTTGATTGACCTAAGAACCCTTGTGCCTTTAGATACGGCTACTATTTTTGAGTCGGTAAAGAAGACGGGCAAGGTCATTATCTTACACGAAGATTGCGAAGTAGGAGGTTTTGGAGCCGATATTTCGGCACTTATCGCTGAGCATTGCTTCGAGTATTTGGATGCTCCTGTAAGGCGTTCAGCCAGTTTAAATACGGCTGTTCCTTTTGCTAAAAACTTAGAAGATAATTTTTTAGCTAAGAATAGCTTTGAACAAAAATTAAAAGAGCTTTTGAGCTATTGATTTAATTTGTAAATTGTCAAATCATTTAAATAAACAAACACTTATGAAAAAGATATTAGTTTTTTGCCTAGCCATTATGACCTTGAGTACTTTTGCTCAAAGCAGTTCTGATGACGTTTTAAGACGTGCTGAAGTAATGCCTGTATTGCAAGAGTGCCAAGACGAGCGTTTTGCGGATGCTCCTTATCCTTGTACTATAAATCAGTTATCTACTTACTTTAAGAAAGCTATACAAGTAGAAAACCCAGTAGGAAAAGTTACAAAATGCGTTATTTCTCTTGTAGTAGAAAAAGACGGTTCGGTTTCTGATGTACAGATGCCAAGAGGTGTTTTCGTAAATATGGACGATGCTGCAGCCAAGAGTGAATTGGAAGAGTCGCTTAATGCTAAGGTATTGGCAAAAGCCAAAGAACTACGTTTTAAGTCACCAGGCTATCAGAATGGTGAAAAAGCAAGAGTAATGATTCAATTCTCTGCAGGATTGAGTTACTAAATTATTGAATACCAAAAAGCGACTTTTTAGTCGCTTTTTTTTTGCCTTATTAGCCCATGAATCATAAAAAAAAATATTTTAATATTAATTTCAACCACTTTGCTAAGTGCTTGTATGCCACAAGTATATAACAAAACACAAATTAGTCCACGAGTAGTTAATGTTTTGGAATTGTGGTCATTAGATATACTTTTTGATGACATTTTTCAGATTTTAAGAAATGATTCTGTCATAACTGATGAGTTGAACTTTAATGATATAAATTTTATTCTTAAAAAAGAAGGTAGAGTAATTCAATCTCTTAATGATACTTCAACTTTTAATTTTTTAGATTCTTCGATAAATTTTAAGCCGAAACCCTATAATATTTATGATTGGGAGGATAGTTTATCATTTAAAAACTCTTTAATTTTAATGAAACTAATTTCCGATGAAGGTCATTGTTTTATTGGAAAGTACATTTTTAATAATGAAGAATTAAAGCTGGATACATTAATAAGTAATTGTAGAGATTCTAAATTTTATTTAGATTCAAGCATTTGGAATATGAATAAAACATATAATTTTCGCTCACAATATCCTACTCAATATCGTCGTAAATACAAATAGAATCTCGACTAGCGCGAGCATCTTGCTGTTGCAACACTAAAAAAGCGACCGAAGTCGCTTTTTTTATTTCATGCCAAATAATTTCTTTTTGCTGATAATTTCACTAACTCCTTCAGGCACACCATCTTGCCAACCGTCTTCTTTCTTCTTGATTTTATGGAGTATATCTCTAGAGAATATCTGCAAGACGTTGTCGTTGAACTTCAAGTCTTTTATCCTGCCATTTTTGAGGAGGTAGTCGTACAAAGGTCTCAATCGGCGATGGATAGGGATGTTCTTGCTGTTTAGCAGTTCGTCTTTAGCATCCGCCTGATAAGGGTAGAGGTAAATCTTTAAATCTCTGGTAAATAGAATTCCAAAAGCTTCAAGTATGCCGCCATTGAGGTTGCGGTAATACTTATCGTCAAATATCTCTAAAAGGTTGTTCACCCCAATGATAAGCCCCATTCGAGCTTTGGTGTAGTTAGAGAAATATTCAATGAGTTTGTAGTACTTTCTGTAATTGGAAATCAGTACGGTATGTCCTAAAGAGCATAAAATATCGGCTCTGTCTAGGAAGTCGTTTTCGTCAATATCGCCTTCCATTTTTAGGTTAGAGAGCGTAATTTCAAAGAGCAATTGCACATTTTCTTTGTCCACTCTATTTTCTTCTACAAAGGCTTTGTAGCCATTTTCCATCATGTCCAAATTCACTTTGGTAACTGGGCGAAAGCTCCCTCTGATGGTCAGTATATTTTTCTTGTAAAGTACATCCGAAGGCTGTTGGTTTTTCCCGTCAGGACCAAAGATAACGGCATCGGTCATACCTTCTTTGACAAGGATTAAACTAAGCAGACGGTTATCTACATCTTTAAAATCAGGACCTTCCATGTGTATCATGTCCATCTCCACATTATCTCTGGTGAGGTTGTCGTACAAGGACTTAATGAAGGTCTTTGGTTGGTAGTAGTGATTAAAGCAAGCGTATATGAGGTTAGTACCCATAATACCTATGGTTTCTTGCTGCAATTTTGCATCTGAGTCATTCAGTCTAACGTGAAAAATAACCTCGTTAAACTCTTTGTCTGCTGCCGTCTGAAAACGACAACCCATCCATCCGTGACCTTTTACCGTTTTGGTGTAGTTAATGGTGGCTAGGGTATTAGCATATGAAAAGTACTTTTTATCGGGGTGTTCTTCTCTGCGGAGTCGGTTTTCTATTAGGCCGTACTCTTGCTTTAGAATCTTTTTTAATCGCGATTTAGAAACGTATCTGCCGTCAATCTCCTTGCCGTAGATGGCGTCGCTAAAATCTTTGTCGTATGCGGACATGGTTTTGGCAATGGTGCCAGAAGCACCACCAGCTCTAAAAAAATGCCTAACGACTTCCTGTCCTGCTCCAATTTCTGCAAATGTTCCGTAGATGGTACTGTCCAGGTTTACTTGGAGAGCCTTTTGGGTGGGCGATAGAATAACTGGTTTTGTCATTTTTCAGATTCTTTCAACAAATGTAAAAACTGTATGTTAAATAACAACTATAATAATCTTATTTTTGGTAAAATTTTTGACGAGGATGAAATTAACCTTTTTAGGTACAGGCACTTCTCAAGGTGTCCCGGTTATTGCTTGTGAGTGTGCGATCTGCTTATCTAAAGATTCTAAGGATAATCGCCTACGTTGCTCTGTGCTTATCGAAAGCGATACCACATCGGTAGTTATCGATACAGGTCCTGATTTTCGTCAGCAGATGTTGAACAATAAGGTTAAAAAGGTAGATGCTTTGGTCTACACCCACGAGCACAAAGACCACGTTGCTGGTATGGACGATGTAAGAGCCTTTAATTTTAAATTCAAAACCGATATGCCCATTTATGCTTCAGAACAAGTGCAGGTGGCTTTAAAAAACGAATTTCATTATGTGTTTGGAGCTAATAGGTATCCAGGTACACCCAAAGTATATTTTAATACTATAGATTCAGAATCCCAATTTACCATTGGCGATATTCCTTTCCAATCTATTGAGGTCTTGCACTACAAAATGAAGGTCTTTGCCTACCGCATTAAGGACTTGGTTTACATTACTGATGCTAATTTTATTAGTGACGAGCAATTTAAAAAGGTAAAAGGGTGTAAAATACTCGTTATCAATGCATTAAGAAAAGAAAAACACCTTTCTCATTATACTTTAGAGGAGGCTTTAGAGGTGGGTAAATCCGTTGGTGCCGAGCGTATATACCTAACGCACATTAGTCATCTTATGGGTAAGCACAAGGAGGTCAGTAATGACTTGCCTAAGCATGTGCAAATAGCCTATGATGGTTTGCAAATAGAGTTTTAGAAACTGGATTGCTTACCGTTTACTGTCCCTATAACTTTAGTGCTAAAGGTTTTGCCAATAAAGGGACTGTTTTTGGATTTAGACTCAATAGCCTCTTCATCAAATACCCATTCATTGCCCATAGAGAAGCAGCAAAGGTTTGCTGTTTGTCCTTCTTCAATCGAAGAACTTTCAATTCCTAATAGTTTTCTAGGATTTTTGGACAGTGCGTTGACAATAGTCTCTAGTCCAATTTCCTTCTCTAACTCACAGGCTAGGGGAAAGGCCGTTTGTGTTCCTATAATTCCAAAGTTAGCGTGGTCGAAGGTCAGTACCTTGTGTTCAGCGTCTTCTGGGTTGTGGTCAGAGCAAATGGCATCTATGGTACCGTCCTTCAGACCTTTTTTAAGCGCTTTTATATCGCTTTCTGTTCGTAAAGGAGGAAACACCTTGTAATTGCTATCGAAAGTGGCACAGTCTTCGTCTTTTAAGATAAGATTATGTATTGCCACATCGCAGCTGATGTTTACGCCACGTTTTTTAGCAGCACGAACCATTTCCACACTTTTAGCCGTGGATACTCTGTTGGCGTGTAGCTTTCCGCCAGTGTATTCGGTAAGTTCAATGTCTCTGGAAAGCATAACTTCCTCAGCTAAGGCAGGAATACCTTTCAAACCTAGTGTTGTGCTGGTAATGCCTTCGTTCATCTTACCATTATTGCTAATGGTAGCGTCATTGGGTTGATTCATTATCACCCCATCGAAGTTTTTAGTGTAAAGAAGTGCCAATTTCATAATATCGGTTTTCTGTACGCTTCTACGATCATCTGTAAAGGCTTTGGCACCTGCCTGATTCATTTCAAACATCTCGGTCAGCTCTTGCCCTTTATTTTCTTTGGTAATATTTCCTGCAGGGACAATGTTTACTAGAGCATTTTTGGTGTTGTTAAGTAAATACTCTACTTGAACTTTATTGTCTGTACTTGGTAAGTTGCTTGGCATGTACAAGACGCCTGTAAAACCCCCTTTGGCAGAGGCTTTTATACCTGTATTTAAATCTTCTTTCCAATCAAAGCCAGGGTCTCTAAAGTTCACCTGCATATCAAACAAACCAGAAGAGAGGTGTAGGTTTTCACCCTCTACAACTTTATAGCCTTTGTCAGCTTTTATGGAGGATTTAATGGATTCTATTTTACCATTTTTCACGAGTACATCTACCACTTTATTGTGGAAGGGTGAGCGTGTGTCAATTACTTTTACGGATTTGAATAAAATGCTCATAATAGTCGGATTAATAGGGTTTCAATTATCAAGAACAACAGGGCTAGCATAATGCAGTAAATCCAAAGAGGAGTTCCTGTATTTAAGGTCTTTAAATAGTTGCTGATGCTATCGCTGTTTTTGTCGATTAATAAGATATTACTGTAACGTTGACTTAAGGCCGTTAAGTCGTCTTTTTCTAGTGTGTTAAGTTGGCTTTCCAGTCGGTCGTAGTTAAATGCCAAACGACTGATTAGGCTGTTGTTATTATCTACTAAATTGTAATGCCCAGCAGTATTAATTTGCTTACCTATAAACAAGCTTTTGGCTCGTGCATTAGGAATGCATTCAAATTCGCCTTGCTGAATAGAGAAAGGTTTACTGAAGCCGCTATTGATTAAAGGAATACTTTCGTCACCAATGGTATAATACAGTTGTTGTTTGCCGCCAGAATAGGAAGCGATATTGTATAGTATTGGGACAAATAGAGCGTGTTTACTAAAGTTACTGAAGGATTTGTCTAATCCTACCGCTGAAAGGTAGATAGTTCCTTCTTGCACTTTATATTCGCTTAAAAAGCTGGATTTGTTGTCTAAAGTCAATATGGAAGTGGCGTTGGTAGTACTCAACTGACTTATGGAATAGTAACTGTCTACTTTGGGGAAGTTTAAGCGTTCTTCTTTTTCTTCAAAAACCCCATCAAACAATGCATTTTTGTAGTCTATCTTACTAATGGCACTTTCTGTTTTTTCTAGAGATTTGTAAAAGTCAATACCCAAAGCAGTCGCAAAGGATTTGTAACTTTCAAAATCCATTTGTTCAGAAGGAAATACCATGACGCTTTGCCCGTCTTTTAGAGCATTTAGTATACTTTGTTCCAAACCAGACGATATGCCTTCAACTCCTTCTAAAATAATCAGTTGATTTTGTACTAAATCGGTGTAATTGATTTGGTTTATAGACTGAGAACTGTAGTTGAAATAATCGTCTTCATCGAACAGTTTTACTAGTGATGGATGAGCCTTAGTATCATAAATGTGTTGGACATTTATTTGGGGTTTTATCTCAAAACTAAAATGGAATTCATCGTCAAAGGTAATGGGGTAATCTTGTAGGCTCAAGGTGCCATTGTGCCAGCCCAATTCATTGATGTTGAAATTAAGCTCCACTATGCTTTCCTCTTGCAAACTAGTGTTGGCTATAGCACGTTGCTGATTGTCAACAGTTAATTTAATACTCACATCGCGTTCTTCAATGTTGTCAGCTTTTAATCGTGCAAAGAGGCTGATATTACTTTGCACCTGTGGGTTGGGTTTGCTTAGCCAACAGCTATCGATATAAACGTTTCCATTTTCATAAGGATTGGCTTGAATGAGTCGAACGGAATAAGCAGAGTCCGCAGCTTCCAAATCCAAATCGGCTATGGTCTTCTGAAAATCAGAGATAATATAAATGTCTTTCTTTTCGGCAGTGCTGTTTTCTAGGCTGTACTTTTGGCGTTTGAAAACTTTATTGAGTGAATGAACATTTGAACTTGTCTCAATAGCGTTAATCTCTTCAAACAATTGTTCTTTGGCTAATTTTCGTTGATGGATAGGCTTGAAGTTGTTCTCTAAAAAATAGAAATCATCATTTGGAGAATAGGCATCAAATATGGCTTGTGCTTGTTGCTTGGCACTTTGCAATAATCTGCCAGATTCATTTTCGGCATCCATACTGAAGGAATTATCAATATACACACTGACGGCGTGCTTTTTGGCTACTTCATCAGATTCTTCACTTTTTAGGTAGGGTTGTGCAAAGGCAAAAACAATAAAAGCAATCGTTAGTATTCTCGATAATAAAATGAGAAGGTGCTTGAGTTGAGATTGAGATTTTGTTTTTTCTTTAACAGACTTTAGGAACTGTACATTACTAAAATAGACAGTTTTGAATTTTCTAAAATTGAATAAATGGATAATAATGGGGACAGCTACTAGAGCTAAAGCGTACAAAAAGGTTGAGTACAAGAATTCCATTAAAGGGCAAAGATAATACAAATATTGATAGAGTATATATTTTTAATTTTCTCCTTACTTTATAATTTTTTAAATATGATTTGAATCAGCTTTTTCAAGGCAAATAGGTGCAATCTTTGACAAAGCTAGTAAGCCTATTTACAGCTTTTATTAATTGCATGAACTTATAGCATATGGCTCAATTTTGGAAAAAATTATCAGAAAAGGACATTAGGAAAAAAGTCTTTAGTGCTCTAGAAAATAATGTGGATTACGATAAGGAAAATGTTTTGGGTATTCCTGCCTCTTTTCTAGACGATAAGGTATTTAATCAAGATACTTCATTTCTAAAAGAAGCACCATATATGTCTACACTCATACAGAATCCAAACCATATTGGTTGCCATACTTTGGGAAATTCTGAACCTTACTACAAAGGCACTCAGGAAATAGAGATGGACTTACTTGATATTTGTGCGGTTGATATATTGAAAGGCGAACAAGGTAAATACGATGGCTATGTTGCATCTGGAGGTACTGAAGCTAACCTACAAGCTATCTGGACATACAGAAACTACTTTAAGAATGTACATGCTGCAAAAAATGAGGAAATAGCTATTCTTTGTAGTGTCGACAGCCATTATTCTGTAGATAAAGCATCCAATCTACTGACCCTAGACATTTACAAGATAAATGTTGACGAAGATGATAGGGGGTTAATGGATATTGATGTTACCATTAATAAAGCCAAAAGTGAAGGGAAGTCCTATTTTATTGTTCTTGCTAATATGATGACAACAATGTTTGGTTCGGTTGATAATATCACTTACTTAACGGATGAGCTGTTTCGTTTGAATTGCACCTTTAAACTGCATATTGACGCTGCCTTTGGTGGCTTTTATTATCCGTTTACGAATAATAATAGTGAATTGAACTTTCAAAATCCGCATATTTCGTCTTTTACACTTGACGCTCACAAGATGGCTCAAGCACCTTATGGTACAGGTATTTTTCTTATTCGGAAAGGTTATATGGAAAACATTCATACCAAAGAAGCCAGTTATATTCAAGGCGATGATTTTACACTTATTGGAAGTCGTTCTGGAGCAAACGCTATTGCGGCCTGGATGATATTATCAAAAAATGGACCTTTTTCATGGCAAGAGAAGATATTTATTATGCAAAAAAGAGCCTAGTGGATGTGCAATCAGCTTTCCCAATTGAACATTAAATTTTACAGGTATCCTTATTCAAATATCATTGCTATCAAAAGTAGTTATGTCAGTAGCGATGTTGCCAACTTATTTGGTTTAGTCCCTGACAACCACAAAAATCCAAAATGGCAAAAAATTGTAATAATGGAACACGTTACTATTGAAAAACTGACTTTGTTGGTAGATGAATTGGAGAAATCTATGGCTGTAGTGGAGGTGAGTTAAATAATAGTTCCATCCACCATCGTTAACTTTCTATCTGCCATATTTGCTAGTTCGCTATTGTGAGTAACAATAATACAAGCATGTTCCGTTTCCTTATTGATGTTAAGTAAGATATCGTGCAGTTGTTCGGCATTTTTAGAATCCAAATTTCCAGAAGGTTCATCGGCCAACAATACGGCAGGCTTGTTGATTAAAGCTCTTGCTACGGCTACCCTCTGTTGTTCTCCACCTGATAATTCATTAGGCTTGTGGTGGGATCGGTCTTTTAGGTTTAGCATCAATAGTAATTCTTGAGCTCTTTTCTCTGCTTCCGCTTTTGGAACACCTTTAATGAATGCGGGTAAGCAAACGTTTTCTAAAGCATTGAACTCCGACAGTAAATTATGGAATTGAAAGACAAAACCAACAGACTCATTTCTAAAAGTAGATAGGTGCTTGTCGTTGAGGGTATGTAAGGCTGTATTATCAATTTCAATTTCTCCAGAATCAGCTTTATCAAGAGTGCCGATGATTTGTAGTAGAGTAGTTTTTCCAGCACCTGACGCACCAACAATAGAAACCGTTTCTCCACTCTTTACAGTTAAGTTGACACCATTAAGGACACCCAAGTCCCCGTAGCTTTTACAAATGTCTTTTACTCTTATCACTTCTTTTTCAAATATTGATAATCTAAAAAATATCGAACTCTCAAAGATAAACTATTCTCATTAGGGTTGTTCAATAGAGCTTCTAAATTATCGCTATAGTAGCTTTCGAGACGTTCACCAGAGCTAAGAATAGCGTTTTTCCAGACTAGACTGATTTCACTAGCAGGGGCAAACCAATAATTGAAATTCAAATCGATGTTCCAAGCATTAAAATTAACATCTTCTAGTCCTTCATAATCGCTAGCTTGCAAATAGCCTTCGCCATCAAGTGTATGGAAGGAGTAATTTTTGACTTGTTCCCAATGGTGACGGAATTTGAAATCGAAACTCATCTTTGTATTGAGTACATATTGAGCTTGTAATACATTGGTAAAGAACTGTTTTTTACGAGTGGAAAATATAGAATTATCATTATTATCTTTAGCTATGAATCCAGTTTCGTTTTCGGTCATGCTCGTAGATAAGATGTAGTAGGCAAATAGTTTTTCGCTAAAACGAATTCGTGGCGATATCCTGTAAAATAGAGTATACTCATCGTACAAGGGAGCCTGACCACCGCCAAAGCTGACATCCAAAGCCAATTTCTTTCTGTAATCGCTTGAGAAAAACATTCGTCCTTTATAGTTGGCAGACCGTTTGAAGACATCATCAATGCCTGACCTAGACTCAAAATAGTCGTTTCCTTCAGTTAAATCTCCACTAGAGGAAACGCCCCAGGTCAAAAAATTCTTGAAAGTAGAAACCTGACGAGCCTCATAACTTAACTCGCTGAAAAGTCGCGGTTTGTACAATTGCTCATAGCTCAAAAATGCCGAGCATTTAAAATCGACTAAGTTTTGGGTAGATTCAGTAATGCGATAGTTAACATCTGCCGAAATATTAAATTCGTTGTTGTTATATAAGAAGCCCATATCGTTAGGGTTGTAAGTATCGCTTTCGATATTGTTTGAAAGTCCGAATTGGAATTTACCAGCTACCTTACTAATATTCATGTACGAAGCAAAGCCTTGTTCGGTATCTCCCAAGCCTTTTACATGACTGAACCTATAGTTACCGAAAAATTGATAGGTATTCTTTTTATTTCTTAATACAGATAATAGACCCGTTACATTGGCTAAGTCGCCCCCTTTACGCTGAACATTGGTATTAGTTAAGGTTAAATATGAATTATTAGATAACGATTGATCAAGTACAAGGATGTTGTAATTGCTGAGTGGGTCGTTATCTGTTTCATCAGTCACTGCGTTTAATACACCTACAGCTAAGTTATTTTTGTTTCTTCCTGTTACTTTGGTGGCATTTAACAAATTGTCGCTGATACGACGAGAATAGAACAAATACCCTTTATCAAATAGTTCTGTTCCTTCAGTGAAAAACGGTCTTTTTTCATCGTATTGCATCTCAAATGGCGATAGGTTAAGCACTTGATTGTCAAAGCCAACTTGTCCAAAATCAGGAATCAAAGTCATGTCCAAAGTAAAGCTTTCATTGATACCGTATTTGATATCCATTCCCCCATTGAAGCTAAATTCTGTTTCACCGTCGTAATTGGTGACATAAGAAGAAACGTAAGGTAAAAAGGACAGCCTTAAAGGAGGTTCTATATTTTTAAACCCTTTTATTGTACCTGCTTGTGAGCTAATATTTTCGTTGGTGATATCTATGGGGTCCCAAGCGTAGTTAGCTCGATACCTTCTAATGTGTCTGATGATGTTTACACTCCAGTCTTGCACTTCACTTTTAGGAAAACGCAAAGCAGAATAGGGGATTTCAAATTCGGCATACCACCCTTTATCGTCTATGTGGGTAGCACTTTTCCAAACCATATCCCAGTTAGAGTCTTCATTATTAGTTGTGAACTTTATATCTTCTTGTACACCAAGAGGCGAAAGCCTAAAGCCAAAATCGGTCTGACCGTCCCCATATGGGTTAATACGTATCAAGATATTATCGTTATTACTGCCTTCGATTCTATCTCTTTTGCATATTTGACTCATAATACTATCCGGTCGAGGATCGTACATAGATACTGCAATATATACAGCTTGATTGTCGTAAGTAGCTTTCCATTCGGTCCTAAATCCTGTGGGCATTTTGGCACCACTAATGGGGTAATAGCTGATAAAATCTCCACCGATGTCGTATTTAGACCATTCTCCGTCTTCAATTTTACCATCGGTTACTGGACTATTCTCAGCCCTTGTGATAGCGTATTCTTTAGATTGTGCCAATAAACCGATAGGAAGGCTTAATACAAATAGAATTAGGTGCTTCATCAAGTGTTAATAATTAAGGGGACAAATTTACCAAATAATGCCATTCTGTTGTTTTATTATTCCAAACATTAATTTACTTTTGCTCTACTAAAAATTTCATTATGAATTTACACGAGTATCAAGGAAAAGAAATTCTAAATAGTTTTGGAGTGCGTATCCAAAACGGTATTGTAGCTAGCACTCCTGAAGAGGCAGTGGAAGCGGCAAAAAAACTAAACGAAACAACTGGAACATCATGGTGGGTAGTAAAAGCCCAAATTCATGCAGGTGGTCGTGGTAAAGGTGGTGGAGTAAAATTAGCCAAGTCTTTAGATGAGGTAAAATCTATCGCTGATGAAATTTTAGGAATGCAATTGGTAACTCCACAGACATCTGCTGAGGGTAAAACCGTTCATCAAGTATTAATCGCTGAGGATGTTTACTATCCTGGTGAAAGTGAGACTTCTGAGTTTTACATGTCTGTTCTATTAAACCGTGCAACGGGAAGAAATATGATTATGTATTCTACTGAAGGTGGTATGGATATCGAAGAAGTAGCAGACAAAACACCTCACTTGATTTTTACTGAAGAGATAGACCCTAAGGTTGGCTTACAAGGCTTTCAGTGCAGAAAAATTGCCTTTAACTTAGGCTTAAGTGGAACAGCATTTAAAGAGATGACCAAATTTGTATCCGCTCTTTATTCAGCTTATGATGGTATAGACGCTGCTTTATTTGAAATAAACCCAGTTCTTAAAACGTCTGACGATAAGATATTAGCAGTAGATTCTAAAGTAGCGCTTGATGGTAACGCTTTATATAGACACAAAGATTACGCTGCCTTAAGAGACAAAAGAGAAGAAGACCCAACTGAAGTGGAAGCTGATGAATACGGTCTAAACTTTGTAAAGCTTGACGGAAACGTTGGTTGTATGGTAAATGGTGCAGGTCTTGCAATGGCAACTATGGATATCATCAAACAAGCAGGTGGTAATCCAGCTAACTTTTTGGATGTTGGTGGTACAGCTGATGCTGCTCGTGTAGAACAAGCCTTTAGAATTATAATGAAAGACAGCTCGGTAAAAGCGATTTTAGTGAATATCTTCGGTGGTATCGTAAGATGCGATAGAGTAGCTCAAGGTGTTGTTGATGCCTACAAAAATATAGGTGAAGTGAACATTCCTATCATAGTACGACTACAAGGTACTAACGCTATTGAAGCAAAGCAATTAATTGATGACAGTGGACTTAAAGTAATCTCTGTTGTATTATTGCAAGAAGCTGCCGATATGGTAAAAGAAGTTCTAGCTTAGATAAACGTTCAAAAAATATAAAGCAGCTATTTAGCTGCTTTTTTTTTAATACTATATTTAACAAATGAAAAAGATATTAATTGCTAATAGAGGAGAGATAGCACTACGAGTTATGCGATCTGCAAAAGAAATGGGAATTAATACGGTCGCTATCTTTTCAGAGGCGGATAGAACATCTCCTCATGTGAAATATGCCGATGAGGCAGTTTGTGTTGGTCCAGCACCTTCTTCGGAATCTTATCTAAATGTTGACAAAATAATAGAGGTCTGCAAAGAACTCAGTGTAGATGCTATACACCCTGGTTATGGTTTCTTATCAGAGAATGCCGATTTTGCTAGACGCTTATACAATGAAAATACAACGCTTATTGGTCCATCTGCTGAGGCAATGGAAATGATGGGCGATAAACTAAAAGCCAAAGCGGCAGTAAAACAGTACGATGTGCCATTAGTACCAGGTACGGACGAAAAGATTACGGATGTAGCTTTAGCAAAAGAAATAGCTAATAGCATAGGCTATCCCATTCTAATTAAAGCTGCTGCTGGAGGTGGTGGAAAGGGAATGCGAGTTGTGGAAACGGCAGATTCCTTTGAAGAGCAGATGCAACTGGCTGTAAGTGAAGCGACTTCATCTTTTGGTGACGGTTCAGTATTTATTGAGCGTTATGTAGGCTCACCACGCCATATAGAAATTCAAGTATTAGCGGACAGTCATGGAAATGTGGTGCATTTATTTGAAAGAGAATGTTCAGTTCAGAGAAGACATCAAAAAGTGATTGAAGAAGCGCCATCTGCCGTGCTTACTAACGAAATGAGAGAGGCTATGGGACAGTGTGCCGTAAACGTAGCTAAATCGTGTAATTATTTAGGTGCTGGAACGGTAGAGTTTTTACTTGATGAAAATAAAGAATTCTATTTCTTAGAAATGAATACTCGTTTGCAAGTAGAACATCCTGTTACAGAAATGATTACAGGCATAGATCTAGTAAAGGAACAAATTCATATTGCAATGGGTAAGCCTTTGTCTTTTACTCAAAATGATTTACACATTCAAGGGCATGCTATGGAAGTAAGGGTGTATGCTGAAGACCCTATGAATAATTTTGCGCCTGATATTGGGCGATTAAAAACCTATAAATTACCAGAAAGTATCGGTGTTCGTGTTGACAATGGTTTCGAAGAGGGCATGGATATTCCTATTTACTATGACTCTATGATTTCTAAACTCATAACGTATGGAAAGGATAGGGAAGAGGCTATTAGCAAAATGATACGAGCCATTAGAGACTATACTATTGTTGGTGTAAAAACAACCTTGCCTTTTGCTGAACTTGTTATGCAAAACAAACACTTTGTTTCAGGAGACTTTGATACCCATTTTATAAAAAAGCATTTCAATGTTAAAGATTTAGAAGAATCTCGAGAAGATGAAGCTCACATAGCTGCTCTATTAAGTAAACATGTACTCAGTAATCATAAAACGTCTACGAGTGTTAGTAGTAGTGAATCTTCAGTAAGTAAGTGGAAAAAGAATAGACTATAAATTATTTACCTCTGCCTTCTAGAATTATGAGGATGGTATGAATCATAATCTTTAGGTCAATCAGTAAAGACATATTTTCGATATAAAGAACGTCGTACTTAAGGCGTTCCAGCATTTCATCTACATTTTCGGCATAACCGTATTTCACCATTCCCCAGGAAGTGATTCCAGGCTTTACTTTGTAAATGTGTTTGTAGTGCGGAGCTATTTCAAGGATTTGTTTAGCAAAGAAATCACGTTCTGGTCTGGGACCTACAAAACTCATATCCCCAAGCAATACATTGAGAAATTGAGGGGTTTCATCCAAACGAATTTTCCTCATAATTCGTCCCCATGCCGTTACTCTGCTGTCTGTTTTACTAGAAAGCTGAGGTCCATGTTTTTCAGCATCGGTATACATAGACCTAAACTTGTAGATATTAAATTCCTTTCCAAATTGCCCCAACCTCTTTTGCTTGTAGATAATTGGACCTTCTGAGCTTAACTTAACGAGTATTGCACAAATGAGATAAATAGGACTGAAGACTATAATGATTACAAATGACAAAACAATGTCTATTGTATTTTTCACTAGTAATTCTGACGGTGTTTGTAGCTTGTGGTTAATCTCTATGAGAGGAGTTCCAAGAATAGAATTCATTTTTACAGTACCAGAAAGGATATCGTAAACGTCTGGGATAATTTTAATAAAGACATCTATATTTTCAAGCAAGTTTAATATGTTTTCAATTTTACTATGCTCTGAAGATTCTATAGCAATAATAACATCTTCTATTTGGTATTTTTCTATGATGTTTTTAATTTGATTGCAATCTCCTAAATGAGGTATATGTTCTTCTAGCTTATATTGTTTTTTATTTTCGACACTGACAAAGCCTTTTAGGATGTGTCCACTTGATTTTTGCTCATTTTCTAAATCGTGATAGAGCTGAATAGCCTTTTCGTTATCACCAATAATTAAGGTGTTAAAGCCCATAATCTTTTTATGAACTTTTCTAGCAGTATAGCTTGTTAGTAGAAACCTTAGTAATGAAGTTAATCCAAAATGAATACAAAATAATGCCAAAAAGGATGAATAATACTGCTTGTAACTTACTATGAAATCATCTAGCAGAACAGCAAAGAATATAATAGTTACTCCAATAATAGTAATAATAAAAATCTGGAAGAGTTCTTTAAGCCTCGATTTTCTGTAAATATTAGAATAGGAGCCACTGAGAAGGTAAAAAATGAACCAAAGCAAATTGATAGATAATAGGCCAAAGATTCGTTCTTCATTCATGAAAAACGTTTGTCCATTTTCCATGTATACAGTTCTGTAATATAGAAAAATTAACCATGCTGACGAAGCACTTATCAGATCAAGTGTAATATATTTAATGGTATGGAGAAGATTATTCTTCATGTACAATTCTAATATTATCTAAATACATTTCGTTTTGCACTTGGCTTGTATCACGTGACATTCCGAAAAAGAGTTTGAAGCTCTGGGCGTTACTATAGCTAGATATAATTTCGCTTAATGAAAGGTATATTTTATTCCAGTCTTCTTTTTCGTTGAGGTATATCACTGCCGATTTATTCACTTGGCTAGTCATATTAGCGTAAATGCCTACAACAAGTGTTGAGCTACATTTGTAGTCGAGCTCAAGGTATACTTGTTTGTCGGTTGGTAAATTTATATCTGCGGTAGTACACTCAAAAATTTCGTTTGCCTCTCCTGAGATAACACTTTTTATGTGTTTATTCCCAAATGCTGGATTAGAATTGTCATATATAGGTTCTAATGAATGGTTTGAGGAGTCAGTAATGACTTCCAAAACAGTTCCTACCCCTTCAAAATCTTCGACATATGGAAATGAATTAACTGAGTAGCTAACGGTTGGATTTATAGTTATCGTCTCATTAGGTTTTAATTCGGTATCAATGGTATATGAGGTGAAATAAGGGTAGCTTACTCTACTTGATGAGATTCCATTCTTTTTTATTCCTGCTTCAATTAGAATGTTTTGATTACCAGTATTCAAAGTAGGAAAGGATGTGGGTAGAGGATATACTCCCTGAAATTCGTTATTAATGTATACCCATGCATCAGTAATGCTGTGGGTATGGTCTCCGTCTAATGAGATAGCTTCAATTTCAATGATAGAAGCTATACTTTCTTCAGTATTGATGATTTCACACCCGCATAAGATAACAAGCAAAAAAGTATAAATTAGTTTCATTGTTTTTAGCTTAAACGTTAATTAGAAAAAAGTATTACACTAAATTCATTTGATGACTAACTTTCATCTTTTCAAGAATCGTTTCAGCAAGTTCCAAGGCGCGTAATCCATCATTTATGGTAACGACTGGCTCCTTATCAAAAAGTACAACTTCATGAAAACTTTCAAGTTCATCTTTTATGGCGTTAGTTTCTTCTACCTCAGGGTTTTCAAAGTAAATTTGTTTTTTTCTTTTACCTTTTCCGAGGTCAAGCACTATTGCTAAAGGGTCAATCTTTTCAGAAGGTTTTAGATTTTTCAACCGGATAACTTCTGTTTTCTTTTCTAATAAATCAATTGAAATATAGGCGTCTTTTTGAAAGACTCTTGTCTTACGCATATTTTTTAAGGACATACGACTGGCGGTTAGGTTACAGACGCATCCGTTATTAAACTCAATCCTAGCATTAGCAATATCTGGGGTGTCACTAATAACTGCTACTCCTGATGCACTGATGTTTTTTATTGAAGATTCTACAATTTTGAGGATAATATCTAAATCATGAATCATCAAATCGAGTACTACACTAACATCGGTTCCTCGTGGATTAAATTCAGACAGACGATGGGTCTCAATAAATAGAGGCTGATCTATAAAGTCAACCGCCTTCTTAAAAGCAGGATTAAATCGTTCTACGTGACCAACCTGAACTTTGACGCCAGCCTCTCTAGAAAGCTTAGTGAGTGTTTCGGCTTCTAAAACAGTATGAGTTAGGGGTTTTTCTATGAAAACGTGTTTGTTAGCTTTGATAGCACTAGAAGCACATTCAAAATGAGATACGGTTGGAGACACTATATCTACAACATCAGATTCCTCAATAAGTTGTTCAATGGATTTGAAGGATTTAACTCTAAATGTTCTGTTGACAATTTTAGCGTTTTCTCTATCAGGGTCGTAAAATCCAATGACTTCGTATTTATCTTTTAATTCCAATAATATTTTAAGGTGAATTTTACCTAAATGTCCAGCGCCTATGACTCCAACTTTTATCATTAAAAAATATTATTTCTGCTAAAATAGAATTTTTATACACACTAATAAGTATTTTTGGAAGCGATTAAAGATGAACGATAATTTTAGACATCAGGGCTTACGTTTAAAGCTAGTGGAGCTGTTAAGAAATAAAGGAATTGCTAATGACAAAGTACTCATGGCAATTTCTAAGATACCTAGACATCTGTTTTTGGATAAAGCCTTTTTAGATTTTGCATATCAAGATAAAGCCTTTCCAATTGCTGCTGGTCAAACCATTTCACATCCTTATACGGTAGCTTATCAAACCGAATTGCTTGAAGTAAAGCCACATGAGAAGGTTTTAGAGGTAGGGACAGGTTCTGGCTATCAGACTGCTCTTTTGTTAGAGCTTAAAGCCCAAGTGTTTACTATTGAAAGGCAAAAGGAACTTTACCAAAAGACCAAATCTTTTTTACCAAAGCTTGGATACCACTGTATGTTCTTCTATGGTGATGGTTATAAAGGCTTAACCAATTTTGCCCCTTTTGATAAGATTATCGTAACGGCTGGTGCACCTTTTGTACCAGAAGATTTGGTGAAACAATTGAAAGTAGGGGGTAGAATGGTTATTCCCGTAGGAGATTTGGACAAGCAAAAAATGATATTAATAACAAAGAAATCAGAAGATGACATAGAACAGAGGGTATTAGGTGATTTTTCTTTTGTTCCACTTTTACCGAAAAAGAGCCAATAGTATTTATTACTTTTGCTCGAACTAAAATAAATGTATTATGAAACATATTGGTGTTATTGGTGCAGGTACTATGGGTAATGGGATTGCTCATGTTTTTGCACAAAGTGGATATTCCATTAGATTAATTGATTTATCTCAAGATGCTTTAGATAAAGCCTTAGCTACAATTTCTAAAAACTTAGATAGAATGGTGGCTAAGGAGAAGATTTCAGAGTCGGACAAAACCAATACATTAAGTAATATTGACACTTTTACAGATATGTCATCGGCTGTAAAAGGCTTAGATTTAGTGGTGGAAGCAGCGACTGAAAATATGGATATCAAACTAAAGATATTCTCTCAGTTGGATGAATTGTGCGATGCACATACTGTTTTGGGTTCTAATACCTCTTCAATATCGATTACAAAAATTGCTTCTGCGACTCAGCGACCTGATAAAGTAATAGGTATGCATTTTATGAATCCAGTGCCTGTAATGAAATTGGTAGAGGTTATTCGTGGCTATGCAACTTCTGATGAAGTGACAAACACCATTATGGAGGTGTCTAAGTCATTGGGTAAAGCTCCTGTTGAAGTAAACGATTATCCTGGTTTTGTAGCTAATCGTATACTTATGCCAATGATTAACGAAGCTATTATCACCTTGCACGAAGGCGTTGCTGGAGTTGAAGAAATTGACACGGTAATGATGCTTGGTATGGCTCACCCTATGGGACCATTGCATTTGGCTGATTTTATTGGTTTGGATGTTTGTCTGTCTATATTGGAGGTAATGCACCAAGGATTTGGTAACCCCAAATATGCACCATGCCCATTATTAGTTAATATGGTAACCGCGGGTAAATTAGGGGTGAAGTCTGGCGAAGGCTTTTACGATTATTCTGAAGGCCCTAGAAACAAAAAGCTTTCGGCACAGTTTGTGAGGTAATTACTCAATCAATCCTTGCCGTTTAGCGTCCTCTAAAATATACTCAATCCATTTATCCTCTTCAACGCTTTGGGGTTGGTAGGGTGTCTTGAGGTTGTTGTCGTAAAATCGTGCAAGGCTCTGCCAGAAAAATGCTTGAAAACCTCCCCTCAAATCCTTAATGATTTCATAGGTGCTAATGTTGGTTTCCCTATAAATCAGTTTGGAAAGAATACGCCCTTCCCATCTAGAAAGTTTTTTTAAATCTTCAGCTAATTCTTCTTTCGTCCATTTTTCTACTGCCTTTATGTAGGCTTTCTGCTTTCTGCGTTTGGGAATGCTGTCCAAATCGGCTAGCACACTATCCAGTTTTGAAGAGGCTAATTTGGCATAAGGGTAAACCTTAAGGGTCTTGTATTGCAACCGTCTAAAATACCGTTGGTCTTCTTTATTTTTAAAATGAAGAATTTGAACTTCGTTAATTTCACTAAGAACAAGAGTGTCCTTTTTATCATAATACATTTCTTTAATCATAAAAGTATCTACTTGTGAAAAGCATACAAAGGGGAAAAGTAATATGACAACAATAGATTTCACTAGACAAAGATATAGTAATGAAACAAGGAAAGAAGTAAAATTATTATGTGAGATTACAAATACAAATCAATAAGCCCGTCGGGAGTATCCAAAACGATTTTCTTATTTTCTTTGTCAATCTTGTGAATGAAGGGTTCGGCAAAGGGAATGAGTATTTCTTTGTCTTTAAAGTCAATGACAAAAAGCTGTTGACCATTATTATCTTGAATGTTTACGATTTTACCAAGCTCACCATGTTTTAAATCGCTGATAAAAAAGTTGATGACTCCAACGAAAGGGCTTTCATCTTCTGGTAGAAAATCTAGAGTTAGAAAGGTTTCTTTATTGATAAGTGTTGAAGCGTCTTCGTCACTATTAATATCTTCAAACTTTACAAGGGCGATGCCATTATTTTTGAAACGAAAGGTACTTATAAAGAAAGGAACTAAGCTACCATTCATATCTATGAATAAGTGACTTAGTTCCTTAAATTTTGGGGATGAGCTAACATCTAATTTAATGTTTACTTCTCCCTTGTATCCGTGTTTTCGACTGATTTTACCAAGAAAGAAACAATCTTCCTTTTTCATAATCCGTTTACTCAGCAGAATCTTCTTTCTTTTCTTCAGCAGCAGGAGCTTCTTCAGCAGCAGGAGCTTCTTCAGTAACAGGAGC
>Ga0233432_10000365_pt1 | contig 43995 bp, 43 predicted proteins | sample SI_122_August201_6_FD_179870 | JGI IMG/M metagenome (GOLD analysis project Ga0233432, IMG submission 179870) | Seawater microbial communities from Saanich Inlet, British Columbia, Canada - SI_122_August2016_10_MG | ecosystem: Environmental > Aquatic > Marine > Inlet | place: Canada: British... | reverse complement strand
AGCCAATTTGGATTAGTCAATTTAGCATTTTCAATATTTATGTTGATTTCTATTGTTGTTAGCTATGGTTATCACTTAAATGGACCTAAGCAAATTTCTTTGTTAAATAAGCTTGAAAAGGAATCGGATACTATAAAAGATATAGTATCTCTTAGAATATTTATAGCAATAATTATATCAATAGTAATAATAGCTTTAATCTATCTAACTGATTTTTTTAATGGTTATGAGCTAATTATACTTTTTTCAATTCCGATTTTATTTAGTGAGGCTATTCACCCTGTTTTTTATTTACAAGGAAAAAATAATTTATCTGTATTAGCAATACTTAATGCTTTTTCAAAACTATTTTATTTAGGATTAATAATTTTAAGTATTAAAAATCAAAATGACGCTTTTAAAGTTAATTTACTTTATGGATCAGTTTTGTCATTAGTATTTCTGGTTTATTGGGGTTTGTTTTTTTATAAGAATAAATTAAAATTTCATTTCGTTGATTTAGATAAAATAAAATTTAGATTAAAGGAGAATTTTCAATTTTTCATGTCCTCTGTTGCTGGGCACATTTCAATTCACAGTGGAATAATTATACTTAAATTATTTGTAAACAACTCTGAACTTGGAAAATTTGCTTTAGCCAATAAAATAGCTTTTTTACTTAGAATGATCCCTGTGTTTATAGTTCAATCCGTTTTACAAAATGCTTCAATTATAAATCAAAACAATCCTCTTGCCTTAAAAAAGTATTTAAATTATTATTTTAAAAGAGGTTTGATTTTAACTTTTATAATAGGTTTGTTTTTTACAATCTTTTCGAAATGGATTATAATTATATTTTCTGGCCAAGAAATAATTTATTCAAATCAGATACTAAGTGTATTATCGTTTATTCCTTTTTTAGCAATGTTAAATTTTAAAAATATTCTATTAATTCTGGTTAATGAAAAAAAAGAAATATTAAATAAAGCAACATGGATTTCAGCTTTTATTATGATTCCACTAGCTATTACGTTAAGTTACTATTATAAAGGATTTGGGCTAGCTGTAGCATTATTAATTTCAGAATTCAGTAGCTTTATAGTTCACACAATCTTATTATCTAAATCTAATGTCTCCAAATAAAAAATTAGCCATAATTATAGTTAATTGGAAACAATACGATTTAACTAAAGAATGCCTATTATCAATTAATAAAACAAAATTTAATAACTATAAGATAATCTTGGTTGATAATGAATCAAGTGAAAAAAAATTAAATGTTTTGTTAAATGATTTTAACAACTTAAAAGTAATTCAGAATAAATTAAATTTAGGTTTTGGAGTGGCAAACAATCAAGCTATTAATTATGCATTAGATAATAATTACGACTATGTAATGCTATTAAATAATGATACTGAGGTGGATCAAAATTTTATTTCTCCTCTTATCAATTGTATTGAAAATAATAATTCTATTGCTGGTGTTCAGCCACTTATAATGAATTATAATAAACGTGATTCAATATGGAGTGCTGGCGGGTATATAAATAAATTTTTTGGAAATACTACAACTAACAAATCATTAGAAAAAAAACTTAATTTAGACTGGATTACTGGCTGTTGTATGCTTTTAAAAACAGAAGTAATTAAAAAAACTAAATTATTTGACGAAAACTTTTTTGCATATTATGAAGATGTAGATTGGTCACTTAGGATTAAAGATTTAGGATATTCATTAAAATTAGTTGAGACAAGTTTGATTTATCATCACGGTTCAATATCTTCAAATAATTCAACTTCCGAAGGTAGGTTGTCTGCTTATGTACATTACTTAAATTTTAAAAATCATATATATTTTTTAAGAAAACATAGCGAAAAATTTAATTTTTTTGGAGTGGTTTTATATCAACTCATGAAACTTATTTCTTATTCAATATATTTTATCCTAAGATTTAGGTTCAATAAATTGAAAATGATTTACAAAGGATTAATTGATGGAATGAAAATTAAAACTTTATGACTTTATTAGCCTCTTTTTTGCTGCTAATATATCTAGCATTTATTGGACTTTTACTTAGTCAGATATATAAAGGAAATACAGCCTATATATTACTATACATTATTTGTTTTCTACCCTTTTATTCCATTTTTCAAGTTATAGTTTTTAATGCTTTCGAAAACCCAATACTTGTAAATAGCATTAAATATTCAAAAGATTTTGTTTTTTATTCAAGTTTTATATTATTTCTATTTGGAAATAAAAGTTCTTTTATAAAGAAAACATTTAGTTTTTCTATGTTGGATAAATTAATGCTAACTTTTTTAATGTTAGCGACCTTGTATTTAATACTTCCACTAGGTGAAGCCAATTTTTTGTCTAAAATCATCTATGCTAAGAATATCTTTTTAATTGGAATTTTATATTTTTTTGGACGTAATTCTGATTTTAAAGTTGAAAACTGGAATTTAGTTTTGAAACTTTTAGTAAGCATATGTCTTTTTGCATTTTTAATTTCGTTTTCAGAAAATTTGATTGGATTACATTTGCATTCTTTTTTAGGATTTTCTGAGTATAATCTGGTAATTAATGATATTGATCCTCAAGGAAACTTTGGATTAAATTGGTCTTTTGAAGGCCAAGGTGCAATCCCTAGATATGCTTCATTTTTTGCTGATCCTTTAGAGTTTTCAGCATCACTTATACTTTTCTTTTCAATAGCTATCTGGTTTTTTATTCATTCAAAATTTAGAGAAACTAAGTTTCTTTCTTTGTTTCTTATTTTAGTTATTGTTTTTTCTTTTTTCTTGTCTTTTTCTAGAGCTTCAATGTTTTCTGCAATTCTAACGTTAGTGTTTGGACTTTATCTTTCAAAAAATTACAAAATTATTTTATCATCATTGTTTATTGTTACAGTTGGATTTTTGTATGTATATTTCTTCTCTAGCGATGATCTGCGATATTTAATTCAAGACACAATAACTTTTCAAAATACATCAAGTTTAGGTCATTTAATCGAGTGGATTGAAGGATTAATTTCGATTTATGAAAATCCATTTGGAGTTGGACTGGCTATGAGTGGAAATGCAAGTGGAGTGGATCAATCAATTAAAATTGGAGGTGAAAATCAATTTTTAATTTATGGTGTGCAAATGGGTGTGATATCAATGATTGTATATTCTTTAATACTCTTTAAATCTATTTTTAATTCCTCTAAACTTTATTTAAAATCTGATAATATAAATTATAAATCTGTTGGATTTATTACAGCTTTAACAAAATTCGGACTTTTAATTCCACTTTTTACAGCTAATGCTGAACTGTATCTTTTTGTAGCATTTTTTTCTTGGTATCTTGTAGGTCAATCTGAAAGGCTATATAACACAAAATTATAATTTGAAAAAGATTACAGTCCTTGTTGATATATACTATTTAAAAGCTGCTGTTGCTGGTATTGGAAGTTACATAAGAGAATTTGAAGCTTCATGTAAAGATCACGGTTCAGATAACTTTAACTATGTGTTTTCACACGACATTAATAAGTTAGTAGGAAACTCTATTTTTTTAAATTCTAATAATAAAATCATAAGATGGGTTTTTCAAATTAGATATTTAATATATAAACAAGTTCAGTTACCACTAAAAATACTTTTCTCTAAAGCGGATTATGTTATTTGTCCAGATTATGTAGCACCTCTAATTACATTTAATGCAAAAAGAATTACTGTACTGCACGATTCACTTTTTTGGGATCAAAAAAACAATTACAGTGTTTTTTGGAGGAAATATTTTATTACTCTAATTAATTTAGGGATGAATAGTAAGACTCAGATTGTTACTACAAGTAATTATTCTAAAAATAATTTAATCAAAATTTTTGGAAATAATAGAACAATCAATTTTGTTTATCAAAGCTTTAATTTCCATAAAACTACATCCTCTAATTATAAAACACCCGAAAATTACTTATTACACATAGGGTCATTTGAAAAAAGAAAAGATTTAATTACTCTAATAAAAGCGTTTAAATTAGTTAAAGACGATAGCTTAAAATTAGTATTGGCTGGAGCACAAATAATTAATGGCAACTCAGTGGTTTTAGATGAAATCAAAACATTTATTTTTCAAAATAAATTAGAAAACAAAGTGATTTTAGCTGGGTATGTTTCTAAAGCGGAGGCAAGCATATTGTATAAAAATGCATCATTATACGTTTTCCCTTCATTAGATGAAGGATTTGGCATACCAATTCTAGAGGCTTTATCATTTTCTCTTCCAGTTATATGTTCAGATATAGATATTTTTAAAGAAGTGGGTGGTGATTATGTTGAATATTTTAAAGTAGGTGATTCTATTTCTTTATCTAAAAAAATAATTTCAGTATTAGATTCTGATAAGTTGAGACAAAATGATAATACTAAGCATCTTAATAAATTTAGTAGAAAAAATTTCATTAAAGGTTTTGAACGAATTATTTTAGACAGTAATGATTAGCCCTAAAAAAAAACTTTTATTAGTTCACAGCTCCAATGATCTTTATGGCGCTAGTAAGATTTTTTTGCAACTAATTGATCTATTAACTAAGAATGGTTTTGACATACATATTATAATTCCTGAAAAAGGAATGCTTGATGATTTTTTAATTAAAAAAAATATTAAGATTGTGTATGTTGAATTAGGAGTACTCAGGAAAAAGTATTTAAACCCCTTAGGACTTATTAACAGGTTAGTTACTAATATAAAAGCAATAGCATTTTTATCAAAGTATATTAAAGACCATTCCATAGATTTAGTTTACACCAACACATCCACTATTCTTTGTGGAGGAATTGCCGCTAAAAAAAATGGTGTTCCTAGTGTTTTTCATATTCATGAAATTCCAACAGGAAACAAGCTTTACGAATTTTTTAGTGGAAAAATAATTAACAGGTATTCTAGTAAAATTTTGACAGTTTCTAATAGCGTTAAAAAACACTGGCTTAAATATATTGATGACAAAAAAATAGAAAGAATTTATAACGGGATTGTATTTAAAAAAACAGATTCTTTAGTTGAACTAGAGAGAGATCAAGATGATTTTGTGATTACTAGTGTGGCAAGAATTATCCCGTATAAAGGCCATGGGTATTTAATTGACGTTGCTAATGAGCTTAATAAGAAATCTACTAAATTCAAATTTTTAATAGTAGGCGACACGCTTTCAAGTTACGTGTCTTATGAAAAAAGTGTGAAACAAAAAGTTATAGATCTAGGGTTAGAAAATCAAATTAAATTTTTAGGTTTTAGAGAGGATGTTTCAAGTATTTTAAAGCAGTCAGATTTGTTTATTCACCCTGCTATAGCGCCAGATCCACTTCCAACAGTATTGTTTGAATCGTTACATAATGATTTGCCATCAGTGGCTACTAATCTAGGCGGCGCTATTGAAATTTTAGATAACGGGAATAATGGATTATTAATTCCTAATAATGATCCAAAAAAAGCAGCCGATTTAATTAATGAGTATTGTGCTAATACTAAGCTTCAGAAAAAGCATTTAGAGAACAGTAAAAAGAATTTTAAAATTAATTTTAGCCCTGAGTCGTTCAATAAAAACATTTTAAAAGAAGTAAATAATTTACTTTAATGAGTAAAAAAATAAACATATCTATTATTGGAACTAGAGGCTATCCTTATGTGTATAGTGGCTACGAAACTTTTGTAAAGCAGCTTAGCGAAAGATTAGTTCTTAAAGATTGTAATGTCACTGTTTATTGTCATAAGGGGCTTTTTGAAATAAGACCAAAAGAAATAAAAGGTATTAAGCTTGTGTATGTGCCTACTATTGAAACAAAAATATTATCCCAACCTATTCACTCTTTTTTATCGATTATTCATGCCTGTTTTTCTAATACGGATGTGCTGCTAGTTGTCAACTCGGCTAATGGACCTTTTGGGTTAATTACAAAATTATTTAAAATACCAACTGCCATTAATGTTGACGGCTTGGAATGGCTAAGGCCTAAATGGAAAGGTTTGGGATCAATTTATTTTAAGTGGGCTTCAAAAATGGCCACTCTTTTTTACGATCAGATTATTAATGATTCTGATGAAATGAGAAAGGTTTATTTGAATCTTTTCAAAAGAGATTCTAAGGTTATTGCTTATGGAGCTGATATTAGAAGATCAGAATCCTCAGATTTAATAAATAAATGGAATTTAAATCATAGAGAATATTACTTAGTGATTGGAAGACTAATACCAGATAATAATGCTAATTTAATTATCAATGGATTTTTAAGATCTAATTCAAAAAAAAAATTAGTTATTGTAGGAGACGTCCCTTACAAAGATTCTTATGCTTCTAATTTGAAAAAAATAAAGGACAAAAGATTGATTTTTACAGGATATGTGAAAGATCAAAATGTATTGGCTGAATTATACCACAATTGTTATGTTTATGTTCATGGACATGAGTTTGGTGGTACTAATCCAACCATGATAAAGGCCATGGCTTACGGATGTGCAATTCTAGCTTTAGATACGGTATTTAACAAGGAAATGCTTCAGAAAGGTAAGTTTGGGATTTTTTTTAATAAAGAACTAATATCTGTAACTAGTTCGATTGATTATTGTGAAAAAGAAAAAATTATAATGGGTGGACTCAGATCAGAATCTGTTAATGGAATTACTAAAAAATATGATTGGGACTCTGTTACAAAAGAGTATTTTGAAGTTTTTAAATCTTTAGTTAGCCAAAGGAAATAAGTAAGCTAATTTTAAGGTCATGTGAACATTATTCACATCATTTCCTGGATGATAATATTCTGTCGCCGTATCATCTAAATCCCACTGATAATTTAAACTTCTAGAATACATTAGATTAGAAGACAACCATAGATTTTTATATTTTTTAGAAAAATTTAAGTGTAGATTAAAATCTTTCCAATATCGCCTATAATCACCCCCAAATCCATTATTATTTGAAAATGCATGATGATAAAAATCATTATCTTGATCTATAATCTCTAGTGCTATTCCAAGTTTTTCTTTATCTCTAATTCTATTCAGTGCAAAATAATGTGAATTACTTCCTGGTCCAATACTAGAGCCAAGAACTTCACCTTCGTTGGTGTAGCCATCATAAACATAGCCGTGCTCATACCATGACCCAGCATTTCTTAACAATCTAGAGGCAGTTTGTTCCATTTGCGTCCATTCCCAAGAAAACAAAAAATCATCATTTCTTATTTTAAGAACTTTTTGCAATCCAACTGTAACTGCCCTGCTGTGGTCAGAATCTAAAAGTAAATCTCTAATATTCTGCTTAGAATCGTTATGAGAGTACTCTGCGTAAATTTCCGCCTTTGAATCTTTCCAAAGCCACCTTAAAAAGAATCCTGCTGCCTGGTCAGTTTGTGATTCATAGTCTACAGAGGCATCATTTTTTCTAAATAAGTTACTAAAAGCTGGAAACCATGTTGGATTTCCTACCATCCATGTGTATTTTCCTCTGACAAGTTCAGAATACATTTGAACCCATCTAATAAAACCAAGTGATAGACCTGAGACCCATTTTGGAGAGTAAGTTAAAGAATAACCCTGCAGATACCTCCAATCATCTGTTGTCCCACGCTGAGTGATTTTAGGCACATATATATTAGTTCCCGCGTACTGAAAATCAGAATTTGCAGGTAAATATCCTGAAGATTCTAATCTACCTGAAATAACTTGCCACTCAAAGTTTCCGATTTTAGTTTTTATCGGTTTAGTTGTATTAAAAGTAATGTGCTTGAATCCTCTGGCATGATTACTCATCATAATGCTGTTTCTAATGGAGGGGCCCCACCAAATATTTTCATTGGACAGGCCAAGACTCAGTCCTTTAAAATTAAACCTGATACTAGATTGCCCTATTAATGTTTTATTAATACTCTTTTCGCCAAATCTCTCAGGCATATCCATACGATTCCATAGTCCGTATCTTTTAGCCCATATAATTGGATAATGGCCATTAGGCCCTTCACCAAATCCTTCAAAATCTTTATTTTGTGAAAACAAATATTCGGGTTTTAGTTGAATAGACAATGGGCCGATTTCCGCATAAACTCCTGCGCTTAAAATATGTTGATACCCACGATTTGGAATCATACTTCCGTTGTTTCTATTATAAGGATGATGGCTATTAAATTCAATATTATAATCTATAGGTAGGATTTTTATTTTTCCTTTCTCTTTTAAAAAACTCAGTACTGTATGAGCGTATTTTTCTGTATCAAAAATTTCTTTGTTTATTTCTATTCCTTTTTTGCCAATATCAAATGGTTTTAAGGTAAAAGTAACGTCGCTTTTAAAATCTCCTAATAGTTGTGAGGTTCTTAAATAATCAGTTAAATACGATTCGTTAAGATTAATTGTCTGAGAAAATGATACAAGAAATGTAAAAAATAAAAATAAGAAGAAGTTGTATTTCATTATTTATAGGAAATTAATCTTACTTTTAAATTATCTAAGGACCAGCTCTCGTCACATTTAGATTGAACAACCCCGTCCTTATCAATTGCATTAGGCTGATAAAGCTCGTCGTAAAATCGTATTACAACGGCATTACCTGAATGTCTAAATCCTTTTTCAATTTTATACAAAGTTGAGTTGCCTCCAAAATAGGAGTCTTTACATATTTTTGGTAGATCAACTTCACTGTTTCCAGTTTTTGGATTGTTTTCAAAAGGATAATTTTCCGGATAGGACTGTCTTAAGCAATAATTTGAAAAACAAGGGCTGTTAGAAAATGTGGTGACAAACTTGTCACTAGAAGTATCTTTTATTAAATCCATATCTGGATCTAGTTCCATAATCCATTTATCAGGTTTATCGTTTTCAGTAAATCCATTCAAATTTCCGTCCCAAGTACCATGAACGTATAAATCAAAAGAAATGAAAACATAGTCGTGGTCCCCTGTATTTTCTAAATGCAAGGTAAAACCATCGTTATTGAAATCTCCTAAAACTGTGGTGTTATTAAAAGTAGAAGTAGTTTTACCGTCAATTTCAGTTAAGTTTCCATTTTCAAAATCGTTATCATAAATCAGCTCATCTCTTGAAATTTCTGGATAAGAACAAGAATCAATTAAAAAAAAGAGAATAAAGATTTTAAGTAAATTAATTAGTCGATGTTTTTTCAAAAGTGTTTTTAATAAGTGTTTATGCAAATTTATTATCTTTTTTATTTAATTCCTCCAAAGATAAGCTCTTAAAATAATTGAAAGCATTTTCTAGTCCTTTTTTTCTTGAAACAAGGGGCTGCCAATTTAAAATTTTCATTGCTTTAGTTATATCAGGCTTTCTTTTAACAGGATCATTTACAGGCAGAGGTTTAAAAACTATTTTATTATTAGTGCCGCCCATAGCTATAATTTCTTTTGCAAAGTCAATCAAAGCTATTTCTTCAGGATTCCCTAAGTTCATAGGTTTGGTGTAGTTTGAATGTAAAAGCTTGTAAATTCCCTCAACCATGTCATCTACATAGCAAAAAGACCTGGTTTGAGAGCCGTCTCCAAACACAGTTAAGCTCTCACCTCTTAAAACTTGTCCCATAAAGGCGGGGATTGCTCTTCCGTCATTAATTCTCATTCTGGAGCCGTAAGTGTTAAATATTCTTGCTACTCTTATATCAAGTCCATGAAAGGTGTGATAAGCGGTGGTTAAAGCCTCCTGATAACGCTTGGCCTCATCATAAACGCCCCTTGGCCCAACAGGATCAACATTACCGAAGTATTCTTCAGTTTGCGGGTGAACTAAAGGATCTCCATAAACTTCTGAAGTGGAGGCAATTAAAATACGAGCATTATTTTTTAAAGCTATTTTTAAAATGTTTTCAGTTCCTAAAGACCCTACTCTAAGAGTTTCTAATGGAATTTTTAAATAGTCAATAGGGCTGGCTGGAGAGGCAAAATGCAGTATAAAATCTATGGATTCCTCTATGTTAAAATTATGGGTGATGTCAATTTTTTTGAATTGAAAATCTATATTTAAGTTGAGGTGAGACAGGTTGTTTAAATTCCCTGTTATTAAATTGTCTATCCCTATTACTTTGTAATTTTTAGAAAGCAAACAATCGCATAAATGTGATCCTATAAATCCAGCAGCACCAGTGATTAAAACAGTTTTTTTCATTTAAAATAAAATAACTATAAAAATATGATTTTTTATTATAAAAAAAATCAAGTACTTTTGTTACTTATTAAATGCTAGAATCACTGATCACATCCAAAACTAGATTAAGACTTCTTATCAAGTTTTTTTTAAATATTGCCAATAAGGGCTATTTAAACAGTCTGGCTAATGAGTTTGGAGAATCCACTAATTCTGTTAGAAAAGAATTAAATAACTTGTCTTCTGCAGGCTATTTAGAAAAGCACAGTGAAAACAATAAAGTTATTTATAAGGCCAATGCTTCCCACCCCCTTTTTAAAATTATTCAAAAAATAGTCCATAAGCACCTGGGTATTGAAGAAATTCTAGAAACGGTTTACAACAAAATAGGAGACGTAAAAAAAATAATGCTTCTTGGAGACTATGCTAAAGGAATAGATAGTGGACTTATAGAAATTTTAATTATTGGGCATAACATAAATAAAGAATATTTGGATGAAATATCTCCAAAAATTGAATTTAAAATAAAAAGAAAAGTTAGTTTTTTTGTTTCAAATAAGTCTTTAAAACAAAACTCATTAACTATTTTTGAGGCTTAATATTTATTAAAAATTACATTAAATTTGCACATTAAATTGTGACTTTTTTGGCGAAGCCGTTTTTAATATTAGACAAGAAGCGTGATTATTAACAAGATTTTAAAATAAAAAAATACTATTGAGTTTCTTAAAGAAAATAAAAATATGAAAGTAGGAATTACTTTTTCTTCTTTTAATCTATTACATGCTGATCATGTAGTGATGCTTAAACTAGCGAAAAAACAATGTGATTATTTAATTGTAGGCCTACAACTTGATCCTTCACTTGATAGATCTAAAAAAAATGCTCAATCGCAATCCATTATTGAGAGATACATTCAATTAAAAGGATCCAAGTATGTGGATGAGATTGTTCCCTACGTTTTAGACCAAGATATTAATGACATAATGCGATCGTTTAAAATAGATATTCGTATAATTGATGAGCAATATAAATCTATTGATTTTGCAGCAAAAGAATACTGCATAGAAAAAGGAATAGAAATTCACTATAACTCTGGAGAGCATAGTTTTTAAAGTAATGAAATTAAAGCTCTTTTAAAAAAATAAATTAAAATTTTAATGAAAAAATTTAAAGTAGGTGTCATTGGAAACGGATTTGTGGGTGAAGCCATTTCGTTTGCTTTTTCCTCAGTTTCGGATTTATATGTATATGATACAGATCCCTTAAAGAGTTCAGATGATCTGGAGTCTGTACACGATTGTGATTTTGTATTTATTTGTGTTCCAACGCCGATGTTTGTGGATGGATCTCAAGATTTATCATATGTTGAAAGCACTTTTGAAAAGGCCACTAGTAAACCAGTTTATATATTAAAATCTACTGTTCTTCCAGGTTCAACAGAAGGGTTATCTAAAAAATATTCAAATATTCAAATTATTTTTTCTCCTGAATTTCTGACTGAAAGAACCGCAAAGTTAGATATGCTTACTCAATCCAGAATTATTTTAGGGGGGGAGTTATCGCTCACTGAAAAAGCAAAAACCTTATTTAATCAAAGGTTTAAAATTAAAAACATTATTCAAACAGATTCAAAAACAGCAGAGCTTACTAAATACATGAACAACACTTTTTTTGCTACTAAAGTAAGCATTATGAATGAATTTAAACTTTTGTGCGATAAAATTGGAGCCGATTGGGAAGATGCATTAATGGGTTTTGTTTCAGATGGTAGAATAGGGGACAGTCATTTAAATGTTCCAGGGCATGATGGAAAGCTTGGTTATGGAGGAACGTGTTTTCCAAAAGATGTCAATGCCATTTTGTCTTTTTCTAAAAAGAATGGTATTCATTTAAATACTATTAAAGGGGGTTGGAAGACAAATTTAAAAGTAAGAGTAGAAAAGGACTGGGAAAAAAAGGAAGGTCGGTCTGTGAGCTTTAAAAAACCAAAATAAATCTGACTACCATTTGTAGTCAAGAAAAATATATAGATATGAAAGTAGGAATCACTTTTTCAACCTTTGATCTTTTTCATGCCGGGCATGTAAAGATGCTAGAAGAAGCAAAACGGCAGTGTGATTATTTAATCGTTGGCCTGCAGTTAGACCCTTCGATTGATCGCTCTGATAAAAACGGACCTTCACAGTCTATAATAGAGCGTTATATTCAGCTAAAAGGATCTAAGTATATCGATGAGATTGTCCCTTACGTGTTTGAGCAAGATTTAGAGGATATTTTACGTTCTTTTAAGCTTGATGTTCGCATTATTGGCGTCGAGTACGAGAAAAAAAACTTTACAGGTAGAACGTATTGTGAAGAAAAGGGTATACAGATCTATTACAATTCCAGAGATCACCGATTCTCATCGAGTGGACTAAGAAAGCAGGTGAAATCAATAGAATAAAATTCCATTAATTCCTTTGGAGCATTAAGCTCTCTTAAAATACAATAACACAACAATAAATATTCTTATGTTTCAAATAAAATTAAAAAACAATAAAACTTTTATTTGTGATAAAGATTCAACAATTTTTGAAGCAGCTAAAAAAAGTAATATAGTTTTAGAGCATAGTTGTCTATCTTCAAGATGTAGAAGCTGTGTGGTAAAAGTGCTTTCTGGAAAGACGATTAATAAGGAAGAAGAACTGGTTCTTACAGAAGAAGATAAGAACGGAAATTTTGTACTTTCTTGTAATGCGAAACCTCTTAGTGATATAGAACTTGACATAGAGGATCTTGGTGAGATTATACTTTTCGAAAAAAAAATTACTCCTTCAAAAATTAGTGTCATAGAAAAACTAACTGATAATATTCTTAAAATAGTTTTAAGATTACCTCCAAATTCAAATTTTAATTTTAATTCTGGACAGTATGTAAATATTATCAAAGGAAATATAACTAGGAGTTATTCAATTGCTAACAGTTCAGATCATAAAAATCAGCTAGAGTTTTTTATTAAAAATTACGAAAATGGTTTGATGAGTAAGTACTTATTTGAAGAAGCAAAAATTAATGATCTATTGAGATTAGAAGGACCAATAGGAACTTTTTTTCTAAGAGGTGCAAGTTTTAAAAATATTGTTTTTTTAGCTACGGGTACAGGAATTGCTCCAATTAAATCAATTCTTGAAGGAATAGATAAATCACATGAACAATATTTAAATAAAAATTTCTGGGTAATTGTTGGAGCAAGATATCAAGAAGATTTATTTTGGAAGCCAAATCTTAAAAATTTACATATTAAATATATACCAGTACTTTCCAGACAATTTAATAACTGGACTGGGGAGAAAGGGTATGTTCAAGATATAGTATTAAAACAGCAAATTGATTTAGAAAACACTCAAGTTTATGCATGTGGGTCTAATGATATGATAAATTCAGCTAAAGAACTATTTTTTAAAAATAATTTAAAAGAAAACAATTTCTTTTCTGATGCATTTGTTCAAACTAATTAATAAATTATGAAAGCAGTAATATTAGCAGGTGGTTTTGGGACCCGTTTAAGTGAAGAAACAGTATATAAACCAAAGCCAATGGTCGAAATTGGAGGAAAACCAATTTTATGGCACATCATGAAAACCTATTCACATTATGGTATTAACGATTTTATTATATGCTGTGGTTATAAAGGGTATGTTATTAAAGAATATTTTGCTAATTATTTTTTACATCAGTCTGATGTGACTTTTAATATGAAAGACAATAAAATGACTGTTCATGAGGATCGTTCAGAACCCTGGACAGTTACTTTGGTTGACACTGGAGAAAATTCTATGACTGGAGGAAGGTTAAAAAGAGTTCTACATTACTTAGTAGACGAAGAAGCATTTTGTTTTACTTATGGTGATGGTGTTGCAGATATTAATATAACTGATTTGATTAATTTTCATAAATCTCATGGAAAACAAGCAACTTTAACAGCAACTTTCCCTCCGGGAAGGTTTGGAGCTCTTAGCATTGAAGATAATCAAGTCAAAAAATTTGAAGAAAAACCAAAAGGTGATGGCGCTTTAATCAATGGAGGATATTTTGTATTATCTCCAAAAGTTATTGAGAGAATTGAAGGTGACGGGACTATTTGGGAACAAGAACCCTTAAAAAACTTAGCATCTGATGGGGAGTTGATGTCTTTTAAGCATGATGGTTTTTGGCAGCCAATGGACACTTTGAGAGACAAGTTGAAATTAAATGAATTACTTAAAGAAAATGTTGCACCATGGAAAGTCTGGAAATAAGTAGAGGAAAAGTAAATTCTCTTTTTTGGAAAGGTAAAAAAGTTTACGTAACTGGGCACACTGGGTTTAAAGGCTCTTGGTTGTCTTTATGGCTTCAGAATATGGGAGCATTTGTTAAGGGATACTCTCTAGATGTTAATACTAATCCAGCTTTATTTTTGAAGGCTAATGTAGCCTCAGGAATGGAATCAGAAATAGGGGATATAAGAAACTTGGAGCAACTCACTCGAAGTATGGTTAGTTTCAGTCCAGATATTCTAATTCACATGGCAGCTCAGCCATTGGTTAGACTTTCATATAAGGAACCAGTTGATACTTATACAACGAATGTTATAGGAACCGTAAATGTATTTGAAGCAGCTAGAAAATGCTCAAATTTAAAAGCGATCGTTTCTGTTACGACAGATAAATGTTATGAAAATAGGGAATGGGAATGGGGTTATAGAGAAAATGAGTCCATGGGAGGACACGACCCATACAGCAGCAGTAAAGGGTGTGCAGAACTAGTGACTTCTGCCTATAGGCGATCTTTTTTTAGTTCTGAAGAAACTGCTTCATTAGCTTCCGCTAGAGCAGGAAATGTTATTGGAGGAGGAGACTGGGCTGAAGATCGATTAATCCCTGATATTTTAAGAGCTTTTGAGAAATCAGAACCAGTAATAATTAGAAACCCTTTATCTACAAGACCATGGCAACATGTATTAGAACCACTTTCTGGTTATCTTGTTTTAGCTCAAGAATTGTTTTTAAATGGAAATAATTTTGCAGAAGGCTGGAATTTTGGGCCAAAAGATGAAGATTGTAAACCGGTTAGTTGGATTTTAGATCAAATGGTTAAATATTGGGGGAATAATGCTAGTTGGAGTTTAGATAAAAATAATAATCCTCATGAAGCAGGTTTTTTAAAACTAGACTGTTCAAAAGCATCAAATAGATTGAAATGGAATCCTAAATGGAATTTACAATTAACACTTAAATCAATAGTGGATTGGCATCAACTTTATATTAGTGGAGGTGATATAAAAAAACAATGTTTAATAGAAATAAATACTTACAGTAAATAATGGAAAACAATAAATTAGAAAATTTAAGAGTTGAAATTGCGAATTTAGTCACAAAGTATAGCGAAGAAAAATATAAATCAACCACTTTTGTTCGAGGTGAAACTGTAATTCCACCATCTGGAAAATTACTTGGTGAAGAAGAATTACAAAATATGGTTTCAGCATCTTTGGATGGATGGTTGACTACTGGAAGATTTAATACCGAGTTTGAAAGTAAATTAGCTGGGTTTTTAGGTGTAAAATATTGTTTGTCAGTAAATTCAGGGTCTTCAGCAAATTTAGTTGCTTTTAGTACACTTACATCACCAAAGTTAGGTGATAGGGCAATTAAAAAAGGCGATGAAGTTATTGGAGTTGCTGCTGGTTTTCCGACAACAGTTAATCCAATTATACAGTTTGGAGCTGTTCCTGTTTTTGTAGATGTTGATATCCAAACACACAACATCAATGTAGATTTAATAGAGGCAGCCATAACTCCTAATACAAAAGCAATAATGTTAGCCCATGCATTAGGAAACCCTTTTAATGTAGGCAGAGTAAAGGAGATTTGTGACAAACATAATCTATGGTTAATCGAAGATACTTGTGATGCACTAGGAGCTGAGTTTAATGGACAGAAATGTGGAACTTTTGGAGATATTGGAACCCTAAGTTTTTATCCTGCACACCATATGACTATGGGAGAGGGGGGAGCTGTTTTTATGAACAATCCTGAATTAAAAGCTATTGCAGAATCTTTTAGAGATTGGGGAAGGGATTGTTATTGTCCACCTGGATGTGATAATACATGTGGTTGTCGATTTGAACAAAAACATGGTGATTTACCTTACGGGTATGATCACAAATATGTATATTCTCACTCAGGTTATAATCTGAAAATTACAGATATGCAAGCAGCATGTGGTCTTGCTCAGTTAGGGAAATTAGAATATTTCATAAAAAAAAGACGAAGTAATTACACTTATTTAAGAAACAAATTAGAATCTTTAACAGATTTTATCTATTTACCAATTCCAACTCCAAATAGTAACCCGTCTTGGTTTGGATTTCCAATCACTTTAAAAGATGATTGTGGAGTTTCAAGAGTTGATGTTACTAAATTTTTAGACAGTCACAAAATTGGCTCTAGATTACTTTTTGCAGGGAATTTATTAAAACAGCCATATTTTAAAGATGTGGAATATAAAGTGGTTGGAGATTTAACGCACACAGAAAAAACAATGAATGACACTTTTTGGATTGGAATACAACCAGCATTAGATGAAGTTCATTTTGACTTTGTTGCTGAGAAAATAGAAGAATTATTTGGATTAAATTTTTGACGTATGATTTATGAAACTACACCCATTAATGATGTTTATATCATTAATAGCTATAATTCAATTGATCAAAGAGGTAAATTTGTAAAAACTTACAATAAAAATTTTTTTATTAAGAACAAGTTTGATATTGATATTAGAGAATCTTACTACTCTTTGTCAAATAATAATGTAATTCGTGGTTTGCATTTTCAATTACCTCCACATGATCATCATAAATTAGTTTACGTATGCAGTGGTTCAATAATAGACGTTATCATTGATCTTAGGCAAGAATCAAGTACTTTCAAAAAAATATTTTCAGTTAAATTGACTTCAAAAAACAATAAATCTATATTAATTCCAAAGGGAATTGCTCATGGATTTAGATCGTTAGAAGATAACACTATAACTGTATATAATGTTACAAGTGAATATAATTCTGAAAATGACTCAGGTGTTTTATATGATTCCTTTGGTTTTGACTGGAGAATTAATAAACCTATAATTTCAGAAAGAGACATGAGTTTTGAAAGTTTAAATTCTTTTTTATTAAAAAAAATATTTTAAATGAAAATATTTGTAACAGGAGCAACTGGATTTATTGGTTCTTATTTTACAGAAAAAGCCTTAAATAATGGGCATGAGGTAATCGCTTTAAAAAGATCTAATAAATCTAAAACTGTTATCAAATTAACTAAACAACCAAAGTGGCTTGTTAAGGATCTTTCTGAAATTACAGAAAATGATTTAAAAGATATTTCTGTTGTTGTTCATTTTGCAGCTCATTCTGCAAATGTTCCATATGATAAAATGGAAAATTGTATTAAAAATAATGTTATTTATCCATTAAATTTAGTTGAAAAAGCAATAAATGTTAATGTTAAAAATTTTGTAATTGCAGGCTCATGCTTTGAGTATGGTGACATAGGTGAAAAATATAAGTATATTCCAATTGACGCTCCATTAATTCCAAAACATACATATCCTACTTCAAAAGCAATGGGATCTTTATTGTTTAAACAATTAAGTTATCATCATAAAATAAATGTTATATACAACAGAATTTTTCAAGTTTATGGTGAAGGAGAATTTGAAAATAGACTTTGGCCATCACTAAAAAAAGCAGCTTCAAAAAATGAAGATTTTGATATGACCAATGGAGAACAAATTAGAGATTTCATTCATGTAAATGATGTGGCTGAATTTTTTTATCAAGATTGTATGAATATTATTCATCAAAAAAAACATGAAATGAAAATTCAACATGTTGGAACTGGAAATCCAATGACGATAAGACAATTTGCTGAAAAATGGTGGAAAAAGTGGAATTCTAAAGGAAAATTAAATTTTGGTGTAATTCCATATAGAAAAAATGAAGTCATGAGATTTGTTCCTGAAATAGATAAAAATTGAATAGTTTTTATAACATATTAGGAAGGGCTATAACGACTGTCATTCAATTAGTTTATATCCCACTTTTGTTTAATACTTTGGGAGAGCGTGACTATGGCCTTTATGCAATTACATTTATAATCTTTACTAACATTCAATTATTAGACTTTGGAATTGGTAAGGCAACAATAAGGTTAATGTCTATTTACAATAGAATAGAACAACAAAAATTTTTTTACTCTATACTTTTTTTTGTATTGGCAATTTTTTTGGGAGTATCAATGATTTCAATTCTATTTTTTAATGTCTTTAAAAGTTCTTTCAATAATAATGAAGTTTATTTAATCTCAATAATTTGGGGATTGTTAGAAATAATTAAAGTTTTCTTCATTGGAGTAAAGTTATTTTTTGAGAAATTTTTGGAATTTAATATTGTAATTGTAGTTTCCGAAATACTAAAATTCACATTGGTTGTATTAATGAATTTTTATGGTTTTGGACTATTTGAATTGCTAATTGGATTTTGTATAATTTCATTGTTACAGACATTATATTATTTAATAAGATTTAAATTTTATTTTTTAATGCCATTTAAAAGAGGGTACTTATCCGTTAAATTTATTTTGGAAAATTTCCAAGTTTATAAAGATTTGACTTTATCAAATTTAATTTTTAAAACAAATTTTACCATTGACAAACTTGCAGTATGGATGATTGGATCTCAAGAAATATTAGCTAGATATTATTTGGCTATGCAGGTAATTTCAAAGGCTTCAGAGTTTCCTCAGAACGTGATGATAGGATTTAATTCCAAAATTGCTATTCATTCAAATCGTCAAAATAAATCATCAGATTCAGCCCTAATATTTATAAAAAAATCACTTGTATACTCACTTTTAATAATTTTTAGTGGAACTATATTTTTTGAATTAATTGGTGATTTTTTGTTGCCACTAGTTTTAAATGAATATAATAATGACATATCAAATTACATTTCTCTACTATTATATACTTTACCTTTTGGAGTAGTCACTATGCAAATTACTAACGTTCTTAATATGGCTGGAAATTTAATTAAAATGATTCACATTCAAATAATTCAAATTTCACTAGTGATTATTGGAATAATAATTATTGGAAATAAATTGAATGTAGAAAATTTGATTTATTTATTTATAATTACAAATTTTTTAGTTTCACTTTTTGCATCTGTTAAATTGATAAATTGGAATATTCATTTAAAAGGCTTTCTATTAATTATCTACTGTTTAATTTTAATTTTCCAACTTTGTCTCCATTCATTGACATCATAATACCAACTTATAATAGAATTGAGTTTTTATTAAAAACATTAGAGAGTATTTCTAATCTTGAGAGCGCTGATTTGTGTGAAGTATATGTTTTTATTAACGGAAGCTCAGATGGAACTAAAGATGTTCTTAACAAAAAATACAACTGGGTAAATATTATAAATTCAAATCAAAATTTATCAATTTCTTCTAGTTGGAATAAGTCAAAACTTATTGGATCTAATAAGTATTACATGTTACTTCATGATGATGATATGCTCAAAGAAAATTACTTAATTGAATTAAAAAATTTCATTTATGCTAATAAAAATTGTGCCTTAATTCACAGTGGTGCAATACTAATTGATGAATTAGATCATCAAATAGGAATAACAAAACATGTATACGATGAGGTTATGAATGGAGAAGATTACTTTAAAACACATATTCATCATGGATTGCAATTTATTTGTCCATCAGTTGTTTATAATCGTGATTTAATACCTAAATCCCTGAAATATAATATTAATTTAGGTTATACATTAGATGTTGAGTTTTTTCTTAAATGCACCAGATACGGAAAAGTCGGTTATATAGATAAACCAATATTTAAATATCGAATTCATAATCATAGCATAAGCTCTAATTTTTTTAAAAATTATCATTTAAAAATTAAAGACAGAATTGAACATAGACACTTTTTAGAATTAGAAATTAATAATAGATTGGGTACAGAATTTAATTATTTAGCTGTACAATATTTTAGGGCTAGCCTGTCTGTAGATATGTTGATGTATAGATTAGGTCAAAATAAAATCAATTTTATTCAATCTTTTAAGTTAGTTTCAATGATATTAAACCAGGATGCTAAAATTTTTTTTAAAAAAATATTTTGGAAAAATTTATTTAAATTATTTTTACCCCAATTTATCATTAATTTTCACCGTTTAAAAAAAAGAAAACTTAAATAAATTAGTAGAAAATAAATGCAAAATTTATGAAAAAATTTGACTATTTAGTTGTTGGTGCTGGTCCATTTGGAGCAACTTTCGCCCACGAAATGAACAAAATTGGAAAAACTTGTGTAGTAATTGATAAAAGAAATCATATTGCAGGTAATACTTATACCGAAAAAATAGAAGGTATAAACGTACACAAATACGGCGCTCATATTTTTCACACTAGTAATAAAAAAATATGGAATTATGTAAACTCTTTTGTTGAATTTAATAGGTTTACTAATTCACCTGTTGCCAACTATAAAGGTAAATTATATAATTTACCATTTAATATGAATACTTTTTATCAATTATGGGGAGTTAAAACCCCTGAAGAAGCAAGATGTAAAATTGATTTTGAGAAAAGTAAGTACAAGCATATTAAAGAACCAAAAAACCTCGAAGAACAAGCTTTAGTTCTTGGAGGTAAAGATATTTATGAAAAATTGATAAAAGGTTACACTGAAAAACAATGGGGAAGACCTGCAACAGAAATACCCGCTTTTATCATTAGAAGATTACCTTTTAGATTTACATTTGACAACAACTATTTTAATGATACATTTCAAGGAATACCAATTGGAGGTTATACAAAATTAATTGACAAAATGCTTGAAGGAATTGATGTGAGGTTAAACACAAATTTTTTTCAAAATAAAAATAATCTTATAAAAATTGCTAAAAAAATAATCTATACAGGAAAAATTGATGAATATTTTGATTTTAGATTTGGCAAACTAGAATATAGAAGTTTACATTTTGAACATAAAATAGTAGATAGTAATAATTTTCAAGGAAATGCAGTTGTGAACTATACTGAAAAGCAAATAGAATATACAAGAATAATTGAACATAAGCATTTTGAGTTCGGTAATCAAAAGAAAACTGTTATAACCAAAGAATATCCTCATGAATTTTCAAAAGATAAAGAGGCATATTATCCAATAAATGATCCAAAAAATCAAACCCTTCTAAGTAAGTATAAAGAACTTGCTTTAAAAGAAAAAAATGTAGTTTTTGGAGGAAGATTAGCTGAGTATAAATATTATGATATGCATCAAGTTTTTGATTCTGCTTTAAATCTGGTTGAAACTGAAAAATTAAAAGATGATTAAAATATTTAAGGAAACTAAAATTTACATTGCATGCCCACCTAATACTGCTACTGGTGGACCATTAGCGCTTCACCAATTAGGTTATAAACTTAAAAAGTTAGGCTTTAATGTTTTCATGTTTTATGTTACAAAAGTTTTAAAAAATCCAACTCATGTAAATTATCAAGATTATAAAGTTCCATATGTTTTTGAAATCGATGATAAAACCAAAAATTTTTTAATAGTTCCAGAAAGAAATACTGATTTGCTCTATAATTTTTGTAATATTAGAGCAGCAGTTTGGTGGCTTAGTATAGATAATTTTTTTAAACTTCCATATTTGTTTTTTTTATTAAAAAAAATTCAATTGCCCAAACCAAATTTATCAATATTAAAGTTTCTTTACAGAACTAAAAATATAATTTTTCAACAAAAAGTTTTATCAGCTAAAGATCATAACAAATACTATCATTTTACACAATCGGCCTACGCTAATCAATATTTAAAAAATAATTTTGATGTTAATGAAGAATTAATCTATATGCTTACTGATTATCTACTGGAAATATTTTTTGAAAAAAAGAATGAAAACATTAAGAAAGAAAATATTGTATTATTCAATCCAACAAAGGGAAAAACATTTACTAAAAAATTAATTAAAGCAAATAAAAATATAAAGTGGATTGCTATTCAAAATATGACACCTAGAGAAGTTAGGGAGTTATTGCTAAGATCAAAATTATATGTAGATTTTGGAGATCACCCAGGAAGAGACCGTTTTCCAAGGGAGGCTGTTATTTCAGGATGTTGTTTAATTACAGGAAAAAGAGGTAGTGCTAATTTTTTTGAAGATATTCCAATTGATGATGAGTTTAAATTTTCAGACAAAACAAGTGAAATCACAAACATCTCAAAAAAAATTAAGTCAGTTTTTTCAAATTATCAAAGTGAAGTTAGAAAGTTTGAATATTGTAAGAATTTTATAAAAAATAATGAATTGATATTTGAAGAAGAGATTTTAAATATTTTTAAGAGATAGTTTTATTCAAATGAATACCCTTCGTATTTAAAAAGTGCAATATATAGTTTTTGTTTATAAAATTCATAATAAATATTACAACGTTAAGAGTTAATCGGATAATATTTAATTTAAAATGCTGCTGACTTTACAGTATTTGTTTCTAAAATAAGTAATGAAAAAAAATATAGATATTGGAATAATCATTTTAAATTACAATAGTTATAATGATACTATAAATTTAGTTAATTCTTTACAAAATCAGAATAATTCCATAACCTTAGAAATTGTAGTAGTAGATAATAAATCTCCAAATGAGTCAGTTAAACATTTAAAAATTATAGAAGCATATAAAAATGTAAATCTATTAGAAACTAAATCAAATTTAGGTTATGCTAGAGGCAATAATTTTGGTTTAAATTATCTTTATAATAATTTTAATGCTGAGTTTGTAACAATTTTAAATAATGATGTTAGCATTAATGATAACTTAATTTTTTCAAAGTTAATAGATGAATATAATTCAATAGAAAATTGTGGATTTATTTCACCAATTGAGGTAGATTCTAACGGGACAATAAATTCCTATTGCGGAAGAAAAAGGCCTTCTTTTTTAATGGAAATTTTAAATTCATTTTTACTATTCACTTATTTATTCCCTAACATTTCAAAATACAATATAGATATTAAGAAAAGAAGAATAAAGGTTGATATAATTGCTGGAGCTTTTTTATTTACGAAAATGAAATATTTCAAACAAATTAATTTTTTTGATAGTGGAACATTTCTTTTTCTAGAGGAAAGAATTTTGTCTAAAAAAGTAGAAAATTCAAAAAGAGAGCAATTTTTAATTACAAGTATTAATTACCTACATCAAACTTCCTTAAGTATTAACAAGACTTTTTCTGGTTTAGAACAAGCTAAAATATTTAATGAAAGTCTTATTTATTATACTAAAAATTATAATAGATTTGGAAGCGTTAAAGCGTTTATCTTATTAATTTTTTTAAAATTTAAAATATTTCAATTTAAAATATTTTATTTCTGTAAAAATTATTTTAATAAATGAAGATTTACGATTTAATATCGGTAATGGAAATAAGCAAAGAATTAATTTATTGTCTCAACTAATAGTTAGTCATGTTAAGTATCTTAAAAGAAGCGATATATATTTATCGAAAACATTGCTTCCCATGTTTAGTATTAATTTTTTTAGAAAAAGAAAAATAACTAATGAAAACGAATAAATGTGTTTTAGCATTACTAGCTATATATATATTCCCTCTAATTATATCAGCAACTATTGGTATAATATGGTTTTTATTAAAAAGAAAAAAAAATTTTTCAAAAAATGAAAGTTCACTAATAAATATATTTTTAATAATTACTGTAATAACTTTTTTTTCTGGTCTAATAAACGGTGAGGGTATTGATTATTATTTTTTTAGAACAATTTATTATTATTATCAATTAATTGGTGTTTTACTTTTAGGTTTATATTTTAGAAATAAGTATTCAATTAAATATTTTCTAAAAAATATTGCTCTTTGCGGTACATTAATCACAATATTTTTATATTATGATTTTATAATTTCATTTGATTGGTTAACATCTCCATTCTCAATTTTTAATCGCTATAAATATGGATTAAATAGTGAATACGCAGCTATTACATTCTTAATAGCTCAAATTCCTGGAATAAAATTAAACAAGATTCTTTATAGACTTTCTATTCTTTTAATATTATTGTCTTTAAGTAGAACATATTTAGTGATTTTATTTGTGACTCTATTTTATAAATTTTTTAAAAATAAAATCTCGGTAAAAAACATGGTAATTGTATTTACAGCACTTACCTCATTAATATTTCTTAATATAGATTCTTCAAAATTTAGTTATGCTAGCAATCCTACTGAAGCAAATATTACTCAAAAACTTGGATATTCTTTAAAAGAATTAACTCCTACGGAGGCAACTACTATTGTAGATGCTAATGCAAATTATAGAGGATTTGAAGCATTTCTAGGGGTAAATGAAGTATATAAATCAGGATCAATTTTTAAAGCTTTGTTTGGGTTAGGAGCTGGCGCAACAATTAGTGTTGATTTTTTTGATTCAAAGGCTCAAAATATGAGTTTTTTTCATAACGGATTTGTTACAATTTTTTATCATTCAGGATTTGTTGGACTATTTTTATTTATACTTTTTTTATACAAAATATTTGTAATAAGTAAAAGTTTCGGTAGAGTTTTTTCATTAGGATTAATGTCTTTTATTTTTATTTACACATTAACTTCTATGGGTTTTATAAGCCCCATAGCCAATTACTTGCTGATATTATTAATATCAATAAGTAATTATTCAGACTTAAACAAAACTTCAAAATTAATGTAAAACATGGAAATAAAATTTTCTATTTCTGGAGATTTAATTGAATCTTTTTTTCAATCTCTTGATGATAATAATATTAAATATGCTGTTTTAAGAAATTACTTAGGACTACCACTTTCAAATTCATCTAAAGATATTGATATTTTATTCAATCCATCAGAAATAGATAATACTCAGAGTATATTAATTGAATGTGCCTCTAATTTAGGCTATTTGTTGATTTGGTCAAATCCACTTGACCATCTCAAAGGATTTGTTTTTGCAAAAGTTGGGGATTCTGTTCAAACTATAAAATTTAATTTATTTATTGGATTAAGATGGAGAGGACTTGATTACTTGAGCTCTAATAAGTTACTTGCTAATCGAAAAGAATATAACGGTATACATGTATTAGATTCTATTGATGAATCTATAGTATCATATTTCTACCATACTCTTTTTACAAAAAAAATAAAAAATAAGTACCATAATAAAATAATTAATGATTTTAAATCTTTTGATATATTTGACAGACTTCAATATCTCTTTAATTCCAATAACAATCAAAAACTGATTGAAGAAAGTATTTCTGACTTAAACAAAAGTGTTTTAAAAAATAGAAAAAAAATAATTTTAAAATTATTTATGAAATCTTTTGGAATCAAATATTTTATAAGATTACTAAAAAACATACATACAGAATACTTTTTAAGATTGAAGTTTGGCTATTTTATTAGTTTTTCTGGTCCAGACGGTGTTGGTAAAAGTACTTTAGTGGATACTCTAAACAATATTCTTTTTGAGCTAGGTATTACAGATAAGACTGTTCCTGATCACTTGTTATCAGAGAATGTTCCGGCTTTACATAAAAGTATATTTGCAAAAAAATCTAGACTAAAACAAAAATATGATAAACCTTATTCTGTAAAACCAGTTTCATATTTTGAATCCTTTCTAAGAAGTTGTTATTATATTGTCATTTTTATTTATGATGGTTTTTTGATATTTAACAGAAAGCGTAAAAATAATTTAGTTATTTACGATAGATATATAATGGATTTTTCGGTTGATACACGGAGAATGAGAATAAAAATGCCGGATATCTTGAGTAAATTAATTTTAAAACTTCTCAAGTTCGATGATTTCAATGTTTTAATCACTGCAGAAGCTGATCAAATTTTAGAAAGAAAAGATGAGCTAAATAGAGAACAACTAGACTACTTATTAGCTCGTTATGATAATTTGAGTAATATGTGTAAGAGGTCAACCATTTATTCAAACTCAAATAATTTATTACAATCTCAAAAGGATTTTTTAAGTCTAATATTTTTAAATCTTAATAAATACTACTTAAAAACAATTAATAATTAATCAAATCTTTTGTGAAAATACTTCATTTTATTATTGGTAAAGGAAATAAACAAAGATCTAATGGTGTAAATCAAGTGATTGGTGGAATTTGTAAATATTCAATTAAACATGGAATTAATGTTAGGGTTATTGGTTACGCTAGTAATGCTAAGGAGCAAGGTGAAATTGAGTGCCAAGATGGTTTTAAAGTAACTGTTTTTTCGTATGTAAATAAAAAGTTAATAAATAAATTAATTGAAGACATGAAGTGGTGTGATTTTATTCACATGCATGGAATTTATAATTTACATAATATCGTTGTAGCTATGCTGGCAAGGTACATGAAAATCCCATACATAATTACTCTTCACAATGGTCTTGCACCAAATTTATCTAATTTTAAGAAAAAAGTTTTTGACTTTTTTATTCAAAAAAAACATATTGAAAAAGCTTGTGCTGTTCATGTTATTACTCTTGAAGAATCTACAGAAATATTTAAAATAGTAAAACCAAAAAAAATTATTTTAGCTCATAATGGCATCGATCTTGAAGATTTTCCAGTAAACGAAAATGAAATTAATACAAAAATAAATAAACAATTAAAAATAGGGTTTCTAGGAAGGATAAGTAAAGAAAAAAATTTAGTTAATGTTGTTAAATCGATAAACGAATTATCTGAGATGGGTCTCACAATAGATTTTTATATTGCTGGTCCAAAATCAAACTACTTGAAAGAGGTTCTATCTCTCAATAGCTCTATTAAATGGGTTGGCCCTTTGTACGAGAGAAAGAAAATAGATTTTATAAAGTCATTAGATTTGTTTATTCATCCTTCAAAGGCTGATGTTTTTTCAATTGCTGCCATTGAAGTCTTAGCTTTGGGAACTAATTTACTAATCACACGAACAGCTAAAGCTTCATATTTCTACAATAGCAATAGTTTTTTCATGTGTGAACCAACTATTTTTGGAATAAAGAAAGGGATTTTACAAGCTATTGAAGAGAGAGAAAATTGGCATAGCATGTCCATTAGAGGTAAAGAATTAGTTAAAACAACCCTAAACTGGAATGTTATTAGTAAACAATTGATTCAAGGTTATAGAGAAATACTTTAATTAGAGTTTGTGAAAAAATTTGTAATAAAAGTTATTCAGGAAAATATTCAGTTTAGTCATCAACCTATAGTAATTAGAGGCGGAGAATTTGTTTCTTCCCAAATGGGAGATATAGACATTTTAGTTAGAAAAAATGAATTAAATAAAACAATTTTTGAATTTGTTAATTACATTACAAATAATGGTTGGCAAGTAATTTCATACAGGAAATTATTTTATCTAAGTTCAATAATAATCATTAATGATTCTAAATTTCCTTCAAATTCACTAAAAATCGATTTTTTTAACGGAATTGGTTGGTATGGATTAGTAAAAAAAAAGTATGATAATTTATTTTTTAATAACAAAACTGATTATGATATTATCATGTCAAGTATAACGCTTGTTCATAAATTAACATATGCTGGATCTTTTAATCAAAAAGACTTTTACAGGCTAGGTGATAATATTAAACCATCTCTAAAATTTTTAGAATTAGACAATATCATTAATGAAAAAGTTATCAGAAGTGGAAAAATAAGTATATTTTTAAAATGGATAATTAGGTTTAAAATATCAAATTATAAGAAATATGAAATTTTAAAATGGTTTTCAAGTGTTTTTTATAGAATATTAATTTCTAGTATTAAAAAAAATATTGGCTTGGGTAGACACATATATATATCTTGTAATACAGCTGATAAAAATGAAATTGAAAAAAAATTATCAAATGTTTTTTTTGAATCTGGAGATAAAATTATCCCCAAATTCATCTTATTATCAACAAAAAGTAACTTAAAATCTAAAAATAAATTCCTAAAATTATTGTCCTTAATTTATTATAATACTTCAATTTTTATTCTAAATATTACAAAACTAGATGGTAAATATTATTTTTTATTCGATGTAAATAATAACTTAACTAACCTAATTAAGATACCTGAAAATTATATAGATCTGAACACAAAACCGTTTAATAATCTTGATCGTTTATATTTCTCAATTAATAAAATAATTTTTCAAGAAATTAAAGCTGATTTAAAAAATTAGAGTGTAAAATGAAAAAAGTTTTAGCTACAGCATATGACGTAAACCCTTATAAAGGATCAGAATCTGGAACTGGATGGAATTTTGCTTACCAACTCAGTTTATATAATCATGTAACTTTAGTTACTAGGAAAAACAATAGACAAGAAATAGAAAGATACATAAAGGAAAATAAAATTAATTGTGACAATTTAAAATTTGTGTATTTTGATTTAAATAAAATTATTTTAAAATTTAAAAAAGGTCAATTTTTTTCTTTTCTGTACTTTAACTTATGGCAGTTTTGCTTACCTATAAAATTTTTTAAAAAAAGAGCTGATTTTGATGTTGTTCACTCAATAAATTTTCATGCAGATCATGTGCCAACATTTTTATGGTTACTTAATAAACCACTTGTTTGGGGCCCTTTGAGTCATAATGAGTTAGTTCCTAGGTCAATATTGCAAAATAAAACTGCAATTTTAAAAGATAGATTAGGCTTTTTAATAAAGAAATTTAGATGGAATTTTGATCCTTTTTTAAGAATAGCTATTGCTAAATCTGTTATTATATTAGGCTCAAGAAGTCATGTTAAAAGACGTTTAAGAATAACAGATAATAAATTTAGATTTTTATCAACTATTTCATCAGATTTAATCGAAAATAAAAGTTTTAAAAAAAAAAATATAGAGATATTGTTTGTTGGGAGATTAGTTAAAATTAAAGCTGTTCATATTGCAATTCTAGCATTTAATGATTTTTTACAAAAAAATAAAAATATTAATGCACGATTTACAATTATTGGAGGTGGACCAGAAACAGAAAACATAAATAGATTAATTAATAAACTAAATATAAAAAATAATGTAGAATTAATAAGCTGGATAGATAAAAGTGAATTATTTAATTATTATTCGAGAAGTAGTTTATTTATTTTTCCTTCTTATGAAGGTGGGGGTGCTGTAATTGCTGAAGCATTATCTCATTCCATTCCTGTTATTCTTAACTCTGAGGGAGGAGCAGCTGAAATTGTTAATGATAGTTGTTCAGTAAAAGTAAATCATTCAAAAAATATAAAAAAAATGATTTCTGATTATTCAAATGCTATCAGTCAAATTTCATTTTCTAAGAATTATGAAAATTATGCTTTGAACTCTAGGTTAGTTTTTGAAACAGAGATTCAATGGCATGCAAAAGGTATTAAAATGGCAGAAATATATAATTCAATAAAATAATAAAATATGTTAAATAATAAGAAAATTTTTATCACAGGTGGTACTGGATCTTGGGGTAATGAGTTAGTTAGTCAACTTTTGAAAAAATATAACCCTTCAGAGTTAGTTATATTCTCAAGAGGAGAGCATAAACAAGTTGAAATGAGTGTAAAGTTTCCAGCTTCAAAAATCATTAAATACATAATAGGTGATGTTAGAGACAAAGCTCGTATGCTAGAGGCTATGAAGGGAATGGATATGGTAATCCATTTAGCTGCATTAAAGCATGTTCCTGTATGTGAAAATAATACTTGGGAAACAGTCTTAACAAATATTATCGGAACTCAGAATGTAATAGAATGCGCTATCGCTAATTCAGTTGAAACTGTAGTGGATATATCGACAGACAAAGCAGTTGATCCTTTCAACCACTATGGTGTAACTAAAGCCTGTGCAGAAAAGATGATAATAAATGCCTCTTTCAACTATAATACTAGAACAAAATTTGTTTGTATTCGAGGTGGTAATGTATTAGGTACTAATGGTAGTGTTATTCCATTATTCAAAAAACAAATAATTGATAATAATGAAATTACAATAACTGATCCTGCAATGACCAGGTACTTGATGACAACTAAAGAAGCAATAGGTTTGGTTTTTGAAGCGATTGAAAGAGCTCATGGGGGTGAGATTTTTGTAATGAGAATGGATGCAATTAAAGTAGATGAAATAGCAAACGCTATGATAGACTTATTTGGGTCAAAATCAACAAAAAAGAAAATAATAGGATCTAGGCCAGGAGAAAAAATGGATGAAGTTCTTGTGTCACGTTATGAGGCACCATTTACAAGAGTTCTTAACGATAAATATTATGTGGTTTTACCACAGAAAAAAAATATTGAACTTGAAACTGTATATAATGAATACTCGAAAATGGATAATACAGAATTCAATTCAAAGAATGCAGGTCAGCTAGATTCTGCAGGGTTGCTTATAAAACTCAAAAATGAAAAATGGTTAATGAGATAAACATTGGAGTAACTGGTGCTTCGGGTTTTATTGGTAAATCCTTGATCAAGTATTTTAATGATAAAGGAATTAGATTAATAAAAATCCGTTCAAGATTAAATGATTTTGAGGAACTTAAAAAAGAATTGAAATTATTACCAATACTAGACTTTGTATTTCATCTAGCAGGATCTTTCTATGGTAATTGGGACGAATTATATTCTAATAATTTTATAGCTACTAAGAATCTATTAGAATGTTTAAATACATCATATACAAAGATTATATTTACGTCTAGCGGATCTGTATATGGAAATTCTGGTGAATTTGGGGTTGATGAGACTTTTGAATGTAAGCCAATTGATGATTATGGTCAGATAAAACTCATGACTGAAAAAATAGTTATTGAATATGGAAACTATCTTATCTATAGACTTCCATCTGTTTATGGTAATGGTAATAACAAAGGAGTAATTTATCATTGGAAAAATTCAATTGATGCTGGGGAAACATTAAAGGTTGGTGATAACGGTTTATCACATAGAAGTTTCTTACATATTAACGATTTAGTATCAATTTTTTGTTTAAGTATTAAAATAAATAATCCGAGTATCTACAATCTATCAGAAAATAACAGCTTTTCTATGAAAGAACTTGCTAATATTATATCAAAAGATAAAAAAGATAATATCGAGTTTTTTAAATCTAAAAACTTATTAAAATCTATGGTTTTAAAAAACGATAAGTTTTGTAAAGAGACTAATTTTGTTTTTTCAAATCTAATCAATTATTTAAATGAGAATTAATTTATTTTCTTATACCAAAACTTTGTGGGACAGCAAATCTTTGAGTAAACAGAAGTATAAAGTTATTTTCTCAAGAGATTCTACTCCAAGATGGATGTTTCCTGTATCATCAAAGGATCCTCTTTTTCTTAAAACATATAGTGGTGTTGGATTTATCAATGGTTTAGTTAAGTTTATAATTAAATCTTTTTTTCGCCTTAGAATAGCTCATTTAGTCTTAGGCAAGTTTTTTTTACCAGGGATCTCTCTTAACTCTGAAATCTTAAAAATAATAGATGATTATAATATTATTGATTATGGTATTTTCCTAGGTACAATTGGAAATAATAGGAAAATTATCTTTGTTCTGAAATCTGAGTCTGGCATGATTTATTTTTTGAAATACTACACAAGTGAAGAATCTAAAAAACTAGTACAAAAAGAATCTGAATTGTTATGGAGTTTTAAAAATAATAATTTAAATGTTAAAGTCCCAAATGTTGTAGAGTCTTCAAATTCAATGATTTTGATTGAGTCTTTGGGTGATGCTATTAAACAAATTAATTATGATTCAAAAGAAATTAATTACTTTACAATTGAACGACCATTTAAAGAGAATTTATTAATTGATAAGTCATTGAAATCTATTTTCTTAGACAAGAAAATAATTGAAATAACAAAATCACATAAACTATTACAAAATTTAGTATTAAATTATTTATTAAAAAATCAAGATAATATTTTTTTATTATCTCTAGCACATGGAGACTTTACTCCATGGAATGTTTTTCATACAAACAGCGATAAAATAATAGTTTTAGATTGGGAATTATCTAGTATCCTTCCATTGTTTTATGATTACTTTCATTTTAAAATTCAACCATTAATAATGTCAGCCAAATTGTCATCGGGTGATATTCTTAATAAGTTAGATCTAAGTTATTTAAACAAAAGAGTATTGGAACTTACTGAAAGAGAAATTAAAGTAGTAGATTATTTAATACTTTATATAATTTCTATCATGAATTTTTATATACCTATCTATCAAAAACAAGAAAATCTACATTGGCAGGCTGAAAAATCAATGAATGTCTGGAAAGAAATTCTTTTTAAATTATTAGAAAATGAAGATTATTACAGAAAAAATTATAACTAATTTAAAAAAATCTAGTTTTAAATTTGATGAAAATGTAACCTCAGTAATGGTTTTTTTTCTATTATTAAGGTATTTTTTTTCACTACTTCGAGCTCAGAAATACTTTTACAAAAAAAATATACATACGCTTGTCTTTTTAGGAAAAAGAGTCAAAATAAAAAATCGAGTAAAGATAAATAAAGCAACAATTATTGGAGATTATACTCTAATAGATGGATTAGGTACTATAGGAGTAGAAGTTGGCTCAAGCTGTAATATTGGTGCGTTTTGTAGATTAATTTGTTCTGTTAATTACAATAAAATTGGAGAAGCAATAATTATAGGAAATAATGTTTCTTTGGGAGAGTACTCTTACATAGGGGGGGCTTCTAAAGTCACAATAGGTAATGATACTATAATAGGTCAATACCTTAGTGTACATCCACAAAATCATAATTTTATAAATAAAAACAAACCGATTAGATTACAGGGAACTAGCGAGAAAGGAGTTGAAATTGGTAATAATTGTTGGATAGGCTCTAAAGTTACATTTCTTGATGGTTCAAAAATAGGTAATGGTTGTGTTGTTGCAGCAGGATCAGTCGTTACAAAATGTTTTGAGGACAATGTTTTAATAGCTGGTGTACCAGCTAAAATTATTAAATATCGATGATTTATAAAAAGAAAGTTGGCATAGTTGGCACTCATGGTTTGCCTGCTAATTATAGTGGTTGGGAAACACTTGTGAAAAACTTAGTCAATTATAGAGAAAATATTGATTATCTAATAGCTACACCTTCCTCAAGAAAAAGTCAACAAAACTCTGAACACAAAAGAATGAGTGTTTATATACCTTCAAAGGCATCTGGATGGCAAAGTATATTTTATGACCTATTATCAACTATAGTTTTGTTGAGAAAATGTGATTCAATATTAATACTTGGTGTAAGTGGTTGTATTTTTTTACCTATTATTAAATTATTTACAAATAAAGATATCATAATTAATACTGATGGTATTGAATACAAAAGAGAAAAATGGGGTTTTTTAGCTTCAAATTTCTTAAAGATAAGTGAAATGATTGCTGTACGGTCAGCAACTCGTTTAGTAGCAGACAATAAAGGTATTGATCATTATATATATAATGAGTATGACAGAAAAGTTAATGCAACGATTGCTTATGGTGGTATTTCATTTATCCCGGAAAAACCAACACATTTAAATATGTATAAATTCTCAGATAAAAGTTTCGACATGGCTATTGCTAGAATTGTTCCTGAAAATAATATAGAAATCATATTAAATACATACAATGAATTAGATGATACTTTGATTTTTATTGGTAATTGGGATTCATCAGATTATTCAATTAATTTGAAAAACAAAAAATGGAAATCAAATATTCAACTTATGGATGCTGATTATAATGAGAATCGTATTACTTCACTTAGGAAATCTTGTAGATATTATATTCATGGGCATTCTGCTGGTGGTACTAATCCAAGTTTGGTTGAAGCCCTGTCTATCGGTTGTAGTATTTTATGTTTTGATGTCAATTTTAATAGATACGTTTTAGGTAAATATGGATTTTTCTGGAATGATAAAGAGGAATTAAAATTCTTAATAAAAAATAATTTAACAGTAAACAGGAATACTGTACTAAATTATTATAACAAAACTTATGATTGGAAATTAATTGTAAAACAATATGAAATGATTTTATGATAAACTACTTATATGTGCATATAAATAATGATTATTCAGGTAGTACTTATGCTATGAAAGCTATTATAAAAGCTCATGGATTAAGATCATTTTATATGGTTACAGATTTTAAAAGTGATGGATTCCTAAAATCAAATGATTACAAAAACACAATAAGTGTACCTTATACTTTTAAGGGAAAAGGGATTAAAACAATATTTCAAATACTTCGATATAGTTTTTTGAGTTCATTTAAAATGGTATTTTCAGCCAATCTCAGTCGTATTGATGTAATTTATGTAAATACCATTTTGCCTTGGACAGCAGCACTAATTGGTAGATTATTTAATAAAAAGGTGATTTACCATGTTCATGAATATTATGTAAATCCATCATTGTTAATAAAGTTTTATTTGTGGATAATGACAAGGACTGCTGATGAATTAATTTTCGTTAGTCTTTTTACTAAAGAAAAATATTTAAAAGAATATCCTAGTTTAAAAAAAATTAATTCAAGTATAAAATTTACACCTGTTCGATTTGAAACATTGAATTTTAAAGATTTAAATGTTACAGTAAAATTCAATGGACCTATTGTGTTAATCTGCTCTCCCAAAAAATACAAAGGTATAGAAGTCTTTTTAGAACTAGTTAAGACCTTTACTAACAAAACATTTGAACTTTATCTTAGTGATGAGTATTCTTTCAAATATAGTTTACCAAAAAACCTTAAAGTTTTAATAAAATATCAAGATATTAGATCAGTATTAAAAAAGGCTAGTATTTGTTTGAATTTAAGTCAGCAACCAGACTGGGTTGAAACTTTTGGATTAACAATTTGGGAGGGTTTAACCCAAGGAACACCATCAATAGTTCCAGATATAGGTGGTCCGTTAGAAATAGTTGATAAGGAGTGTGGAATTTCTTGCGATACTAGAGATATAAAACAAGTTATTAATGGAGTATCAAAAATACTAGAAAATAAATCTATTTATTCAAAATACTGCCATGCAGCTTTAAATAGATCAATTTTTTTAGGTCAAATAAATAATATTTTAAAAATTAGTTTATGAAAGGAATTATATTAGCAGGTGGTAGCGGAACTCGACTTTATCCAATAACCAAAGTTGTATCGAAACAGTTGTTACCTGTTTTTGATAAACCAATGATTTATTATCCGTTGTCAGTACTGATGTTAGCCGATATTAATGAAATTTTAATTATTTCAACACCAGAAGATTTGTCTAATTATGAAAAATTACTTGGTAATGGCAATGAAATTGGAATAAAACTGTCTTATAAAGTTCAGCCAAGTCCAGACGGATTGGCTCAGGCTTTTATTTTAGGAGAAGATTTCATTGGAAATGATGATGTGTGTTTGGTGTTAGGAGATAATATTTTTTATGGTTCAGGGTTTTCAGGAATGCTTCAAAGTGCTAAGAATAATCTTTTAAATGGTAACTCAACTGTTTTCGGCTATTATGTAAATGATCCTGAACGTTATGGAATAGCAGAATTTGATATGCAAGGAAATATATTATCTATTGAAGAAAAGCCAAATAATCCAACTTCTAATTATGCCGTTGTTGGCTTATATTTTTATAATAATGACGTTATAAAAATTGCTAAAAATGTATCTCCATCAGAAAGAGGAGAATTAGAAATTACATCAATTAATCAAGAATATTTGAAACAAAAAAAATTAAAAATAGAATTACTTGGAAGAGGTTTTTCTTGGTTAGATACTGGTACCCATGATTCTTTGCTTGAGGCTGGACAATTTATAAAGTCAATTGAAAAACGCAAGGGCTTAAAGGTAGCTTGTATTGAGGAAATTGCTTTTAGAATGGGATATATTGATGCTTCACAATTAATAAAACTTGCATTACCTTTGAAAAAAAATGGCTACGGAAAATATCTTTTAAATATATTGAAATAATTATGAAATTTATTAAAACAAATATTTTAGATTTAATTATTATTGAACCAAGTGTATTTGGAGATAACAGAGGTTATTTTTTAGAGTCTTTTAATAAAAAGAAGTTCGAAGATGCTCTAGGAAATATTTCATTTGTTCAAGACAACGAATCCAAATCTTCAAAAGGAGTGTTACGTGGTCTTCATTTTCAAAAACCTCCTTTTGAGCAAGCCAAATTAGTAAGGTGTGTTGAAGGAGAAGTTCTTGATGTTGTGGTAGATATTAGAAAAAATTCAAAAACTTATGGAAAGCATCTTTCAATACTATTATCTGGAGAGAATAAACGCCAATTATTTGTCCCACGAGGTTTTGCACATGGTTTTTTGGTTTTGAGTGATTGCGCTACTTTTTCCTATAAAGTAGACAATTACTATGCCCCAGAGTTTGATGCAGGTATTCGATGGAATGATAAGGATTTAAATGTTCAATGGAGAGTGGAAGATAAAATAGTGAAGGTTTCTGAAAAAGATGCTGAACTTCCTTTTTTTTCAGAACTTGAATCTCCTTTTGAAATAAAAATATGAAAGTATTAATTACCGGATCTAACGGACAATTGGGGTCAGAAATTAGAGATTTAGCTGCTAAATATAAAAAATTAGATTTTGTTTTTAAAGATATTTCTGGGCTTGATATTTGTAATTTTAATTTACTCAAATCATTTATAACAGATAATAATATTAGTGCAGTCATTAATTGTGCTGCTTACACTGCAGTAGATAAAGCCGAAGAGGATACAATTATTGCAAAAAAAATAAATTATCAGGGAGTATTAAATATTGTGAATGCTTTACAAACAGTAAATGGAAAGTTGATTCATATCTCAACTGATTATATTTTTGATGGTAATCATTTTTTACCATATAAAGAATCGGATCCAGTGAGTCCAATTGGAGTATATGGCGAGACCAAAAGAGCAGGGGAGCTTGCTGTTATCAATAGTGGTTTAGATGCGATTGTGATTAGGACATCATGGTTGTATTCGGTATATGGAAAAAATTTTGTCAAAACAATGTTGCGTCTTGGAAAAGAGAAAGAAAACCTGGGGGTCATTTTTGACCAAGTTGGAACACCTACTTATGCAAGGGATTTAGCTAAAACCTGTTTAGATATTCTATCTGGGAACATTTCGGAAAATATCAGTAAAAACGGAAACCTCTATCACTACTCTAATGAAGGGGTGATTTCCTGGTATGACTTTGCTATTTCGATTATGGAATTAGGAGGAGTAAACTGTAAAGTGAAACCAATACAAACCAAAGACTACCCTACCTTGGCAAAAAGACCACAGTATTCAGTATTGAATAAGTACAAAATAAAAACAGATTTTAAAATTCAAATTCCTTATTGGAAAGATTCTTTAAAAGATTGTATAGATAAAATAAAAAATTAGTAGATGAAAAATATATTAGTTACAGGTGGGGCTGGTTTTATTGGTTCTCATTTAATAAGATTATTACTAAATAAATACCCGGAATACCATATTATTAATATGGATATATTAACCTATGCTGGTAATCTGGAGAATCTAAAAGACATAGAAGGCAAAGAAAATTATAAGTTTGTAAAGTGTGATATTTGTGATATTGAAACAGTAAAACAGGTTTTAAAAGAACATCGCATAGATAGTGTGATCCACTTAGCAGCAGAGTCTCATGTAGATCGTTCAATCGAAGATCCATTCTCATTTGCTCGGACCAATGTGATGGGAACCCTTAGTTTACTGCAAGCGACAAAAGGATATTGGAATGGCAACTTTACAAATAAATTGTTTTATCATGTTTCTACTGATGAGGTATATGGTTCATTAGGAGAAGAAGGATTCTTTACAGAAAAGACAAAATACGACCCGCATTCTCCGTATTCAGCATCTAAAGCATCTTCAGATCATTTTGTAAGAGCTTTTCATGATACATATGGATTGCCTACAGTGATATCAAATTGTTCAAATAATTATGGGTCATATCAGTTTCCAGAGAAATTAATTCCTTTATTTATCAATAATATTGTCCATAACAAACCACTTCCAATTTATGGTAAAGGAGAAAATGTACGTGATTGGTTGTTTGTAGATGACCATGCTAGAGCTATTGATGTTATTTTTCACAACGGGAAATTAGGAGATACCTATAATATTGGCGGATTTAACGAGTGGAAAAATATAGATTTAATCAAAGTAATAATTAGAACCGTAGATCGATTATTAGGAAGAAAAGAAGGCGCTTCACTGAAACTAATTACATATGTCAACGACAGAGCTGGCCATGATCTTCGTTACGCAATCGATTCTCAGAAGCTAAAGAATGAATTAGGTTGGGAACCCTCTTTACAATTTGAAGAGGGAATTGAAAAAACTGTAGCTTGGTATTTAGACAATAATGATTGGATGCAACGTATTACGTCTGGAAATTATCAAGAATATTATAACAAAATGTATCCCAATGAATGATACAAAATAAAATTTTATAGTTAATGGAAATAAAAGAGTTTTTAAATAAAAATAATAACAACAAAGATGTGGTTGTTGTCCAAGGTTTAGGGTTTGTTGGGGCGGTAATGTCTATAGTAGTTTCAAATTCATCCAAAAAAGATTATACCGTTATTGGGGTTGATAGAAAAGAAAGTACTGAAATAATTGATAAAATTAATAATGGTATATTCCCTATTAAATCTTCTGATCCAAAAATTGAAGAATATTTTCAAAATTCTTTAAAAAAAGGAAATTTCTTAGCTACCTATGATACTTCAGCATACTCATATGCTAGTGTAATTATAGTCGATATTAATTTAGATGTGCAAAAAAATTCAGATAGCAAAGGGAATTTAAATTCATTTAATGTAGATTTAAATCCTTTCAAAAATGCAATCAGAACCATCGGGAAAAATTGCAAGGAAGATGTTTTGATTTTAGTAGAAACTACTGTCCCTCCAGGAACATGTATGAAGGTTGTAAAACCTATTATAGAAGAGGAATTAATAAAAAGACAACTTTCAGTTGATAAAATTAAAATTGGTCATTCATACGAAAGAGTAATGCCTGGTCCTGAATATATTAATTCTATTAAAAATTTTTACAGAGTTTATTCTGGAGTTGATGAAAATTCTGCCATCGAAACTGAAAAATTTTTGAAAACTATTATCTCAACCTCTGAATACCCTTTAACGAGGTTAGTAAATACAAATGCTACTGAAATGGCTAAGGTGTTAGAAAATTCTTATAGAGCAATGAATATTGCATTTGCTGTAGAATGGTCAAGATATGCTGAAGAGGCTGGTGTCAATCTGTATGAAATTGTTAATGCTATAAGAATGAGGCCAACACATTCAAATTTAATGTATCCTGGAATTGGAGTTGGAGGCTATTGCTTGACTAAAGATCCTTTGTTAGCATCATGGGCAAAAATTAATCATTTTAAAAGTGATGATAATTTAGAGCAAAGTGAAAAGGGAGTTAAAATTAATGATAAAATGCCTCATTACGCATTTGATTTTATGAAGAAAGCTTTTGCTCTTGAATCAATAAATAATAAAAAAATATTATTATTAGGGGTATCATATAGAAGTGATGTTGGAGATACTAGGTATTCACCTGTTGAACCATTTTACTTGAATTGTATTAATAATAAGGCTATTGTAGATACTCATGATCCATATGTACAACACTGGGATGAAATTAATGTAAGAGTATCACAAGATTTAGATGAAAAATTGGATATGAGTTGGGATATTATTGTTTTTTCCGCTGCTCATAGTGATTATAAAGACCCGAAAGTAATTTCTAAAATTAGTAATATGTCTAATGTTAAAATATTGGATACTTTAGGAATTTTAAAACAAAAAGATATTATTAAATTAAATAAAAATAACGTTGTTAAAGTCCTCGGAAGGGGAGATATATAAAATAATTATGAAAAGAAAAGTATTAATTTTAGGGGGAGGAGGATTTATTGGATCTGGAATTGCACGAATTTTGTCTAAGCGTGAAAAATATGATATAACAATTGCAGATAATTTTCATCACAATCAAGATGATGAAAAATTCATGAATTTTATTTCAGATAACAGTATAAAATTATTTAAAGCTGATTTTACTGAAAAGTCAAGTTTTGATTTATTAGATAAACATTATGATGATTTTTATATGCTTGCCTCAATGATTGGAGTTAACAATACTCTTGAAAATCCTCATGAAATAATTAGAGTAAATACCGCTTTAATTTATAATTCCTTAGAATGGGTTAAAAATAATTCAGTTAATAATCTCCTGTTTACATCAACAAGCGAATGTTATTCAGGAACTATCGATAAATTTGGATATGAGGTTCCTACAAACGAAGAAATTCCATTATGTATAGATCCAATTGGTCATCCAAGATTTACTTATGCTGTTACTAAAATGTTAGGTGAATCAGGTTTTTTAAATTATTCAAGAGTGTTTGGGTTTAATTGTAAAATTGTAAGATATAATAATATTATCGGACCTAAAATGGGTTTTGGTCATGTGATTCCGCATTTAGTTGAAAGATTTATTGATGGAGAATCTCCTTTTAAAATTTATGGTGGAGATCAAACTAGAGCATTTTGTGGAATCGATGACGGTGCTCTTGGAACTGTTCAAGCAATGGAGTGTGAAGATGCTAAACATGAAATTTTTCATATTGGTAACGATGTAGAAATAACCATTGAAGATTTAGTTAAAGAAACAGGTAGTTATTTTAATTATAATGGAAATTATGAATTAGCTCCAACTTATCCAGGATCAGTTTCTCGAAGATGCCCTGATTTAACTAAAGCAAAAACAATGCTTGGATTTTATCCAAAAGTTGATTGGAAAGAGGCATTAAAAAAAACTTTAGATTGGTATGTAAATTATTATAAAGAAAATCCAAACAAAAGATTTTTTGAAGGACCTAAAAAATTCTATAAATAGATTAATATGAGTAAAAGACTTATTGATTTATTTATCTCAATTATTGCACTTATTTTATTATCACCTTTATTTTTATTTGTAGCAATTGTTCTAAAATTTTCAGGTGAAGGTGAAGTTTTTTATTTACAAGAACGACTTGGTTTTCAAAACAAAAAATTTAATATAATAAAATTTGCTACAATGTTAAAAAACAGTCCTAATATTGGCACTGGTAGTTTAACTTTAAGAGGGGACCCAAGAGTTTTACCCTTTGGAAAATTTTTAAGAAAATCAAAAATAAATGAATTACCTCAAATATTTAATGTTTTAATAGGCAATATGTCTTTAGTTGGACCAAGACCACAAATGCAAGTGGATTTTGATAAATTTCCTATAGATAAAAGAAATGACATATATAAGTCCCAACCAGGAATTACAGGTATTGGGTCAATAATTTTTAGAGATGAGGAAAAATGGATTTCTAATCATGATGGGGATAAACATATGTTTTATAAAGAAAAAATAGCTCCATACAAATCAGAAGTCGAAATTTGGTACTATCAAAATCAGTCAATACTTATTGATTTTAAGCTTATATTTTTAACAGCATGGGTAATTATTTTTTCAGACAGTAATATTGTTGAAAAGGTATTTAAATCATTACCAAAAAAACCTTCATATTTTGAAAATTAAATTATTCAAAACAATTTTTTATATTCAAAATTGTTTTTGAAAAAAAAAATGCACAATTAAACCTTTTTAATTACGTATTCTACAACTCCCCATATAATTAATTCATTTTCTTCTTTCAGTTCAATAGGCTTGTATTTTTTATTTTCGGCCATTAAATAAAGTTTATTCTTCTCTTTTTTTATTCTTTTAACAGTGAATTCTCCATCTATTAAGCAAATTGCTATTTTTCCGTTTTCAGGATTTTTTGACCTATCAATAACTAGTAAATCTCCGTCTTCAAGTCCCGCTCCAACCATTGAGTCTCCACTAACTCTCGCGTAAAAGGTCGCCTCCTTATTTTTTACTAATTCTCTATCCAGACTAATTCTAGTTTCTTTAAAGTCATCTGCTGGAGAGGGAAACCCTGCTGATATTCCTTCTTCAGCAAGCCATTGTCCTACCCCATTTTCTTTTTTTGGAACAAAAAATTCAAGTTTATTTTCTTTCTTCATCCTTTAATTAATATTGTTTCGTGTAGCTCTGTAGTGTATCTTGAAGACAGTTTAGTTTGTTTCATTTTCCAAATTCTCTTGAGGTCTTGACTAGCTAATTTTACTTTACTAGGGCCTTCTTTTTTTGCTATAAAATCCAATGTTTTCATAAGTATCTGATGTTTAGGATTTTCTTTTTCAAAGAGATTAAGCTGAGTTTTATTATTTGGAACTAGTCCCATCACTATCACCCCAGCTTTTTTATATTCTATGCCTTTTTTGTAAATTTTTTTTAGTCCTTCTACAGCATATTTACTTATTGTTATGCTGGAGTTTGATCCATAAGGCAAAGTCATAGCTATTCCATTTCGGTATTGTAATTTGTTTTTTTGATGTCTATTACTTTTTATAAAGACATAAATAGAATTACAATTGCTTTTTTGATAGCGTAATTTTTCTGAGCAATATATTGAAAAAGTAGAGACACGCTCTTTTAAATCTTCGAAATCAGTTATATTTTTTTCAAAACTTCTGGTTGTTGCTATTGCTTTTTTAAGAGATCTACTTTCTTCAAGAGACAGAACAGATTCTCCTTCCAATTCTTTTTTTAATCGCAAGCCTACTATACTCATTTGTTTTCTAACCCAATTGTCAGGTAGTTTTATAAAATCATAAGCTTTGTTTATTCTATAACTCTTTAAGCGCGTAGCATGCTTAAACCCTATTCCCCAAACATCTTCTATTTTAAGCCACTTAAGTGCTTTTTCTCTTTTCTCATTTGAGTCTATAGCATAGACGCCATTAGTTTTTTTATCAAATTTTTTTGATATTCTATTGGCCACTTTAGCTAGTGCTTTTGTAGGGGCAAATCCAATGCTAACTGGAATTCCAGTCCATTTTAAAATAATCTTTCTAATTTCTTTACCGTACTGTTCTAAATCATAATTTTCAAACCCGCTAAACTCCAAAAACGCTTCATCTATACTGTAAACTTCTATATTTGGTGAGTAACTACTTAGTATATTCATTACTCTACTGCTCATGTCTCCATACAAAGGAAAGTTCGATGAGAAGACGTGTACTTTATTTTTTTTAAAAAGAGGATCGTATTTAAACGCAGGGGCTCCCATTGGAATACCAAGAGCTTTAGCTTCGTTACTTCTAGAGATTACGCAGCCATCATTATTTGATAAAATAACTATAGGTTTTTTATCCAATTTTGGATTAAAAACTCTCTCACAAGAAGCATAGAAATTATTACAGTCAACAAGTGCAAACATTTTATAAAACTACATTTTAGATGTTTTTAAATCAATCTATTTTACAATTAAAGTTTTTAACAATTCTTATTGTAAATTTGAACTTTTAAAATAATTAAAATGAGTTTTTATAATAACACAGAGGATTTGATAAAATCTAAAGGATTTAAAATTACTTCTAAAGATTTTGAAAGACCTTGGGGAGGGTTTTTGGTCATAGATGAGAGTCAAGCACAAGATTTTTCAAATCAATTTTTTAAAGGTTTAGACGTGCAAACTCTAAAAATTGGAGGAAAATTAAGTCCAAAAATATTAATAGTAAAACCTAATGCTAGATTGTCATGGCAATATCACCACAGAAGAGCTGAAATTTGGAGAGTGTTTAAAGGAGAATGCGGAATAATTAGAAGTGACACAGACAAGGAAAGTGAAATGAAAAATTATGGCGAAGGTGAT
>Ga0233432_10000362_pt1 | contig 44101 bp, 20 predicted proteins | sample SI_122_August201_6_FD_179870 | JGI IMG/M metagenome (GOLD analysis project Ga0233432, IMG submission 179870) | Seawater microbial communities from Saanich Inlet, British Columbia, Canada - SI_122_August2016_10_MG | ecosystem: Environmental > Aquatic > Marine > Inlet | place: Canada: British... | reverse complement strand
CATTGAAATCCATGCGCCATTTTTACGTCCTAACTTTCCTAGCCTTTTTTACTTTTTTCGTTCCCGCTTCTGCCGGAACAATCTATGTAAAACCCTTTGGGACTGCTGGTAACACGGGTGTTGATTGGGCCAATGCTAAAGACTTAGCTCTGGCTTTGAGCACGGCAAGCGATGACGATGAACTGTGGCTGATGTCCGGCAATTATTTGCCTGGAACTCTCAGAAGCGACTCTTTTAGCATCACCAGCACTTCAAACATCTCACTCTTCGGTGGTTTCAACGGGACAGAAACCATGGTCGAGCAGAGAAACTGGGTGGATTTTCACACCATCATCACAGGGGATATCGGGTCTCCTGGACTCGATACCGACAACAGTTACCGCATCTTCGATGTGACCAGTTCTGAAAATGTCAGGTTTGATGGACTGATTGTCGAAAAAGCCTATCCCGACGGCACTAACCCTGATGATCGCGGAGGAGCTTTCGCCTTCGCCACCTCAACTTTTTTTATCGAAAATTGTGTTCTTCGTGAGAATAAGGGTGAAGCATCTGGCAGTGTTGCCGCAGCCATCTTAACAGACTCTAACCCTGGCACACAAAGCTATGTTAAAAATTCTGTCATTGTCGACAACAGCTCTCGTGCTCACTCTGGTGCCATCTTCCTTGATCTACCAACGGTGTTCGAAAATGTTGTTTTTGCCAACAACCATGCCGCCACACAAGGGGGAGCTTGGAATGGTGGAGCAATTTATATCGGTAGCTCTGCCACTCCAACAGACTTCATCCACTGTACCTTCTACAATAACAGCACCGACACCAGTGGTGGCGCCATCTACAGCAATACAGCCACCACCCTCATCGCTAACTCCGTTTTCTGGGACAACGTTGCTCCTACATCAGGGGACGACGTCCTTGGTTCAGCTTCAGTCACCGTTTCAAACACGGCAAAATCTAATGCTGGTAGTTTATCCGGAATTACCGATGGCGGAAACATCATTGTTTTTGATGGAGCGTTCGCCGACAACGTCAATCTAGAGGGACCTGACGGTAAGTGGTTCACTCCTGATGATGGTCTGGCACTTTCAGCTAACTCCAACGCCATTGATGCCGGTGCGAATGCCAACAACCCCGGCATTGATATCACTGGACTAGATCGAAACGATGGCGCTGTCGATCTTGGAGCTTATGAATCCGGCCCTTTCACCCCCAACTCCATTCCAGGCTTGGTCCTTTGGCTGAAAGACCCTGATACCAACTTTAATGGCACCACATGGCTTGACTCCAGTGGACTGGGAAACGATGCTGTTCCAGTGGGAAGCAAACCTTTTCTCGACAGTAATTATCCTGCTGTCACTTATATTTCACCCACCCTCGTTACCGAATCACCAGGAAGTGGTCCATGGGCCGGAAACATGATTCCAGCCCTCTTCTTTGATGAAACAGCCGACGACCAACTTGTTTCAGACAATCTGAATAGCGACACTGGACTCTCAGAAACCACCATCTTTATCGTCATGCGAACAGCTGGCACATCCCCAGCAGCCAGCAAAGGCATTGTTGGCTTTGGGTCCAGAACGGACAACCAAGCTCTCGGAACTGGTTTTTTTAGCGCCGCCCCCGATGGGTCCATGAGATACGACGACGGTAACAATGCCGGCTCGGCGATCCCAACTCACTTGCACACCCGCGCCGTTCGCCTCAACAATGGAGAAGTCACCTCCTGGACGAACGGGGGGGGAGGACTCACCACCAATGTTGCCCCAACGTCAACCCCCTCAGGTGGCACCATTCCCAACCCAACCAGCGAGGATGATTTTTATCTGGGCGACATTCATAACGGTGCAACCAACATCTTGGAGGACTCCAGCGTTTACGATGCCTACGTTGTCTCTGTCATTGCCTACAACACAGCACTTTCTGACTCAGAGGTCACCCAAGTTAGTGAATACCTAACTCAAGAACTCGTCAACACCACATCAAGTGGCCCAGACCTCCTAGTCGACCCTACTTTTCCGGTCCCACCTAACTTTGCAACAGATAGCTATCAATCAGCAACAGCTTTCTATCTCGAAACAGAAATGTCCGGTTATAATGGAAATCTGATTCGAATTGAATACGAACTAGAGGGTGCCGATGCCAATAATGATTTCATCAACTACACCCTATTCAATGGAATGGCAGGCAGTAACCTCATCGCTGATGGCGATGCATCTACGGGTAATGTCATCGCAGGCAACATCGTCTTCGACAACATTTGGTTTGAGCTAACCAGTGCCCAAAACGGCCTGATTGGCCTTTTTGTAAACACTCCATCAAACTTTGTCTCCGACAATGTCCAGTTTATCGTTAGACCAGAAAACATTTCGGTAGAATATAAATCCGTTGGCGGAACACCTATTTTTGGTGGAGTTGCCCAATTTCCTGCTGGGAATGTAGGAGGCAACAACCTCACCATCTCAGATAACGTTGGCTTTGTCATTCCAAACAATCTTCTCGCAGGTAGCGTTAATGTCGACCTCCTAAATTTCAACATCATCAACACCTCGGGGGCTAACGAAAACCTTCAGACCCTTGAATTAGCCGTAAATAGTGGCAACGCTGAAGACATCGTCGATATGGTCCTATTTCAAGGGTTCGCCGACGTTAACGCTTCAAATGGTGGCGTCTTCAACGTGAATGGAGCAGGAAATTTAGAAATCAACTTTGGAACACCCCTTAGCTTTGGTCCTGGGTCCAACCTGAACTTCACTCTCAAAGTTAGTGTCGATGACCCGACTGACCTTGCCCTCATCGACCTAAGCCTCGTTCCTAATCAATCTTTCGCTGGAGGAGGTAACACCATCGGTGGAAACGCAATCAACACAGGCTCCATCAACCTTAACCCCTCCGATTCTGTTTCCCCAACCCTAGGAGCCTGGAACCTAGATCTTAATGCAGAAACATTGACCATGATTTTTGATGAAGCTGTCGATGTTACCACTCTAAACCCACCAGGCATCGCGATTCAGGACGCACCCACGGCGGGAACTTCATATGTCCTGACAGACAGCTTTACGTCTAGTTCCAATGGATCCACCATCGTCATCGATCTTTCAACAACTGACATGACTGGCATTCTAGGCGACTCTGGCCTTGCTACGGCCCAAGGAGATTCATACCTCGTCATACTAAGCTCTGTCATCAATGACTTGGCTGGAAATCCCGTAAATACCATCTCTGATGGGAGTGCCGTAAACGCCTCCAGCTACACTCCAGCCCCGACACCGATATTGGTCTCAACTGGATTCTCAACCCCAAGTAATATCGCCACTGACCAAAACGATGTGGTCCTGATGGAGTTTGAATTAGACACAACTAGCAACGGAGCCAGCGGTTGCGTCCAAAACCTGACCATCGATGTTCTTTCAGGCAATGCCCTCACCGATGTTGTTGTTCTCTACCTTTATGACGTTGGCCTGACTTCCACTGTGCCGACGAGCGCCACCCCTGTTGCGGGAAATCTCGTGTTCGGCTCTATGGACTACCCCTACAGTGGAGGCAGCAACACCACATTTGCCCTCATGGGCAACATGGCTTCCTCATATGTTGGAGACAATCTCCAGTTCGAAGTTACCCCTGAAAATATCATTGTGAACAGTCTTGTTGTAACTGGCGCCCCAGTGAACTCAGGGACGATCGCTCTTGATGTTTCGGGGCCTCCTCCTGCCATGATCGACGATATTGGCTTTAATGTCACAGATAACCTCCTTATCTCAGATGGCCCAGAACCTGTTCTTGTCTGGTTCATGGATACACAGAATACCGGCTACTCTGGCAACATCTCCGAAATCGTCTTTGACGTTTTCGGATCTGACCCTAGCGTAGAACTCGCGGGGGCTCTGGTCTATGATTTGACGGGCACAACTCTTGTCAGCAACTCACCAACTTTGGGTTCTGATAACATTGTTTTTTCAGGTCTCGACTACTCCATCACCCCGGGAGGAGGTAATGTCCATCTAGAGCTCAAAGTCACCACCAATGCTAGCTTCACAGGTGACAACATTCAATTTGATCTTCAGCCATCTGGGATCAAGATGTTGGACTCTGCGGTCGTCACAGGAACCCCCATCTCCTCGGGCACGATTGGCCTCGATAACACTCCTCCCGGACCCGGCACCGTTTACGTCATGCCAACGGCCATGGGTGCTGGCGATGGATCCGATTGGGCTAACGCCGCTAATCTTCACGACGCTCTCGCTTCAGCCGTTTCTGGCGACAACCTTTGGCTAGCCTCGGGCAACTATATCCCAGGAGCCTTGGAGACCGACACCTTTTTCATAGATGTCGATAACGTTTCCTTATTCGGTGGTTTTAATGGAACTGAAACCATGGAGACTCAGCGAGATTGGGTCCTTCATCCAACCTCTATCTCAGGGGAAATCCAGGATGACGCCAACCTCAACAACAACACGGACCAACTTCTCAAGCTCAGCGGAAATTCCATCGTCTTGTCTGGTCTCATCATAGAAGGCGCCAACGGTTCAGCCCGTGGAGCCGGCCTGCAGGGATTTGGCATTTTTGACCTGACCATCGAAGACTGTATCTTCAGAAACAACACCGCTGACGAAGGCGGGGCTTACGAAATCAGCTCCGTTGTAGGTGGTGAAATCTACATCAGCAATTCCATCTTCATTAACAACCACGCCAATTACGGTGGTGGCGGAAAACTTTTTGGATCTGAAGAATGGAAAGTCTTCAACTGCATCTTCATCCAAAATTCAGCCTCAATTGGTGGGGCCGGTCTCATTGTCCAAGGGTCTGGGGCCATCTACGGATCCACCTTCTATCAAAACCAAGACAGTGATGGCCCGGGAGGCAACAATGCAGGACAACTAGCTTTTAATTCCTCTGGAGATGGCGTCTCTGTCAAAAACAGTCTCTTTTTCGAAGCCGATAACACCTCCAACCTCTCTGCCTGGGATGGAACAAATGCAACTGTTCAATATTCCCATTTCGACGACGGAACCGTTGGGCAAATAGGCACAGGAAACCCCGGTGGTGTTTCCATGAGCACTGGAACTGTCACAACGGAAAGCCCTGCTTTTTCTGACAACGTAAATTTCGAGGGAGCAGACATGATGTTCTTCACCCCAGATGATGGACTCGTCTTGACTTCCAGTGCTAATGCCATCGACAGTGGAACTCAAAATTCTCCATTCACGGATTTTGACATCTTAGGGGAAGCAAGGGATGCCACCCCAGACCTTGGAGCATACCAGTTCACACTTCCTCCCCAAACTCCGTCAATCGTTTACGTTCGACCCACACCAATTGGTGCTGGCGATGGATCCGATTGGGCGAACGCTGCCAATCTCCTTGACGGTGTCGCTATGGCGGGGTATGGCGATGAAATTTGGGTAGCGACAGGTAATTATCGAGCATCTCCTACGGAAAATGTCCTCGACGCCTTTGACTTCAATCAGTCCAATGTCAGTATTTTTGGTGGTTTCAGTGGAAACGAGAGCATGCTCGAGGAAAGAGATTGGGTTTTAAATCCTACCGTCATCGATGGTGATATTGGAACCCCTGACTTTCACGGCGATAACTCTGAAACCCTCTTTGTTCTTGGGGCTGCCAACCTTCACATCGATGGCTTTATTTTCGAAAGAGGCCAAGCCGATGTCGGCTCGGGAACTGGACTCTATGCAGGAGCCATCTACTGTAGTTCTTCCGCCGTAGATATCGTCATCGCCAACAGTGTTTTCCGAAACAATTACGCTGGACATGGCGGGGCGATCGCTCAACCCAATGCCGTCACTTCTGGACTTTTAACCGTTCACAACTGTGTCTTTGAATACAACAGAGGCACCAATTCATCTGGAGCCATTTATTCGAAAGGATGGACTAAAATCTCCAACTCCGTCTTCGCCTTCAACACCGTCGACACCAATCAAGGTGGAGCCGTTACCCTCAATGCCGGTAACACAGCCCACATAGAACACTCGGTTTTCTATGGCAACGACGCCACAGGCAATGGTGGAGCCGTCTGGAGTGACACCACCACAACGAACCTCGTCAACTCAATTTTCTGGGACAACAATTCATCTTCAAACTTCGAAATTTATCAAGCCGGGGGAACCATCCTCACTGGAAACTGTATTATTCAGGGAGCTGACTCAGGGTCTTGGCCTGGTTCCTTCTGGGGAACCAACACTGGATTTAATGTAGATGCTAATCCATTGTTTTCAGACAACCTCATGGTCGCTGGAGCCGACAATATTTGGTTCACCAACGACGACGGATTCACCCTTCAAGCTGGCTCACCCGCCATCGACCATGGTGTTTATGTTGCTTCGGTCAATATTGGAATCCTTGGTATGGCGAGGGACAACATTCCCAATGCTGGCCCTTACCAAACGCCAGAATTCACTCCTCCTCCCCCTGATCTGATGGGCTACTGGCCGCTCAACGATGGGACAGGTACAACGCCTGTCGATATCTCTACAGTAACTAATCATGCGAGTTTTGTGAACGGAACTCCCACGTGGACCACTGGACTAGGTGGAAATGGAGCCCTAACTTTCGATGGGAGCACCGGCTTCCTCAGTATCCCGGATCAGGCCGATTACGACAACGTCACACAGTTCACTGTCACGGCATGGGTAAATCCATCCAACTTCCCTGGGAACATGTCCATTCTCTCGAAGGATTCCCCGACTCCCAACCAGAGGATGCTTTACTTCGGATTAAATTCATCCGGAAACCTCCATCTCTTTGGTTCTTCCGACGGCACGAACCCCTCATTCAATCTCTTTTCTGTGAGTTCTGTCCCTACTTCAACTTGGACCCATGTCGCAGCAACCTGGGATGGTTCTGACATCAAAGTTTATATCAACGGCATTCTGGATGGCTCCCTCTCCTACACCGGCTCCCTCCACGAGAGCCTTGCCGGTATTCAAATTGGAGGCAAGTACCTTAACTTCTCGTCCAGTCCAACTTACTTCTTTGATGGAAGCATCATGGAAGTCCGCCTATACAGGCGAGGCCTCTCCCCTACTGAAGTCAACCAAATCTATGACGAGATGGCCCCCTTCGAAAATATCGTGGACTTCGATACTAATAAACAGACTCCAGGCGATGGTGCTGCACAAGATTATTTTGGTACATCCATAGCTCTACAGGGCAACGTGGCGATCATCGGTGCTCATGGAGATGACGATCAAGGGACCGATAGTGGAGCAGCCTATGTCTATGTCAGCCATGATGGCAACACCTGGGTAGAACATTCTAAACTGGTGGCTTCTGATCCAGCGTCCCTCTTTTGGTTTGGTATTACGGCTGATATCTCAGATAACGTTGCCATCATTAGTCGAATGCGCGACAACGGAAATGCATCAAACTCTGGATCTGCTTACATTTTTGCAGAGAATGGTAGCGGAAGTTGGATCGAGCAAGATAAGCTCATACCCAGTGATGGTGCTGTGGCAGATAATGCTGGCCGTGTCGCCATCTCCGGGAATGTTGCCGTTTTAGGTTCGGAAAAACATGATGCAGGGGGCACAGATGCCGGTGCCGTTTGGGTCTTCACCAACAACGGTGGCAGTGAATGGATAGAACAGACTAAGCTCATGTCATCTGATATCGAAGCCGGCGACAAGTTTGGATTCAGATCCGAGATTTCTGACAATGTTATGTTCATCACCCAGCTCGAAGATGATGACGATGGGACGGATGCGGGTGCTGTTTGGGTTTTTGTGAATCATGGAAATGGGGCTTGGGTTGAGCATCAGAAGCTTCGAGCTAGCGATGGCTCGAACGGAGCTCGATTCGGTTTTTCCTTGTCAGCCGAAGGAAACATTCTGGTGGTCGGTGCGATCCAAGATGTGAACACTAGTAGTGGTAAAGCTTATGTCTTCAGGGATAATGGCACCGGAAACTGGGTTGAAGAAGCCCAACTTGTGGCTCCAGATGCCGAGACGGGCGACAGTTACGGCTCCGATGTTGTGATTTCTGGCAACCTAATCCTCATGGGTGGCCGCCTAGAAGATGACAATGGCAGTGACGCTGGAGCAGCCTATGTTTTTGCCGACGTCGGAGGAGGGAACTGGGTTCCACAAACCAAAATCGTCGCATTCGATGGCGCAGCAGACGATAAATTTGGAAACTACGTTGCCCTATCTGGAAATACGGCCCTCATTGGCTCCTCAACAGATGACGACAATGGCACCGATTCAGGATCAGCATACTTTATCCAATTAGACATTGAAAATGAGGTCGGACCCATCGTTCCACAGCAAGAACTGATCGTCCACCTCGAATTTGAAGAGGGAACAGGAGCAACCACCGTCGATTCCGCATCGGGCATCACAGCTTCGGTGAACAACTCACCTTCATGGGTCTCAGGTCCATCAGGAAATTATGCTATTCTCTTTGATGGTCTTAACGATGAGGTCGTCATCGATAAGTCTAACCCAGAAGTCAACGATATGTGGCATGGCCCTGCAACCGTCGCTATGTGGGTTCAGGTCGATAGTTTCACCAGCACTCAAACCCCTAGACTCTTGTCCAAACGCTTCCCCGACACCAACGGCTGGGAACTCATCCCTTGGGGAGATTCCAATTATTATTACCACTTCTCTCACCCTTTCACAACCACCAACGGTGGATGGCACACTCCCGTTAGCTCACTCCAACTTGGAGAGTTGATTCACCTCACCATCACCTACGACGCATCTTCAGACTCAAACGATCCAGCTATCTACATCAATGGTTCTCCAGTCACGGTTACCGAACAGACAACTCCCGTTGGTACTCCAGAATCCGATGTAAACAATCAGTTCTACATCGGCCACAACGCTCAGCAGAACAGGCCTATGAATGGTCTCGTCGATGACCTTCAGATCTACAACACGATTTTGAGCTCTCAGGAAGTCATGGAGGTCTATGTCGAAAGTAGCAACGCCATTCTCGCCAGTGAGGATTTTGAGACCTACGCCCCTGGTACACCAGTATCACCTTGGCTCTTCAACCCAGCCATGGGCGATGTCGGGGTCGTCGAGATTTCTTCTGCCCAAGCCTTTTCTGGCTCCCAGTCCATTGAGATTGAGGGCACAAGCGGAAATGGCCAAGGCATCTACCTTGAAAACTCTTACCAAGCTGAAGACATGGTCATCGAATTTGAATACTTCATGCCAGCAGGCTATAGCGATGGCTCTAACCAAGGCTATGTTCAATACGGAGGAGGAATCGTTCGCCCACGACCCGTTGCCGGAGGCACCTTCATTTTAGAAGAAGCTGATACAACCGTCCTCCTCTCTGAATTACCCGAAGGCACTTGGGTCCACATGACTCTGAAGGTGGACTACGACAATAGCTTGATGGAAATCTCTGCAGGTGGCAACTCAGCTGTTTTCGCCTACACAAAAGATGAATCTGGACTCTGGGAATCAGCTCTGAGTCTGTTTGGTAAAAATAGCGGTCTCGACAACCGAGTTTACTTTGACGACATTCACGTCATGAAAGAAAATGTCGACCTTGTCCCACCCAGTACCGACCTAACACTTCAACAAGGAAGTTTTGTAACTCCGGGAGCCATCAGTTATCTAAGCACTAATGTCAAAGTCTTGGACTTCAATCTCTACAACCCAGCCGCCGAAACCCGTCAATTTGACTTCCTAGAGTTCGAAATTCTTGAAGGTGATTCTAGTTTCATCACCGATGCTAGGCTTTTTACCAGCTCCTCTGATCTCAACCAATTGAATAGTGGTGTCTTTGCCATCAACGGAGCAGGAAACCTTACCCTAAGTTTCGGCACTCCCATTAGCTTAACCTCTGGGGAAAATGTCACTTTCGAACTCCACATGACTGCACCGGATCTCTCAGGCATCGACTCCAATGGTGGCCTTCGTTCACCAAACGTACCTAGTGGCACCCGAAGTGGAAGGAACCTGACGAGTATCACCTACGACTATCAAGGCTCACAGTTCACCTTCAACGCTGCCGACGCCATTGGCTCAAATCTCATTCTCTCAACCCTGACAGCGGGTGCCGGTAGCGACGCCAACCGCTTCTGGGACGCAACAGAGACAACCCTAACGGAGCAAGATGCCCTCAGATCCCTTGGAGACCTTGATTTGGGCTCCGGTCTTCAGGCCTGTGCCACTCCTGTTGGGGAACAACACGACGTCATGTTTGACACTCCCATCACTCCAGGATCCGGCCCAGAAATCTTTATCATCCACGGAAGCATGAATGGCCCCATTCACATCCTCGACCCAGCCGGCAACGTCGCCCTAACGGTTCCCGATGATAGCGGAAGTACTTTGGTTATTGCAGGAGGCACCGCCTTCGCCACATCCTTCAATGGCTTATTCCTAAGGGACAATGTCACTTTTCAGGTGGAGCTCAGTGGAACTCATGGAGGCTCCCCCAACAGAATCTTCCCCATCGATGTTAATCCTGACGAAGTGCCCCTCATAGGAGGAGTACGATTTGGAGCACCCGGGTGTGATTACCTCTTCGAAATTCTTGGACGGCAACCCGCCCCCACTTCGACCAACCTTTCTCTAGCCTTGTCTCCTCAGGATGTTGGAAGTGGCACCGGCAACATCATTGTTGGCTCCACGGTTTCAACGGGCTCTTTCATCCTCATTCCTCCCCCAAGCTTGGTCGTGACCGAAACAGCCAGCGACTTCATCGCAGGAGGAAACACGACCCTAACCATCGAACTCCAAGATGGCCTCGGCAACCCCATCAGCTCTGACAATTCTACCCAAGTCACCTTTGATCCTGGTGGAACTATTGGCTCCACTCAGATCGACGATGTCTTAATTGGTACGGGCGACGCTTCTTATGGAATTCAAGGGGCCCCTGAGGTGATCACCCTCTCCAATGGACAAGCCCGAATCGTTCTCTCAGGTATGAACACTGAAACAGGAAACGTCGTCATTTCCAACGATAACGAATACCTAGACCCACCAGTCCAAACCTTCGAGGTAAACTTCGGCTCTCCCGATAGAGTTCGAATCCAGTCTTCACCTAATGACATCACAACTGGAGCGAATACCTATATCACCTATGAAGTCATCGATGCCTTCTTTAACACCATCGAAGATGACAATAGCACCAGCTTAACCATCACCCCGTCAGGGAATGGTCGAATTGTCGACATTTTGCAGGGAAGTGGCGATGGCTCTTATGGAACCCCAGGGGGCAGTGAAACCATCACCGTTCAAGGAGGGCTGGTCCAAGTGACTCTGTCATCGGACACACCGGAAACCGTAAACCTTTCTGTCACCAATGACGCGGCCTATCCCAATCCCGCTGATGACGATTTTAATGTGATTGTTGGAGCAGCCTACCAAGTTGTTGTCATTCAACACACACCGGATTTCTCTATCGGAGGTAACACTCTGTTGGAAGTCGAGGTACAAGATGCCTTCGGCAATCGATATCCCTACAACGATGAAGGGAATATCAGCTTTAACCCAAGTGGAGATGGTAAAATTCTTGACCTCATCACAGGCACTGGAGATGGCAGCTACGGCCAACCTGCAGGTTTTGAGCAGCTTCAATCCTCTAGTGGAACCTTGCGAGTCCTCATTTCCAATGATGTCGCTGAAAGCTTTACCATCGGCGTTTTCAATAATGGAGGACTTATCAATCCATCCCCTATTTCCTATACAGCGATAGACTCTTCCCTCCCATTCCAAATCGCCGCAGCTGGCCGCTCAACCCTCTATGGGATCGATAACGATGGAGACCTTTTCACCATTGGAAGGAATGAAGAAAAACAACTTGGCCGTGGCCCTATGGCCAGTGGTCTTGGAGCTCTTAATTTCCCTGCAAACTTTGTCTCCGTCTCAGCTGGAGCAGAACACGCCGTTGCCATCACTTCTCATGGCAACGTTGTCACATGGGGGTCTTCAACTTATGGGCAAAGTCAGAATGGAGTGGACCTAGTCCCTCAAACCCTTTCAGATGAGGTCATTAAAGTAGCCGCTGGAGCCCAAACCACCTTCGCCATAACCGCCGACAATCGCCTCTGGGCTCGTGGGCGAAATCACAAAGGCCAGCTTGGACTTGGAGACGTCATGAATCGATCTTCTTGGACAGAAGTCTCCCTTCCCTCAGGAAACATCACCGATGTCAGTGCAGGCATTGAGCACACTCTAATCATTGTGGATGGAGATTTATTAGGCTTCGGTTCAAATGGCTTTGCACAGCTTGGCAATCCTGACACCTCTCTTTTCACGTCTTCGATTGGAGTGATTAACGATCAGAAAACTTGGATCTCTGTCGCCGCTGGTGGTTTTCATTCACTCGCTATTGACGATCAACAAGACCTTTATGGCTGGGGCAAGAACCACATGGGGCAACTTGGTCTAGGCACAACCAATCTGACTCCAAGTCCAACCCGAATAGAAGGAGGCTTTCAAGGAAACCCCGTCGTAGCTGTCGCTGCTGGATATGAGCACAGCCTTTTCATGGTAGACTCCACCTCCCTTTCCCTTCACGGGATGGGATCCAATCGCTTTGGGCAGTTACGCCTTCTAGCTCCATTGGGGTCTTCAATTTCCACACCCATGAATATTTCAGGAACTTATGATCACCCTTGGGTTGGAGCAGGTCCATACAATTCCGTCTTCATCAATTTTGAGGTTATTAGGTCTTGGGGCATTCTTCCCAATGAATCCCCAACCCAGAACCCAACGATCTTCTTGGAACTTGACCCACTACTTCAGTAAACTAAGAGGTTCATCCTACTAAAAAAAAAGCACACCCTCAATGAACAGAATCCTCAATCCGGTTCTCAGAATTTTTGTCTTCTCACTATTCTTTGCTTCAACTCAGGGTCTGTATTCAGCGCCGTTGGTTTCAGGTCACCTAAGATTAGGGCTCGGTGTCGAGAAATGGCCCGAGAATTCAGCTGGATTTGACGATCAAGCAACCATTGGCCAATTGTCATTCGACTTCAAAACTCCTTTTAACCCCATCCATTACGCCCTAGATTTTTCAGGGACCGTAAAGGAGAAGGGGCGATATTCAGTCCCAGGGACTCTAGGGGAGTTAGAAACGACCACTCGTTCTTTTAGCTTTGGTCCCCGATACTACCACGACCTTGGGCCCGTTGATGTCTACGGAGGAGTATCCCTCACCTACCTTAAGACCGAACAAAAGCTCAGTGCCACAGGAGTCATTCGAAATCTCAGCGATGATGGCCTTGGATCAACTCTTGTCTTGGGCTTATCAGACCTTGAAGTCTTTCTGCCAAAAATTGGCTGGGGTATCGAGTACCGAATGGCTTGGATCGATGTCGATGCCCTCATCGACATTCAACCAAAAGAAGGCACATGGCTCCTCACAACTGGCATCAAATGGTAGGGCTTCTGTCCTAAGGTTTTCTAGGCGTGATAAAAAACCTGCGATAAAGGGGTCACCACTGGAGAATTATCGGAGTTCACCTCCATGATATCGGCCATGTGCTTCCACCACTTCTTCATGATCTCCTTTTCAGGAAGAGCCTCAAGATTGTTTTCAGGAGATAACTCATAACTCGCAAAAAGGGTGTTGGTTTCCGAATCCAAAAAAATGGTGTAATCACGAACACCTGCTTCTCTAAGCTCATCAGAGAGCTCGGGCCAGATTTCATCATGTCTATTTCGATACTCCCTTTGCTTCCCAGGAAGAATTTTCATTTTAAAGGCAATCCGATCAGAACTCATGTTCTCAACCTCTCATGTCCATTCCGCCATCGACTGTGATGGTCGAACCCGTAATGAACTCAGCGGCGTCGGAAAGAAGAAAAATAGCTGCCCTTGCTGGGTCTTCCGGACGCCCAATTCTTCCCAATGGAATTGACTCAATGATCTCCTCTCGACCAAATTCATTGATTGACTCTGTGGCCATCTCGGTCTCTGTCCATCCTGGCGCAACACAGTTGCTTCGTATTCCATATTGAGCTAACTCTCTCGCCATGGAACGCATAAACATGATCTGCCCGCCCTTGCTAGTGGCATAAGCCGAAAAAACATCTGAACCCCGCTGACCTGCAGTTGAAGAAAAGATCACCAGACTTGATTTTCCGGCAGCTTTAAGTGAATCCAAACATGCTTTTACCGAAATAAACGTTCCTTTGAGATTAATCTCCATGGTTCTGTCCCAAAAGTCTTCAGTCATATCTTCAAGATTTTTCCCCTCAAAAATCCCTGCCGTCACAACCATCCCGTTGATTTTCCCGTAGGTATCGATCGCCTCTTTAACAGCTCCATTCATAGATGCTTCAGAGGTCACTTCAGCCTTGATCGCCTTGGCCTCCCCCCCTGCTGCCCTGATCTCACTGACCAGTTTCTCAGCGGGATTGGGTCGTGAAGCATAAGTCAGACTCACCCTCGCGCCCAGTTCTGCTGCTAGCTTTGCAGTAGCCGCACCAATACCTCGAGATCCACCAACAATAAGAATGTGTTTTTCCTTGAGATCGATCATCCATAAGCCCCAATATTGTGTTTTCCAAGGAGACGGAGTTGCCTTTCCGAAGCAGAATCCAGAACCTTCTGATTGTATTTAAATTCTAGATACGGAGGGAAGCGTTGTGCGATGCCCCTTCTTGAGTAGTGAACCTGAAGAAGGTATCGAGTCCTGTCTTCTGTTCGATTGACCGACCCACTGTGCCAGACTTCACTTCTGAAGAGCATCGCGTCTCCAGCTTTAACCAGAACCGGTCTCGCCTCTTCTCCGTTCCAACTCATCTCCTCTCCACCTTGAACACCACTGGCTGTAGCTCCTTTTCCTCCAGGAGAACGCCCAGACTTATGTGAGCCAGGAACAATCCAGGTCGGACATAAGTCTTCATCCATGTCGTTCAGGTAAAAGTGAAGTGTCGAAATGAAGACCGGTAATTCTACCTTCCCCGTGGTCAGGAGCTCTTCATCCATTGGCACAAAAAGCTGATCGGTGTGGAGTTGCCCAAAGCTCCCAGTTCCGGGAGGGGAACGCCACGCACTCATACCAATGATGTGACTGTCCTTCCCCATTAGGTCTTCAACAGCCTCGATGATCCCGCTCTTATCTAGAAATTGCAGCCAGTAAGGGTCGCGATTGAAGACACACTTAAAGTGATCTATGCCCTTGCCGAGGCCAACACCATCCCCGGGTCCGGGAGTTGAGATGATACTATCAATGGTAGATTTCAGCTCCTCAACCTCGCTCTTAGCCAGGACTTCGGGTATGATGGCGAAACCATCCTCTCGAATAGCGCTGGCTATGCCGTCGCTATCGCTCTGAGCATAGGTTGGAAATGGTGAGTCCATTAATGTCGGGGGCATATCTTCCTCCTAGATGTTTAGATAAGGATAGTTCTATTTCGACGACAATCTAGAACGCTTTGGCTTTAATTTAGCACAAAATTCCTTTTTTATTTCTTATTTACCGGAGAAAGATAACCCTTATTATAATTGCTAACCTGAAGTGATGAGAACTCCAATTAGGCTTATTTTAATGTTATGAATAACAAGGCTTCCGTCATTGAGTTCTCTGATCACTCCAAGGGCTTTCCCATTCATGTTATGAACGTGGTTCACGGCTCAGGAAACGTCTCTGTACCTCATCAGCATGATTTTTTTGAACTGATCTTCACTTATGAGGGCAGTGGCTCCCAAGTGATTTCAAACAGGGTCTACCCTATGCTTCAAGGAGACTTCTTTTTTATTCAGCCCGGCGAGACCCACTCCTACAACTCCGATGAAGAACTCAAAATCTTCAATATTCTCATCAAAGATGACTGCCCCGGACGCCCATCCATGGAGGAAATGTTCCAGCTCCCCGGTATCTCGGAACACTTCAAACCTGAGAGCCCCAATTGCTCCCATAAGGTCACCCTAGCCCCACGACACGAAAGAACGGTTCGCACACTGTGCCAGAAAATGATGACAGAAATCTTTAACCCGGATGTCGGCTCTTCACTCGCGATCTCCAATGGTCTCTCTGAAATTCTGCTAACTCTCTGCCGAGCGGCCTCTATATTCGGCTTTAATCAGGCTAACAGCCAACTTCCCCTCGGCCCCATCCACAAAGCCTTGGCTATTCTTCACAAAGACTTCACCAATAACCTCACCGTTGGTGAGATGGCCGAAAGGGTACACCTTAGCCCCAAATATTTTGGTCAGCTTTTCAGAGAACAGTGCGGAATCAGCTTCCAGAATGCTTTCCACCGAAGACGCGTCGACCTAGCTCGGGAACTCCTGGAAAACGGAAAAATGAACATGACTGAGATTGCGATGAAGGTGGGCTACGAAGACCCTAACTATTTCTCAAGGATGTTCAAAAAGGTCTGCTCCATGAGTCCTCGGCATTACCGCAAGATGTGCCAAAACTGAATTTAGCTTCCGTGATGATGATAGGTCCCAACTCCGAGGCCACCATTTTTAAAACGGATCCCTCTCTGAAAACCGGCAAGCTTCAAGCCCCTTGGCAGCACCATATGGACACCTAAAGCTGGGGCGATCTCTCCCCATCCAGCCAAGGACCTCAGCACCTCATCCCCCCCTGCGATCCTTTCTCCATAAGGGGGATTGGCGAGGATCACACCTTCTTTGAGATGATCTTCTGGGTTCAGCTTGGTTACATCCTCCTGAAATACCTCAACCTGATCAAGGCAACCTGCCCTTTCCAAATTGGCACGACACCCATCCAACTCCTTCTCCTCTAAGTCACTAGCCAGTATCTTTCGCTTGAGTGGCTTCACTTCTTTCTCCATCTCTTCTAAGTCGGTCTGATAACGAGAGGCCTGATGAGTCGGCCACTGCTCAAATGCGAATTTCCGAAAACGATTCAAAGGCCAACGGGTATCTCTTAGGATCGTCTCTAAAATCAGAGTACCTGATCCACAGGTAGGGTCCCATACGGCTCCACTGGGGCTGGCTTCTCTCACTAGAGCCGCCGCCAGATTTTCTCTCAAGGGCGCCACCCCCCTATGGAGCGCTAACCCTCGGCGATGAAGGTGGTCGCCTGTGCTATCCAAACTCAATGTGAAAACGTCGTCTTCACCCCTTACGAAAAGCGACATACAAGATTCGTCCCCTTTTACAGACCCCGGTCTGCCCAAAAAGCGAAGGATCCGCTCCTCGATGGCCCCCGTATGGTAGAGTCGACAGTGCTTAACGGAAATTTTCAGGGCAATTGACCTATCTTGGAAAATCGCTCCTAACTTGGCCTTGTTCAACTTGGCTTCAAATTCACTGAAACTGTTGGCCTTGAATGACGTCAGTTCAATCAAGACACGAGAAGGTAGTCTGGCCAGATTGTTGAGGCGATGAACCCACCGGTCATGCCCATAGGTCACCAGCCAACCGGGATGCTTCTCAATTTTGGAGAGGCCTAATTCTTGGCACTCTTCCATCGCTAAGTCTTCTAGTCCCGGTGGGACGATAATGACGATTCGGTTTGGTTTCATGCTCCGACACTCAGGTGACTGTTTCTCTCGCGAACGATCGCCCGGTGACTCCAACAGAGATTAGGGTCCCTGTAAAGAAGTTCTCCTTCAGCGCTAGACGTCGGGGGGATCTCTCCGACCTCTCCACTCTGGGGCAATGCCATAACTCCATGCTTCCCATCAAGACGACTGACCTCAAAGCCCGCAGCCTGCAGCCCCAAACAGAAAGCCCGATGGCTTTTAGCTGAAATGAGTCTCCCATCTTTCTTGAGGAGTGATCTAAGCCAAGTCATCAGGTCATAGGTTACCATCTCAGCGTTGTAGCGATCATCAAAACCGTCTAACCAAATGAGATCGGCCGAAGCCGGCTTCACTTCTCTGAGTCGGTATCTGGCCTCTCCCCACAAAACTTTCAGACGATGACTGTTTTCCAGAACTTCCTCCCCTTCCATCAGTTTCCCCAACCGGTCGTTCCAGTCACCTTTTTCATGCTTCCCGACAAAGGCTCCTGTGTTCACTCGGTCTCTCTCAAATGCAAGAATTTCAATCGAGGAAGCGTGGTCCTTCAGTTCATCCAAAGCTAAAAAGCTATTGTAGCCCACACCAAAGCCAATATCTAAAATCCGGTAGGGTTGCTCCACCGACTTTGAGTGTTGAGACTTAAGTTGAGAATTATCAAGGTAAGTTTTCTTAGCCTGCTGCAGAGCTCCACTACGGGGGTGGTAGGGTTCTCCTGTTTCAGGGCAACGAATGGTTCGGCTTCCATCTCTCGTCTCTAAAACCTCTCCTTTTTTTCGAGTTTGCCTATCACCAAGAGTTCCCGATGGATGTAAGTCTCCCTGTCGTATCCCCAGGTATTCCATGTGCTGGATCAGCGCCTCTTTGATCTGTCCCTTTTCGAGATTCCAATGGGGCGCAATAAGATCATGCTCGGGGGTGTCCGTTGTGATACGCATGATCGGTAAGTCACCGGGCATAAGGCGAAGGACCTCAGCTAGTAGTTCAACATACTCGAGTTCGTCCAACATCTTGAAGGGTTTCTCACCATGTTGCCGCTCCATCTCCGTCCCGCGGATGACGTGAAGATTGTGAACCTTGATTCCATCCAGAGGCAACTCACCCATGACGCGAGCTGTCTCAAGCATGTCCTCACGGCTCTCTCCAGGTAAACCCAATATGAGGTGAGAGACCACCTGCAGCCCTCGTTTCTTGAGTTTTTCAATACCTTTCAGGCTACACTCCCAGTCGTGCCCTCGTTGAATAAATTCCAGAGTTTTGTTATGAATCGTCTGGAGACCCAGCTCGACCCATAGGTCGACTTCCTGGGACAGTACCTCAAGGTAATCGAGAGTAGAAGACGGAAGACAGTCTGGGCGAGTACCCAAATGAAGAGAGTCAAAAGGGTATCGGCCCAAGATGAGCAACATTTGTTCACGAAACTTCGACACCGGAGCAAAGGTGGCTGTATAGGCCTGTACATAAGCCGCGAATCCTGTCGCGTTATAGCGACCCCGAGCAAACTCCATCGCTCGCTCAATCTGGTCTTCGATCCGGTCGATGCCCATGATTTGTACCGCGCGGGAGCCATCCTCTGGGCAAAAGGTGCAGCCCCCCTTCAGGTCTCCATCCCGGTGAGGACATCCAAAATTAAAGTCAACGGGTACCTTGAAAAGGGCCTTTCCGTAACGCTCCTTCATGAAGGACTTGTAATCGCGGTAGACCATCAGGGTAGAATAGGGAGAGCCATCGCTATCCCAACGTCATGGACAGATTATTTTCTCTCGTTCAACGCAGCACTGAGAAAATCAGTCTTTCCTCTGACCCAAGGCCAGAGCATCACATTTCCTAGAAGAGCGAAGGATAAGCTCCATCCATGCCTCGCTCAGACATCGCGTCCATGAGGCCTGTGTACCACTGACGCAGAGGAGCCACCATTCGACTGTTGTCCATGTCCTCTTTGGTCAGTAGACCTCCAACGTGAATCAGATTCAGCTTCAAGTGATTGCTATCGATCACCAGATGGGCATGGGAAGCCGCCTCAATCGAGTCCTCGGCCATGGCCTTTCCACTCACACCACCGCGGAAATTTCGAGTAAAATAGTCAAATAGGCGGTGATCTCCTCTTTGAAGGCGAGTTCGCATCTTGTCATAATCGTTCTGAGTGTTAAGAAGAACCACTCCTTGAACTTTGGCACGGTCCAATTCAACAAGGGTTTCCTGAGCTGGAATCGATCCAAACTTCACCAATAAAGGTGTCTCTGGAGCGTGCTGATCTCGACAGGACCGGAAGGTCTCGATCCGCTTCGAAAACTCGGCAGGATCGTGATTTGAAACGTTGGGGCAACTCTCGTTGATTTCAATGAAATCGACGTGGGGCAGAGCTTTTTCTAAGCACTCCACTACTCCATCAATCTTGGCCTGACCCTTCTGAGCAGGGTGCCCCATCACACTGAGGCCAATGGGAAAATCAACTGGCTGGACTCTGTCTTGAAAAGATTTGATTCGATCAATCACAGGATCAACGCCATAACCCGGAAGACCAAGAGCGTTGATCGCCGATTGGCTATGGGGAAGAGGTGTCCAAGGGTTGAAGGTTTTACCGGAGACGGTGAAGAGGTTGCCCGTATGGGTTCGGTTGAGGACCGTTCCAACGACAGCAAAACCAGCTCCGAGAGCATGATTAAAATCGAGAAGCTTTCCATCTTTGTCGAAACCTGCTGCGTTTCCAACATCATTGCGAAAGGTCTTCCCCCAAAGCTCGACTGGACGAGAGGGCGCTTCTATTGGCGGGACGGGTGTCTTCGCCAGATCATTGAGAAAGGGCGTCCTCATGGTGGAGTACGTCTTCACCACTTGCTTCGGAGGAAACCATTTTGTAAACAGAGGTCTGAGCAGATGGTCCAGACCCATGAGGCGCGAAGGAGAGATCCTCAATCGCTAGCCCCGAAAAGTCCTTTGGCCAGAATCAGTTCACCGACGGAGTCTGGCACCAACTCTTCCCATGTCCCATCTTTCGCCTGAATTCGGTCCAAAACCTCCTTTGAACTGAGCCGGAGTCGGGGTAGTTCCGGTGAGTAATTATCGAGGGCTGAGATATAATTGTTATCCAACAGATAACGGTAGAGACCTTCAAGGGAACGTGTCACCCCTAGATTGTAAGCCGTGAGTAGTCGATCGTTCTCATCCAACCAAGGGTAGGCATAGATGTGCATTCGGTTTCTAAAGAGTTTTCCGATCGCCTCTAGAATTCCACCATCTACCTTTTCGTAGTACTGTTCATCAAAAATGTCCAACAGTCTGGGCGTACCAATCACCATTGCCAAATTTCCTGTCGAAAGGGTGTTTAGGAATCGGCTCAGCAAGTAATACTCAGGATAGTTTGAAACCATGACATGATGGCCCATGGCCTGAAGAAGCGTCGCCCGGTCAAGAAAGTCTTGAACATGCTTATCGTCATCTGTCTCCTCACCATCGAGTAGACTATTTAGGGTGAGTTCCATCAAAGTGATAACATTCTTTTCATCGAGCTTTCGGTCACGAACAAATTCCAAAAGCGAACTGCGACACATGTCGGCATTCACCTTGGTAACAGGACGAAACGCCCCCCTTTGAACAAGCACGTCTTTCTTGTAGAGGACCTCTGCCGGCTGAAGAGTCTCTCCATTAGGACCAAACATTGTCGCCTTGGCCAGTTGCTTTCTTACGAGGTGAAGGGAAAGCTCCCGGTGATCCAGGTTTTCAGTTCCCGGCCCATCCAATCGCAGCATGTCAATTTCGTAGCGACGGGTACCAAGGTGGTCTTTAAGGGACTCGATCAGGTCCTTCGGGTTATCGCTCAAGTAAAAAGCCCCATACACCAAATTAACGCCTATGATGCCCACGGCCTCCTGTTGACTTAGACGGTTGTCATCAAGGAGTCGAACATGAACGACAATTCGGCTGATCTCACTTCGAGGGGTTTTCTGAAAGTCGATCCCCATCCAGGCGTGACCACCGTGTTGTGGGTGAGTCGTCACCGTGTTGGCATAAACAAAGAAGCGGGTTTCTGCACCTCGAGCCGCATCGAGACGATTGATGAGAAGGTCGTACTCGTGCTTGAGCATCTGCTCAAGCCGGGCTTCACATACATAGCGCGTCTCTTTTCCATAGATATCGTCAGAGATAGCTTTGTCGTATGCCGACATGGATTTCGCTATGGATCCAGATGCACTACCTGCATGAAAGAAATGACGAACCACCTCCTGCCCTGCACCGATTTCGGCAAAGGTACCATAAAACTCCTTCGCACGGTTCGTGAAGAGGGCTTTTTCGGTGATGCTATTGAACTTGGGCATAGGTGCGACTGAGGTTCCCCTTCAGATTAGAATGGCCCCTGCTTTAGCAATTGGAGGGCCCCGAGAAGCACTCCTCGATGAGCTTTCTGGTTTGCTCGATGCGGTCTTCCACCTTCCAATTTTGAAGGACATGGTCACGGGCTCCTTTCCTCAAACTTTCGTAGTGACTGCGATCCTGCACCCACCCTTCCAAAACCTCGGTAGCACGATTCACGTCCCTAGGAAGGCGCGACCCACCCACTCCGGTCTCAAGAGTTTCTCGAATGCCGCCCTCATCAACGCCGAGCACCGGTGTCCCACAGGACTGAGCCTCAACGCTCACAATGCCAAAAGGTTCTTCAATGGGAAAATAAACACAGGCATAACTTTCCCCGTATAGCTCCACAAGACGCTCCCTTGAGACCCTTTCGTTAAAACTCAATTTAACGCCCAGTCTTTCCGCCTTTTTCTCCAGAGACTGTGCCGTATCTCCATAGCGACGATCGGTCACAAGCTGCACCTCCCAGTCTAAACCTCCCGGCTTCTGGCTCGCAACCTCCAGCGCAAAGTCGTGATTCTTAGATGGATCCAAAGCTCCAACCGTGATCAGACGGCCTGGTTCAGGTAGGGTTGAAGGAGGATGAAAGTCATCTGTTGCCACTCCAATGCTTGAAACAAGAGGATCTACTCCCGGGTAGGCTTTTGCGATACGATCCCTAGAAAATTCTGAATTACAGAGCACTCTGTTGGCACAGAGAATGTTCTGATGCATGTTCGATTGCATCCACCGAATGGTCGGCAGACGCCAGAGCTTTTTCAGCCAAGGCCATTTTTCCCGCTCCTTTAAGAATCGCTCTTCATGAAAGGTTCGCTTTGGTTCCTGGCAGTAGAGAAGCGTCGGTAGGCGATTAGAAATAAAGCGAAGGAGAGGAGGTTCTGTCCAGTGCTGACACTGACCAAGATAGAGCCCATCGACCCCATCCCGAAGAATCGCCTCAGCGATCTGAAGCTCCTGAGCGAGGAGGGATTCCAAGTACCGACGATAAGAAATAGGATTCCACAAAGCATGCCCTGGCGACCAAGTCGGCCTGTCCCAGACTCTCATATTTTCGACACGAGACTGAAGCCCTTCAAAATCGACTTCTGCCGTCGAGGGAACATGAAGAACAAGCTCATGACCGGCCTCTTTCAAGGCCTCCACCACCTGGCAAAGGTGATAAAGAGCTCCCCCACTTGGCAGGTTGTGGTAGATCGCCAGCTTCATGGCAACAAGATATCCTACAGAATGGATGAGCCAATCCCCTACGGATGCCATTTCTCCTTGAAATTCAGCGCCTTGAAACATCGGTAACTCAATTTTGTTCCCATGCAGCCATATGAGACATTTTCGTAAGGCCTCAGAGATCTAGGTGCCAATGTGGTACTTGGGGAACGCTATATTTCGACAACTAGGGCCTTCAGCCTAATGCCCCTAATCTGAGCCCCGAAAATAAGGCTAAATAGGGCACTTTTAACCTCTTGAAACACTATATTTAGTGGTTTTGGAGCCACTGGCTTTCCCTGAGAACACTAATATTAACGGGGGCCCGAAAGCACCGTAACGGATTTCACATTTATGTGCGCTAAAGTCTAAAAAAACAATAACTTAACTACATCTAGTGGCAAAGATCTCAAAGTGCCCCAGATCTAGTGGTGAAATTTGAGGTGATTACCGCCAGTCTACACTTGTTGCTCCACCTCCATCAAGACATCATCATCGCTTATGAAAATCAATCGGGTCTTCACCTCTTCGAGCAAGCCTTTTGGCAATCTGAAGTTCGAATCACGAACCAGCATGATCCGCGAGCCCAGTGGTAAGGTCGTTTTTGAACTAAACGATGCCACCATTCCAACTCACTGGTCTCAGGTCGCCACGGACATCATCTGCCAGAAGTACATGCGAAAGGCCGGCGTCCCAGCCGCTTTGGTAACCGTCCATGAAGAGAACGTACCCGATTGGCTCCAACGTCGCACCGCCGACGAGGCCAAACTAGAAAAACTGCCACCTGAAGAGCGATACATCGGAGAAACCGACAGTCGTCAGGTTTTTGAAAGATTAGCGGGCTGTTGGACATACTGGGGATGGAAGAATAACTACTTCGACAGCGAAGGTGATGCCAAGGCCTACTTCGAAGAGATGATGTACATTTTGGCCTCCCAAACTGGAGCGCCCAATAGTCCTCAGTGGTTCAACACTGGCCTTCACTGGGCCTATGGCCTGACGGGCTCCGCTCAGGGTCACCTCTACGTGGACGAAAAGACTGGAGAGGTCAAGCAAAGTACCAGCTCCTACGAACGCCCTCAACCTCACGCCTGTTTCATTCAGAGCGTAGATGATGATCTGGTAAACGACGGCGGCATCATGGAACTTTGGGTTCGCGAAGCTCGTCTTTTCAAATATGGAAGTGGAACCGGAACCAATTTTTCCAATCTTCGCTCCTCCGGAGAGCCTCTCGGAGGTGGCGGCCGAAGCTCTGGACTCATGAGCTTCCTCAAAGTCGGTGACCGAAGTGCTGGAGCCATCAAATCTGGAGGAACGACCCGTCGTGCCGCCAAAATGGTCACCCTCGACCTCGACCACCCCGAAATCCGTGAATTTATCACCTGGAAACTCAAAGAAGAGGACAAGGTTGCAGCTCTGGTTACCGGATCTCGAAACCTCAAGACCCATCTCAACGCCATTCTCAAGGCCGTCCTAGCTGGCGAAGACGAGATGGAAAAATACTCTCCCAAGACCAACGAGGAACTGAAGCGCGCTATCGTTAAAGCCCTCGACGCCGGCATCCCTCAGAACAGCGTTCAACGAACCCTCGATCTAGCCAAACAAGGCGTGACTGAAATGGAGATCGAAGAATTCGATACCAACTGGGAAGGCGCCGCCTACAACACCGTGTCCGGACAGAACTCCAACAACTCCGTTCGAGTTCCCAACGAATTTATGGAAGCCTTGGCCAATGGAGCCGAATGGCATCTTTACCAGCGCACCGAGAAAGAAGCTGCCAAGCTTCAGGGGCGTGAACCTCAACCACTTGAGTCCCTTCCTGCCGACGAACTGTGGCAAGACATTTGCCGTTCCGCTTGGAGTTGCGCCGACCCTGGACTCCAGTTCGACACCACCATCAACGAGTGGAACACCTGCCCCTCGGATGGCCGAATCAACGGATCCAATCCCTGCTCTGAATATATGTTTCTGGATGACACCGCCTGCAATCTGGCCTCCGTTAATCTGGTGAATTTTTACAACGCCGACAATCACCACTTCGACATCGAAGCCCTCAAGCACGCCTGTCGCCTCTGGACCATCACTCTGGAAATCTCCGTGCTGATGGCCCAGTTCCCAAGTGAGGCTATCGCTAAGCGATCTTATCAGTACCGCACCTTAGGCCTCGGCTACGCCAACCTCGGAACCCTACTCATGATTTCCGGCGTTCCTTACGACTCCGACACCGGCCGAGCCATGACAGCTGCGATCACCTGCATCATGCACTCCGTCGCCTACGCCACCAGCTCCGAAATGGCAAGTGAGTTGGGAACCTTCCCCCGCTACGAAGCCAACAAAGACGACATGATGCGTGTGATTCGCAATCACCGCAAAGCCGCCCACAACCGCGTTCCTGCCGACTACGAAGGACTCTCCATCACCCCCGTTGGCATCGACCCCCTCTATTGCCCCACCAACCTCTACGAGGCCGCGCTCAAAGAAGCCGATCACGCTCTAGACATGGGTGAGCAGCATGGTTTCCGCAACGCTCAGGTCACTGTGATCGCACCCACCGGCACCATTGGCTTGGTCATGGACTGCGACACCACCGGCATCGAGCCCGACTATGCACTGGTTAAGTTCAAGAAACTGGCTGGCGGTGGTTACTTCAAGATCATCAACCAATCCCTTCCTCCTGCATTACGCAGACTGGGCTACCCCCAAGAAGCTATCGAGGCTATCGTTAATTACGCCAAAGGCGCAGCTTCACTAGCCAAAGCCCCTCACATCAATCACGAGAGTTTGCGCCGCAAAGGCTTCAGCGACGACCAACTGGCCGCCGTAGACAAGTCCCTGCCCTCAGCTTTCAACATTAGCTTTGCCTTTAACAGCCACGTTCTGGGAGAAGAATTCTGCCGTGAAGCTCTAGCCATGACAGACGAGCAAATTCAGAACCCTGCCACTAGCATTCTCGAGCACCTCGGTTTCACCTCCGAGCAGGTCGAAGAAGCCAACCTTCACGTGTGCGGAACCATGACCATCGAAGGCGCTCCCTTCCTTGAGAAGAAACACTACGCTGTGTTTGACTGCGCCAACAAGTGTGGAGCCAAAGGCGAACGTTACATCCGCCCCCATGCCCACTTGGCGATGATGGCTGCAGCACAACCCTTCTTGTCCGGAGCGATCTCCAAGACCGTGAACATTCCCGCTTCGGCCACGATGGAAGAGATCAACCAAATCTACAAGAACTCCTGGAAGCTGATGATCAAAGCTGTCGCTCTCTACCGCGATGGATCCAAACTCTCCCAGCCTCTTCAGTCGCAACAAAGTGAGATCTTCGCTGACATCTTGGCCGAAGGCCGTGATGATGCTCCTCTCAAGGTTGCCGAGAAGGTCATCTATCGCTACCTCACCAAGCGTCGCGAACTGCCAACTCGCCGTGCAGGCTACACTCAAAAAGCTCACGTCGGTGGCCACAAGGTTTACCTGCGTACAGGTGAATACAACGACGGTAGCATCGGAGAAATCTTCCTCGACATGCACAAAGAAGGAGCGGCCTACCGAAGTCTGCTCAACGCCTTCTCCATCGCGGTTTCCATGGGACTTCAACATGGCGTTCCTTTGGACGAATTTGTCGAAGCCTTCATCTTCACTCGCTTCGAGCCAAACGGCATGGTGAGCGGAAACCCCTTCATCAAGATGACGACCTCCGTTGTCGACTACGTCTTCCGCGAACTCGCCATCACGTATCTCGACCGTCACGATCTCGCCCAAGTGAACCCCGAAGACCTCCGTGCCGATGGCGTAGGAGATATGAAGGGCCCTAGCTTCGAAAGCGAAGAACTCATCTCCGAGAATGTTCGCTCATCAAGCGAGGAAGCTCCCTACAGCGTGCACTCTGATCGCCCACAAACCACAAAGGCCGCCAAAGGCAACCCTCACCTCGACATCGACGACGGCCCCCAGCGTGATGCCCTCATGGGAAAATCCGCTCCGGCACCCGCCCCCGCTGTCGAGCCCGTTCCTTCTGTAGCCTCAGTTCCTGCGCCTATGGCAACCAATGTCGCTGCACCCGCGGCCGCAGCGACAAAAACTCTCTCTGCCGTAGAGCAAGCTCGTCAATCGGGCTTTGAAGGCGAGGCCTGTGGCCACTGTGGAGCCATGACCATGGTTCGCAACGGCACCTGCCTCAAATGCACCACATGTGGAGAGACCTCCGGCTGTAGTTGAATATATAGCCCCCTTCCTTAGTCGGAAGGAAATTCAGAACCCGTTCAGACCTCAGGTCTGGACGGGTTCTTTATTTATCGCCTTTCTTTTTTAGGTCAGAGGGTAGGCCAGCTAAACTCTTTCCTAAACAGAGGTTCTTAAGAAAGCCTTCCACCACGTACCAGCTTTAAAACTAGAAGAAGAGAGCCTCCTCTACTTTAGATGACAGGGTTAGCCTTCAGAAACTCTGACGACGCCACCTTCTTGAAGGTACACCTGACCATCCTCGGGATCTGAAGCTTTGCCGTCGGCATCAAATTCAAGCCGATGCCCTCGCTTGCTCATCCAACCAATCTGTTTCGCAGGCACTCCAACCATGAGTGCAAAAGGCATCACATCTCGGTTGATAACAGCTCCCGCCCCAACAAAACAGTACTCTCCTAGAGTTGTGCCACAGACGATCGTACAGTTCGCTCCTAGTGTCGCACCTTTTTTAACCCGTGTGTCTCTGAACTCGTGCTTACGCTCAATTGGAGACCTAGGATTCATGACGTTGGTGAACACCATACTCGGTCCACAGAACACATCATCCTCTAAGGTCACATTGTCGTAAACGGAAACGTTATTCTGAATTTTGACCCCATTCCCAATAGAAACATTGTTGCCCACATAGACGTTCTGTCCCAGAGAACAGTTTTCTCCAACAACACCACCTTTACAGATATGGCTGAAGTGCCAGATTCTGGTTCCCGCTCCAATCTCTGCTCCCTCATCAACAATTGCGGAATCATGTACCTGAATGTCTTTCACAGTGATCTCATCTTCTCAGAAGGGCTAACAACTTTTCTCATTCAGAAATGTTCACTTCATCATAGGACTTCCGGCTAGCGAGTCAAAGAATTAGACTCGCTTTTCAAGGCCAGATCCCCAGCATGATTCTCGACCCTAACGCATCAGGTTTTTAAGAGAAAAAGCATGGAAATCAAATATGTCAGAGGCATGTGGGGAATGGAAGAGGGAGGACTTGAAGCCAACCTAAAAAAGATTTCCGATGGCGACTTCGACATGGTTGAAATGGGTGCTCCAGGAAAGCCTGAAGCTAGGGCCGAACTCAAAGACCTCCTCGAGAAGCACCATCTTGGATATGTTGGGCAACAATGGTCCGGAGGAAATAGCGTCGAGGAGCACCTCGAAAGTCTAGAACAACAATACCGCAACAATGTCGACATGGGAGCCATTCTCGTCAATTCCCACAGCGGAAAAGACATCTTCAGCCTTGAGGATAACCTTAAGGTTGTCAGACGAGCCTTCGAACTGGAACAAGAGGTGGGCGTCAGGTTGGTTCACGAAATCCATCGAGGCCGTATGACGTTCTGTTCCAACTCAACCATGGAACTCATGGATGCTGAAAAAGACATCTCTTTTACGGCCGACTTCTCCCACTGGTGCTGTGTTCATGAATCTCTACTCTCTGACCAACAAGATCGGGTTGAACGAGCCATGCAGAACACTTTCCACATCCATGCTCGCGTAGGCGACTTTGAAGGACCGCAGGTCACCCACCCCTTTGCTCCCGAGAACAAAAAGGCCCTCGATGCCCATGTCGCCTGGTGGGATCGCATTGTCGAGCTCCGCCGCAAAGACGGCACGGAACTTTTAACCATCTGCCCAGAGTTCGGACCTAAGCCCTACATGCCGACGGTCCCCTTCACCAACCAGCCCCTCGTCGATCTCTGGGAGGTCAATTATTCCATGAAGGAATTTCTCAAAGATCGCTATCGCGCCTGAGCGATCATTTAGACATCAGTTCTATCACCATGCTTTCACTGTCAGGACTCTAGCTGAATTCCATCAACCTTGTCCAACCCCACAACCAACTTTATCACGGGCCAAAGGGTTCGGAGCTCCATGGAGCCCGATCTCGGCTTAGGAACCGTCGTCCAGACAGAAGAAAGACTCGTTAGCGTTCACTTTCCCGGACCCGAGGAAGACCGTCTTTACGACTCCAAAGACGCCCCTCTGAGAAGGCTGCGATTGCAGAGCGGAGCTAAGTTTTCCCATTCTACCGAATCACGAACCGTCCAAGACGTGAAAGAAGAAGAGAACCTACTCTCCTACCTGACAGAAAAAGGATGGATTCATGAATCAGACCTCCCCCCTTATCTGGATGCTCTCGGCCCTAGAGATCAGATTTTAGACGGCTCTTGGGACAGACCCGCGGAAATGGACCTTCGCTTCGAGGCCCTTCTCGCAGAAAACCACTTTCGATCGAACCCCAATCTTGGCCTTCAGGGTGGCCGCATACGCCTCTACCCCCATCAGCTTGATCTGGCCCAGCAACTCTGTGAACGCCCCAAGGTCAGAGCCATGCTCGCAGATGAGGTTGGGCTGGGAAAAACCATCGAAGCTATCTTGGTTGCTCATCGACTCCTGCTCTCAGAGAGAATCCAACGCATCCTCATTGTTGTTCCCGAGAGTCTCATTCACCAGTGGTTCGCCGAATGTTACCTTCGTTTCAACCTTCCATTCCGCCTCCTCGATGAGGGGTTTCTGGAGAACCTAGATGATGAGGAACAAGGACTCTTATCCCAATCCAGAGTGATCTGCTCTCTTGAACAGTTGCAACTTTCTGATTTCTCAGAAGAAGATTGGGATCTCGTCATCGTCGACGAAGTCCACAAAGTTGAAAGCCTCAGCGATGATGGTAAACGCGTCTCCAAGCTCTGCCAGTCTGCCTCCCATGCTCTTCTCCTCAGTGCCACGCCATCCGATCTAGATTCTGAAGAGCACTTTCGAAAACTAAGTTGGCTGGAACCTGATGTCTACAATGACCTGAATCTATACCGAAAGCATCAATCACAAAATCGAGAGATCGGAGCCCTCTTTGCCTCATTAGATGAGGATGAGCTGCCACCTGAAGACATTCTTCTAAAACACCTGCCCAAGGGCACCCTTCAGCCTCATGGATCTGCTCAAGAACTCCTCGCTTCGGTTCTGGACCTTCACGGCCCTGCCTACCACTTGGTGAAGCATACCCGTAAAACGGTTGAAGGCTTTCCACAACGGCGAGCTCACCTCATGCCTCTTGAGGGAGATATCAAACGACTTAAAAAAGAATGGCGCCACGAATGTGGAGAAACGCAGCCTTTCCGCTACCAAGGCATGGAAAGTGACCCACGCGTCATGTGGCTCAGCACATTTCTCGAAGAGAATCCAGAAGCTAAGGTTCTTGCCCTGGCCTCCTCCCGGCTCAAAGTTGAGGCTATCATCAAAGGACTGGAAAGACTGGGCGCCAAGGATATCGCCCGCTTCCATGAAGGGCAATCTCTGATGGAACGAGATCGCCAGGCAGCTTGGTTTTCTGAAAAAAATGGCCCTCCACTTCTCATCAGTTCCAATCTAGGGGCCGAAGGTAGAAACTTCCAAACGGCGTCGGAACTGCTCCTCTTTGACATCAACACAGACCCAGCCCTCCTTGAGCAGCGCATCGGTCGGCTCGATCGAATTGGTCAGGAAAGGGATATCAACATCCACCTCCCCTATGTTTCGGGTAGCCCACAAGAGCTTCTCTTTCGTTGGTTTCACGAGGCCTTTTCCGCCATTGAACGCCCCTGGTGTGGAGTCGATGCCGTCCATCGGGCTCACGCTCCTGCTCTCCTCAAACTTCTCGCTGGCAAAGACTGGAGTCATTTCGATAAGATCCTTAACGATACTCAAAAAGATTATCAACAACTCCTCAGTGATTTGGAGCTCGATCGCGATCATCTTCTAGAACGCTGTTGGCACCACCCTTCCAGATCCCACGAACTCGAAGCAAATATCGTGAGGGAGGATCAAGACCCAAGCCTCGAACATTTTATGCAACAAGCTTGGGAACTCGCAGGAATCGACGCCATTCCCATAGGTCCACGCACCTTTCGCCTCAAAGCCAACGATGGCTATGGACATCCATTTCCAGGTTTTCGCGAGAGAGGCATGAACGTCACCTTCCAAAGAAGCCAGGCCCTAAAACGTGACGATTTGAGCTTTCTTTCCTGGGACCACCCCATGGTGAGAGATACAGCCTCACTCCTGACCCAAGGCGAACACGGCCGTGCCTCTGTTGTCAAAGTCACATCATCGAAACCCAACCTCCTTCTCGACATCTGCTACCGGATTCACCATCGCTGCCCATCCCACCTTCACGCTGACCGATTCTTCCCCCCCACGCCCCTTAGAGTTTCACTCGATAGAGAAGGGCGATCCATTCGCCTCAAACTCGGTCAACTTTCAAACAAGTGGGAAGCCCTTCATCGCCTCCCTCTTCCCCTCGACGATTTTCGCCTATGGCTCGACAAGCAACTGAATCTTGCCGAAGAACTCGCAGGGAAGCAAGCTGAGCAACTGATCCAAGAAGCCGAAAATAAGAGAGCCGAGGAAGCCTCTCGTTACATCCGCCGCATTGAAGGTCTGATCGACATCAACCCTTCGATCACCCCAAGTGAGCTCAAGGAATACAAAGTCTCACAAGACGCTTTAAAGGAAGGACTCTCTAAACCCGTTTTAGAGCTGGATGCCATCCGGCTCATTGTTTGTCAGCCTAACTAATCAGCTTAGCCTTTCTTCTTCCCGACAAACATCTTCTCCAACGGAAGAGCTCGGATGCCCATTTTCAATGCCGGAGAGTTTGGTTTAAAACGAAAATCTCCTCCCTCTGCATCTTCGAAATGGGGATCGATGGCTTGGCTGTGATCATCCGTTCCAAAAGATTGAATCTTCTCCAGTAATTCTCGACTACTCTCCGGGGCTGAAGTACAGTAGTATAGGTTCTGGTCACTATCCGTGTCCATCTGCCTAGCCTTCCTTCCTGTTCCGTGGTACCTCATCTCAGACACAGGTTTTTGGTCAGGTTCCGATGTGAGAATGATGTTCTTTCGGATCACCGAACCGTTGATCGGCCCAGTTTCCAGAGACAACATTCCTCGGTGAGGACTCACCACAGGCAATGCAAGAATGTTGTTAGTGACTCGGTTGGTTCCTTTCAAGGTGATTCCCGTAGCATCGCCTCCTTGGGAAAAAACCAAATTACCATGAAGAATTGTGTGATGCTGATCATCATCACACCGAAGTCCCTCAGCCATTCTTGGAGAAGGACATGGCCCGATGGCGTTGAACCTGACCACATTGCCTCCGCCAGCTCCCGACACATAAATACCATTTCCATCGCCCATCGTCAGCATCACATCATGAATGTGGTTGTACTCAATGAGGTTGTCGCGTGAGTGCAGAAGGGGTTCTCGCTTCTGCCAATCCGTGATTCCCGAATACCACCAAATATTGTAGACATAACCTTCTCCACACTGTTCTTCAACATCGCCCCAATGAATGGTTCCACTGCACTCCATCACCCCCTCTCGATCGTAGAGAATTCGGCCAGAACAGACGATGCCGGTATAAGGAAGATCGTGAAGGTGATTTCTAGCAATATGGTTGTTGCCGCTCTGCCAAATAAAAATGGCTGGGCAGTGCCAATAAGACTCTCCAATGTCGTGAATGTGATTATCAGCCACGACATTGTCCCTGTTTAGGTAATGCCGGCTTGGGCCATAACCACAGAGCAGCACACCACAACTCCCCAAATGAGAGAAAGTGTTCCCTTCAATCCGGTTGCCCTGACAAGCCAAGTCGAGACGAACACCACCCGAACTCCCCTCTTCAAAACGACAGTTTACAACAGAACAGTTCTTCGCGTGACGAAGCCTAACCATGGAAGACGGGGCGTCGTGCATCTCCCAGTCGTGCTGAATACCTTTTCCCGTCAGACCGTGGAAAGAGAAACGATTTGAGTGCGTAAAGACAAGGTTTTCGAAGTGTACATTTTTGATCTGTTTTGGACGACCCTTGAGATCGCATTCTCCTTCGAGTCGGATAAATTCAGTTAAGGTCGCAGCTTCAATCCCAGACTCAGGCTCATCTCCCTCCGGACAGTAATACAGACGTGCAGAGGATGCGTGATAAACCCAGCTCCCAGGTGTCAGCACACTCAAACTGTTCTCAAGCCAGATCGAGCCGTCTTTTGCACAGCCAGGCACACCTATGGGGTAGGTGCAACTCTCAGCCAACTGGAGATAACATTTCTCAAAATCGACCTTTGCTACGGGAAGGACGTTCATGGTCCACTGATATCTAGGGATAATCAGACATTCAGCTTCAGCTAGGTCTCCAGCAGAACGAATGGCTCCCTCTTTGAAGGAAAATCCATCGTGACGCCAATGGTGGCGTGGATTCTGAAACCATTCTTCACTTTTATCGTTTCCGTTGGGCCCATATGCATCGGGGTACTCAGACGGATCAGTGAAGTTCATCAGTTGAGGCTGAATAGCATCTCCCTGTGCTCGGGGAAGACGACTCTTCCCCTGATAGAGAGCATTTACCTTCGTGCCCTCTGGCAGATCCCTAAACCACACTTTACCATTGAGCTCAGCGGGAACATCGGGATGACTGCCCTCAAGCCTCGCCCAGCCATCGATGGGTCGTCCTGAACTGATCACGGTTTCACCTTTAGCTGCTCCACGGAAAGTGACCTTCTGTGAATCTCCGCCCCCTTGTTCCGGTCCAAGAATCAGAGGCTCATGCAAACGATGTGTTCCAGCGGCGAACTGAATCAGAATATCCTCGCCATCTTGCTCACCTCTCAGACGATCTCCAATCCGGTGCAAGGTTTGCCAAGGCTGATCTTCTGACCCAGAATTCTGGTCGTCGCCAGCAGGGGAAACATAATAAGTTTTCACACGATCTCCTTCAATGCTCTATCGCTCATCTCATGGCATTAAGATCAAGGAGTCGCTCTTGTAAACATAGGAAAATGCAGATCAGCCTAACTTTCTTATTTCTAAGAACCATGAGATTTCTCATCAGAGGAATTAAACTATCCTCGACACGGCAGTAATTAAGATATGGCGGGGGGCCAGAGATGATTTGTCATCACTGCCCTGTCTGCCTTGCATTTTTTCTGATCAATAGGGGTCACGATGAAAAATTATCAACAGTTTCAGTGGGTGAGCCTTCTGCCCTTAACCCTTTTCATTATAGGCTTTTCCTCGGTGACTCTCCTTGATGCTAAGGAAAGTAAGGCTGTTTTTGAGAAAGAGAAGTTTTTCAATCCTGCTCCTGGGGGCAGAAAGCCTTGGGAAATTAAAAGCTTTGGCCCTGTCGGTTTTGGAGTGACCATTGATAAAAGTCATTCCTTGAAAATAACGAACATTGAGGATGGGTCTCCTGCGAAGAAATCTGAAAAACTCAAAAAAGGACAAGTCATCGAGAGCATCAACGGAAGGACCTTCAAAGGAACGGACCCACGAATTGTTCTTGGTAATCTCATCACCGAAGCTGAAGCCACCGATGGGAAAATTGAAATGAAAATCAAGGGAGAGGGCTCCGTTGTGGTCAACATTCCAGTTCTGGGAAGTTACAGCGAAACATGGCCCCTTAACTGTGAAAAGTCTGACAAGATTGTACGTGCCTTTGCAGAGGTGGTCGCTAAAGAAGGTCAGGGAAAGTGGGGCTCTATTCTCTTTCTTTTATCTACTGGTGAGAAAAAGGACCTTGAGGTTGTTCGCAAGTGGGTTCAGGAAATGAAATCAATGGACAAGATGGCCTGGGGCATTGGCTTCAAAGGGCTCGGAATATGTGAGTATTACTTGCGAACGGGGGATAAAGCAGCGCTTCCCTTGATTCAGAATGGGGCTGATTTTCTCAGGGACACCATCTATAACGGAGCATGGTCAGGTCGACCTGGCGGAGGCTTTAAGTACCAGTCTGGTGCCCACATGAACGCTGCTGGAGTTCACTGCATCGACTTCTTGCTGTTGGCCAAGACCTGTGGGGTCGAAGTCGATGACGCTACGCTGCAGGGCTCCCTTCGGCAATACTTTCGCTTTTCAGGTCGGGGCAGTGTCCCCTATGGCGACTACACACCCAAATCAGGCTATGGCGATTGCAACGGCAAGACAGGTGGCTTGGCTCTGGCTATGGCAGCGGCCCAACGGCTTGTCCCTAGTGAATCTGAGTCCATTTATGGTAAGGCCATGCAGGTGAATGCGATGAAGGGCTACTACGGCACCGCAGCCTATGGCACCGGTCACACAGGAGGTGGTATTGGGGAAATCTGGAAGTCTGCCGCTATGGGACTGATGACTGAAAAGCGACCCGACCAATACCGACAATACATGGAGGCCCGAAAATGGTCGTTGGAACTCTCCCGTCGGTTTCACGGTGGGTTTGGCATCGCTGGCACTCCCGATGGTAGGTACGACCAAGCTCTGGGTGAAAGATCAAAAATAACTTGGGGCACCTATTATGCCTTAAACTACACCTTGCCTCGAAAGAAACTTCATCTCTTTGGAGCTCCCAAGAGTCAGTGGGCCAAATCCTTTTCATTGCCCGAACGCCCTTGGGGCACTGAGGCTGACGATGATTTCAACTCTCCCAACCCTGTTCCTGGTGGACCTTGGGGACACATGGACATGCTCAAGGAGACTCTTCAAGAACATTCTGGTGGACCTGTTAAAAAAATGTTTGGCGGATCTAAGATCACTGACCGGATGATCTTAACCTACCTCCACCATCCCGAGATCACCCACCGCTTCGAAGCTCGTAACGCGATCTTAAAGCTCAAAAAAGACGACATGATTCTAAAAGCCCTGAGCTCCAAGGACGCTAGGTTGCGTCATATTGGAGTCATGTGCCTTCACGAACTTTTTGGAACATGGCGAAAGAATAACAGAGACCTAAATCGGATCACACCGGCCATGATGAAAGAGGTAGAAAAAATTATTCGAGACCCCAAAGAGTCCTGGTTTTTGAAACAGTGGGCCACGGGTCTTCTTCAGCATGTGGAACTAAAGGAACTCCGCACCTACAAGGATGTCTTGATCAGCATGATTCAACACGAGGAGCGTTGGGTCCAAGGAACGGCCATCTCCACAAGTCGTCGGCTTCTGGCCGACCCATCTAGCTACAAAGACCTCTTTCCTCCAATCGTCAAAGCCATCTCTTCGGCAACGGGGTATGCCATGATCACAAGGGCACGTGAGATCACCAATGGATTGGACAAAGCGAGCCCCGAGATTCAGGCCTACGCTTTGAATCTATTACAACAGATTTATCTCAAATTGCCTGAAGAACTTGTGAGCGAGCGAGGCATCTACATCATTCCCGGTGGTGGAGCTATTAAACGACAGAGTATCGGTCAGGTCGTTGGGTTTTCCCCAGCTGGTCAGGAGTTCCTCAATTCCAGACCCAAGGCCACTTCTGCGTGGAAAATCAGCGGAAAAGAGAAGGATAAATTCATCTATGATGGTCGATTCAAACGCAACAAAGCCTTAGAAGGAACCTGGTGCTTGATCAATCACAATAAATTTGAGACCAAAGACACTGCCCTTCCTTGGGTTAAAGAACAAGCAAAGAGAAACAAGGTGCCGAAAGCCGGCACCAAAAAGATGAAATATGGTTTCAAGGTTCTTGAGAACGGTGACGTCAAGACTCTGGGGTATACGAAACACAACAAACCTTTGCGTTATTCAGGGGACATGGCCTTCAGCACATTTCTAGATATCGCCTACGGGTTCGAAGTATTTTCTATCGAAGGGAGAGAGTACCTGATCATGGAAGAACCCTTCTCACTTGATGAGGACAAAAACTACAAACCCCAGTCCAAGGTTTATGTGAAAGTTGGGAAATAAAATAAGGCCAGGTTCATTTAAACCTTAAGCCGGCGGCGCCTATATTTTTTAAAGTGCTGATCGCTCAGCTATCTCCTAGGGATGCCCCTCAGCTGACTGATCCCTTAAAACTGATATCAAACACCCTCCGCTCTCCTTTCTCTGACAATAGAGAAAGTTCAATCACCCCGTCAGCCTTGTGGTCGACGTCGAGATCACTTCCTGAAACGGCCTTTACGGCCTCATGCCCGTTGGTCGCAAATTGCAGCTTAACGACCATCCCCTCAGGAAGGTCGACACCCCCAGAGAGCTTCTCTCCATCCCATTTCAAATTTTGACACTCTAGCATTCCCTGCATCACATGACGATCCGTCGAGATCAGCTGAGGATGCTCTTTCACCTTTCGCAAAGAGATCACTTCTGCCTCTCCGCCTCTCAATTGAAGAGAGAGGACATCTTTCCCAGAGAATTTTCCAAGGTAGGACTGACTCCAGAAAGCATAAGCGTGATATTGGGCTTCTGATTCAAGACCCAGACCACCTTCCTCTACCGGGTCACCTGAAAGAGATGTCGAAACCTTCCTCTCTTGCTCCTGACTGTTAAAGAGCATGAGCTGCACCCAGTCGGAATCCACCTCGTAGAGATAGACTTCGGGATGCTCAGGCGTAACAAGAAAATCCATCGGCCTAAAAGATCTCTTCCCTTCCAAGGTGGGATACATTCGGGATAGATCATTAAACATACCTTCATCCATAGAACCAACAGACGTACCAATTTCAATGCGCCCGCCCAAAAGACCAATCAGCGTGAGGAAGCTTCTTCTCCGATATGCCTCCAAAGCCTGTCCATCTTGAACAAATGATTTCCCGTCTGGGTAGTAGTGAAAGACCTGACGACATTTATACCACCGCAGACCCATTCGAGATGCCATCTCCGCCTCGAAGTGACTGGCATCACCCCAGACCCTCTGCAGATCGACAGTGCCCGCGGTAACATCCAAGCAAGGAGCACTCTCGTGGGTGATCCCCCCTAGGTTTCTCTCGTGGACATAGCTGTCTTCACCCAAACCCTTTTTACAGATATCAAAAAGCGTTCGGTAAGCTTTTGTCGTGGTCATATTACCGGAGTGTCCTCCTCGAGTGTTCCAAGCCGTTTCCGGGTAATCGAATTTGATTCCCTTTAGTCCCGCCTTGCCAAGTCGTTTCCACACCGTTAAAAGATGGGCCTGTAATTCAGGGTGACTAAAATCGTAACGAATGTGTGGACGATGATGTCGATGATGCCGATGGAGATCAGCAATATCTCCTCTGAGCATCCAATCAGGGTGTGCTAATGCAAAGTCATTGGAAGGCATAGAAGACTGAACGTAAGTAAAGGGAATGGCTCCCCATTTTTCCAAACCCTTGCAGAAGGCTTCAAAAGTAGGAGCGCCTTCACTGAGAGCACCGTACTTCTCAAAGTGCTCGTCATCCCACCAACCTTGCTGAGTGTTACCACCATCCGAGTCACAATAAAAGTCCGGCTCTAGCCGAACCCCCAAGGGAGCGATCTTCATCCAACCATGGTCATGAGCAATCTTCGCCTGTTCAATCAGGGCCGTCGAATGGTTGATGGGCTTCCCCTCGCCTAAATTCTTAGTTGAAACCATCCAACCACACAATGTTGGAAAATTATAAGCCTTCGGGTTAGCATTGTTGGCCGTAGCGAGAGCTTTCCCGTAACACTCGAGGGCATCGAAAGGGTCTTCGGTGATCATGTCGAGATAACTGGTATCCCCAGGGCGAAAGGTTGTTCCTGGGGCCATTTCAATGCCGATGGGGTCTTCAGCGTAGAGGGTGAGGTTCCTCCCCTCTCCTTTGATCACGGTCTGCCCTCGCCCTCCCCACAATTTCGCACCATCAATAACTTCGATGCCGCGTAGAAAGTCTTCGTAGGCTAGACCACCCGCAACAAGACTGAGTCGCCTCCCTCCCCTTCGAGACGTTAACAAGACATTGTTGAGACATTCGAAATGCTCTCCATTCTCAACTTTATTCGGATGCGCTCCCGCACCGCCCTCTAGGTACTGAGGCCTCCCCAGCCTGACCCCAGGAAAAAGCTCACCATCATAGATCACCTCAACATCCTTGATTCTCACCGGATGAGAACGATGGTTCTCAATACTCCAATCCAACTGAAGAAAAGAGTGATCGGAAAAGACCGTCAGATGAAGCTGGCGAATGGGAGCATAACCCTCGAGAGGTTCGTGGCGTATCGTCACCTCAACCCCCTTCCCCCATGGCCCATCAATCTCAGATGTAGTCACCTTTCTCTTCGCGGCCGGCTCTTTCCAGTTTCCCTGACCACGGTGATCGTGACGGAAATCTGCATCCTTTAGGAGACAAGACCCTTCTGGCCACCGAAACAAAGACCATGTCCCTGTCGAAAGATGAACCTTGATCTCCATCTGAGAGTGACGAAGACAGAGAAGTTTTTCAGTCTTCTCGATGAGAATGTTCCCCATGGTGATGGACCTAACGATGACTAAGAAAATTCAGACAGGCAGTCTACATTCCCCCTGTCTTGCCCAAGGTCTCCCACTCCATAGAAGACCTTAACTTCAAAACTCTCCGCAAAATCCACAGCACTAAAGGTCGGTTCTCTCCAGCACCCAGACTTCCGTTTCGAAGTCATTACCAAACAAGTCTGTCCTGACGATACCCCAAACCCGTCATCTTCGTAGAGGCCTTCTATTTCGACCTCTCCTGAGGCGCAGAGTCTTTCAAGCCAAACAACCGGGTTCCACGATGGCGCAGAAGGATGGTGCTGGGGTGACTCCACAAGACGGGATCAAGCTCGGACTTTTCTTGAAGAAAACGAAAATCCACGGGGAGAAGAGAAGTGATCATCTGATCAATCTCAAAACAGAACGCGGGGAATTCTTTCTCGCATATAACGACAGGGCCTGCTCCTGTCTGGAGCAGGCTTTTTTCTGTTTTCGCCCCACTCTTCAAATTCAGGTCCAAGAAAACTGAACAGACAACTCGTTTCATTCATTAAATATCCATTTGCCCCTGGAGAATGGAAAAAGTCGATCAGCACCGAATATGAACTTTTCCAAAAAAATCTAGTTGCCGATATGGGAACCTCTCTGAAAGAAAAAACCTATCTCATCACCGGTGCAACGAGGGGAATCGGTCGCTCCATCTCCAAACTTCTCCATGAGCAGGGTGCACGAGTCATTTTGACGGGAAGGAGCCCCAATCTTCTAGAGACTCTTTCAAATGAGCTGAACTCAGAAAGATGCCACACCATCGCCTCAGACCTCAGCACAGAGCGAGGCTGCCTGAGTCTCGCTGCTACTTTCAAGGCACTCGACCTCTCCATCGATGGCCTCATCAACAATGCTGGAATTGGTATCTTTGGCCCCCTAGAGGAGACCTCGACCCAAGCTTGGGATATGATTATGGCTATCAACGCGAGAGCTCCCTTTCTCCTCTGCCGGGAGTTCCTTCCTCTCTTGAAAGTTAGGGGGAGAGGACACATCATCAACATCGCTTCGGTCGTGGCCCATAAAGGCTATCCCAATCAATCTGCTTACGCAGCATCCAAGCATGCTCTTTTGGGATTCAGCAAATCCCTCGCCCGAGAGGTACAGGCAGACGGAATCCGTGTTCACGTTCTCTGCCCTGGTGGCGTCGATACTGAAATGGTATCCGACTCAAGACCCGACCTCGATCGCGATGTGCTGATGTCTCCAGAAGAAATAGCAGAGACAACCCTCTTTCTTCTCACCCGAAAAGGGAACGCCGTGATCGATCAGATCGACCTAAGGAGAGAGAGCTCGACTCCCTGGGCCTAATACCCCATCACCCCAACCAATGATCCAGACTGTCTAAGAGATGTTTGATCTCCAACGGTTTCGCTAGGACATCTTTCATCCCAAGCTCACGGTATCTCTCGTTTTCCTCGACAGAAACGTTAGCCGTAAGAGCCAAAATCGGCTTATCGTACCCACTTTCCATCAGCCGACGTGTGGCTTCGAGTCCGTCCATGTCAGGCATCTGAATGTCCATCAAAATCAGCGCATGATCCTTTTCGACCAGTTCCAACACCTCCAGTCCATTCTTCGCCTCAAGAACCGTAAGGCCCATCTTCTTGAGCAGCTTCCCTGCAATCAAGCGATTCGTTGAACTGTCTTCGGCCAAAATGATGGTCTTTTCATAGTTGCGACTGAGGTCAGTTTCTTGCACCGGTTCGGCTCCATCACAGGGTTCAACAGGCACTTCAAAATAAAATACACTCCCTACTCCTGTCGCGGACTCGACCCTCAATGAACCCCCCATGAGGTCTGATAAACTCTTGCAAATGGTCATGCCCAGGCCTGTGCCACCGTAACGCCGTGATGTGTCCCCCTCCGCCTGTTCAAAGCGCTCAAAGACTCTCCTGGCCTGCTCTTCGTTCATGCCAATGCCTGTATCTTCGATCATGACGCCAAATATCAGTTGCTCTTCCCTCATCTGAGTGTAAGGCCTCAAAGCAACGTGGCCTCCACTTTCCGTAAATTTAATACCGTTGCTGATGAGGTTCACTAGGATCTGGCGCAATCTAGTTTCATCAGCTTTAATGTAGGGCGCCAATTTGGATGACTCATATTCTAAGACAAGAGTTAAACCTTTCTCTTCTGCTTGGTTGGAAAATAGTTGCTCAAGATTTTTAAAGAACTCTTTAGTGTCCATCGCATGAGGACTAAGAACAACCTTGCTCTCCTCCAACTTAGAAAAATCCAAAATGTCATTGAGAACATTCAGAAGCGAGGAGGTCGACTTGTGAATCAAATCGACATTTTCCCTCTGGTCTTCGTTGAGTTTTGAGTCGAGAAGAAGCATGGATGACCCAAGAATGCCATTCATTGGAGTTCTAATCTCATGACTCATGTTCGCTAGAAAAACAGATTTAGCACGAGTGGCTTTCTCCGCATTCGATTTTTCAACCATCAGCTTACTCTCGGTCTCTCTCCTCTTCACGATCTCTAGGTTCATTTCAGAGGTACGTTGGTCCACCTCTAACTTCACCGCCTGACGACGCCCCGAACCGACAAAGAGGTAAACACAGAAAAGGCTCGTAAAAAGCATTCCTATGACCATGAATAGCCAGGACCTCCAACCTCGCATCGATGCCATATCTTCCAAAGTTGGTGCTGCTCTAAGAACCCATACGCGATCACCGATCAACAGTCTCTTGATCACCGTTGGCTGAAGCTCTTCACCATCACTATTCGAAAGAACTGTTCGCTCCACTCCATCAATGTTTTCTCTCAGAGAATAACGCGTCCTTACATCAAACTCCGTCGGCAAGAGGCTAGACAGGAGCCGTTCTACTTTGAACACACACACATAAAAACCGGAGGGAAGCTCTTCTTCATTTTCGAAAACAGGATATAGCATGAGCAGCCCCTTCTCCGAGGATGAGCTCTGAACGAGGTCGATGGTTTCGGTAGCCCCCGCCTCTCGACTCTCCATCGCGGAAAGAATGGCTTTCTTTCTCACGGGGTTCGATGCTATATCGAAGCCACAGGCCCCTTGGTTCTTACTCCATGGTTCAATAAAGGTGACAGGGACGTGCCATTCACGGTTTCTGACAGGCACAAATTTCCCTCCAGAGTCTTTTTCTTTCACAAAAAAGTTCTTTAAATCTGAAGAAATTACACTTTCCTGCTCCCTCAGTTCATCTCCCTTGATCAAGGGATTCCAAGAGATCGCTAAGAGATTCTTGTGTTGGCCTAAGAACGACTCCGTGTAACGCTGAAAAGTATCTTTGTCGATCTGGCGCACAGCCTTGTGCAACTGAACTAGAGAGAATAGCACTTCCTCAAAATGGTGCACCTCGTCTTCCACGAGATTAGAGAATGAGTTGATTCGCTGATGAAAATAATTCGCGTGATCCCTTTCCATGCTTCCCCTGATAAAAAAGAAAAGAGCACAAGAAAGACTGAAAACGACCATCATGGGCAAGACAACACTCCAGACTCGCGATCGCCAGACAGACTGCTTAAATTGAGAAAGAATCAGAAGAATCGGAGTGAAGATCATCACCCCCATGGAATCTCCAACCCACCAGGTTACCCAGCTGAAAGAGATATTATTAAGTGGAATGGCACCCGTCAGATAGAGCGTCAGCACCCCAAGGGTTGGAGAGAGCAGACAGGCAAAAGGACCGCCCAAAAACATGAAACGATAAATGCGCCGTTCCTTGATGAGAGGGTCGCCAAGTCCAACGCTCTTCGCAATGAGATATCGACCGAGCAAGGCCTGGGACAAACCTCCCAACGCAATACCGAAAGACCTCAAATGGGCTTCTGGATCTGAAAATGCCGCCTCTCCTCCTGAAGAAAGGTTGACCAAGAAGTGACCAAGAAACACGCCAACTCCCCCAAGCCACCCATATTTCAAGAGTGCAAACAGAGCTATTCCAGAAGCTGGCCAGATCGCCGTTGCATATCCTGGAGGAATAGCTAGAAGGAGACCAACTCTTCCTGTGAGGAAATAACATAGGCCCACCAAGATGGGGATAAGAAACCACCTTCCGGTCATTGTTCTGAAGTGAGTTCCTCTGCTGAAGCTGACTCACTCTCTTCGTCTTCTTTTCCGACTTTTTCGCCCAGTTCCTTGGATTTTGCTTCCCAACGTTTGCGCGCCAGTTCCCTCATATCCTGAACATCGTCGGTTTCATCCATGATTTCAAAACCCGTCAGGCTTTCCACTAGATCTTCCATTGTCACCAGACCTGCCGTGCCTCCATATTCATCGAGCACAACGGCCATATGCTCTCGCTTCCAAAGGAGGTCCTCCAGAAGTTTGGACAATGACATGGTTTCCGGAACAGAGATGACCTCTCTTCCCAATGATGAAATCTTAGCGTCGAGCCGATCTTCAGCCCCGGCCAGAAAAATATTTTCTTTGAGGATGATTCCAGATACATTGTCGAGATCAACTTCGTAAAGAGGGAGCCTCGAAAAAGAAACCCCCTCCACCTTTTCCAGGGCCTCCTTAACCGAAAGTTCCTCTGGCAGAGCCTCTATCACCGTCCTAGGGGTCATCACATCAGACACCTTTAGTTGCTCGAAACGTAGGAGGTGACGGATCATTTTTGATTCATGCCCTTCAATTTCTCCGCTTTTTTCCCCCACACGAGCCATCGAAATAAACTCCTCTCGACTAAAGGTATGGGGCGTCTTCCCACGGGAGATCCA
>Ga0233432_10000359_pt1 | contig 44301 bp, 37 predicted proteins | sample SI_122_August201_6_FD_179870 | JGI IMG/M metagenome (GOLD analysis project Ga0233432, IMG submission 179870) | Seawater microbial communities from Saanich Inlet, British Columbia, Canada - SI_122_August2016_10_MG | ecosystem: Environmental > Aquatic > Marine > Inlet | place: Canada: British... | reverse complement strand
AAGATCCTGGATTCACTCAACCCAACGATCGAATAGCGGCCTTAGGACTACGGTTAGATTATCAACTCAAGGAAAATGCAACGGTGTACACGGAAGCTTACAAAGAGGCTTGGTATAGACCGGAGTCCACCGAATCTTATACCATCTCCTTAGAAGGGGAGAAGGCTTTTTCACTATTGCAGTCGGGACCTAATCCTTCACAAATACCACCGTTGGCAAATTCTGGTTCGGATGCTCGAATGGAAGGAGTATTTGAGGCAAGCTGGGGGATAAATGGAGAATCAAAGTCAATGGCAGAACGGGCGCCAGGGTGGGTAACTGTAGCTGATGATGAACGGGGTATCACGGTGGCGTTTGAACACTTTTTCGAGGAATATCCAAAAGAATTGTATGTAGATGATGCCGCAAAAACCTTACATGCCTATGCTTGGAGTCCAAATGTAGAACCCATGAGTTTTGCTAAACAAGACAACAATACCGATAGCGGGATGATAGCTAATTTTGCACAAGGCTTAGCTAAAACTACCGATATGATTTTTTACTTCCATGATTCTAAAAAATCAAACTCAGGCTCATCTCAACCCCTTGCAGATGCAGCCAATCAGGTAAGAACCCTCATGAAGCCCCCAGTGGCTCACGCTAGCCCTGAATGGTACGCCAAATCAGAGGCTTTTGGGAAGATGGCAGCAGCTTCCGATGCCTTTGCTGACTACGAACGTCATCTGGATTATAAATTTGAATGGATGCGGTACAACCAGCAGTGGGAGCCTTGGTATGGCATGTTAAATTATGGAGATTTCCTGACCTATTACTATCGCAACGAATGGCAAATGTGGACCAATAACGAGCCAGCCAATGATTACATGTGGTGGCTCCAATTTATCCGCACTGGAAACCCAGATTATTACAGAGTGGCTAAAGCCAGCTCTAAACATACGATGGATGTCGACAACGTACACTGGCCTAAAGATCCTGAGTATGTTGGAGATACCAACGAATCACTTCATGCCTTACAAATAGCTGCTCAACCAAAAGGATCCCCCTATGTTGGTATGGGTCGTCGTCATGCCGATCAACATTACACCTCGTTACTGAGTGCTCATGTGTGGGTGGCTGGATGGGTATCATCTTATTACTTGGATGGGAATCATAGAGGCTTGGAAGTCGCCAAAGAAACCGCAAATTATTATGTAAAAAGGGTATTCGATGAGCATGGACTCACCGGCCGTCGCCTCTATCTGTCGGTATGGAACCTTGCAGAAGTGGTAGATGCTACTAAAGATCCGGTTTATGAAGCCGAATTAATGGATCGAGTCGAACGTATGATAAAGTTTCAATATGACGCTGATCAGGGGCATTCCATCGTTATCAATCGCTATGGTTATTCCCAAGTATATGTGAGTAATGGTATGAGGAAGGTGATCCAAATGACCGACGAGCCTCGATACCGACAATCGATCATCGATCACGCCATTCGAGTACGAGATGTCCCACCATACAACCATGATATGGAATCCTATTTATCTTCAATTAGTAGCCTAGTATTGGGTTATGAGTATTCTGGTGAACAAAGTCTTCTAGAAGAAGCAGTTCATCGAGCTCAAGCCTTAAAAACCGATCCATTAGAAAGAGATCTATGGGAGTTTGAACATCAAGCAGCTATTTCAGTAGCCTTAGAAGAGGCCAGTCATTTGCCAAAACGGGAAGGTGGATTTCGTCCAGCTATCTGGCAAATGAGTAATGGATTACGCATTTTTGGTTGGACTAGTATATATAATATCCCTTATTTAGAATATTGGCTAGATGATTAATAACATCGATTTAGGACGTTTTGGCATGATCTTGGGGCCACTGGTGCTCTTTATCATGCTTCTTTTATCTCCACCTGAAGGGCTTAGCCAGGAAGGTTGGTATGCCGCTGCTGTTACGGTTTTTATGGGTATTTGGTGGATTACCGAAGCGGTACCTATTTCAGTTACTGCTCTGGTGCCTATTGTCCTATTCCCATTACTTGGGGTACAGGCTATTGCTGCAACCACAGCACCATATGCCAACCCCTTAATTTTTCTTTTTTTAGGCGGTTTTATACTAGCCATTGCTATGGAGAAATGGGATTTACACCGTAGGGTGGCACTGGTCATTGTATCTAGAGTCGGGGTTGCGCCAAAATCCATTATTTTAGGATTTATAGTTGCAGCTGCTTTTTTAAGTATGTGGGTCAGTAATACTGCTACGGCCATAATGATGTTGCCGATAGCTCTTTCTATACTTGCATTGATCGATCGCGGTACGGAGAATAACGAGTCATTAGACCCGAATTCAACCAAAGAAAAAACAAATTTCGAGCTTGCTCTCATACTAAGTATTGCATACGCCTGTAATATTGGCGGTATGGGTACACTCATTGGAACTCCACCCAATGCTCTACTGGCAGCTTTTATGTTAGAAAACTATGGAGTAGAAATCGGTTTTTTGGAATGGATGAAAGTCGGCGTTCCCCTTTTATTGGTGTCTATTCCACTACTCTACTTTGTGCTTACCCGATGGATATATCCTATTAGAATTACCGAAATACCTGGGGGTAAAGGGCTCATTGCAAAAGAATTAGACCAGCTGGGTAAAATGACCAATCAAGAGAAAAAAGTAGGTATTCTCTTTGTTTCAGCGGCCCTACTATGGATGTTCAGGCCAGCTTTAGCACCCTATTTGCCTGGATTATCAGATGCTGGAATCGCTATTGCCATAGGGGTTGCGCTCTTTTTAGTACCAGCAGGTAAACAACGCAAAAATGCAATTGAAAGCTCTCTGGATATTGATTCAGATTCGCCTGCTAATTCGTCTGCTAATGACGATGAACAAGGAGGGAATTACCAGGGTATTTTGGAATGGAAAGATGCGCAACGCCTGCCATGGGGAATCTTGTTATTGTTTGGGGGCGGGCTTAGCATGGCCTCAGCGATTAGCTCAACAGGTCTAGCTGCTTGGATCGGTAGTGGTATTGGTGGTTTACAAAATTGGCCTATCGTTTTATTGGTGGTTATTGTGATTGCCCTAATGGTATTTTTAACTGAAATGACAAGTAATACCGCATCTACCGCTACCTTTTTACCCATTTTGGCATCCATAGCAATAGGACTGGGGGAGAATCCCTTACTTTTTGCAATACCAACCGTACTTGCGGCTAGTTGCGCTTTTATGCTTCCCGTGGCAACACCACCCAACGCTATAGTTTATGGAAGTGGACGAATTACCATCCCTGAAATGAGCAGGGCTGGCCTGTTGCTTAATCTGCTTTTTATCGCCTTACTATCCCTGGGTGCTCTCACATTTTTTGGCTTCGTATTTGGGGTAGAAATTGGGGTATTACCTGAATGGGCTAACCGTTAATATGTTTGGTTTTTGAGATATCGATAACTTTCGGGCCCCTGTTCAAAAAGTAGATCAATAAAGCTGCAGTGTTCCATGAATGCACCGTGGTGTTGTGGATAGTGGAACCCTGGGACATAACTTGTCTCAGCTTCAGGAATTGGGCTCATATAGGTGTGCGAATGACATTCTTGTATACATGTATATGTTGAATGCACACTAGATTGTTTAGGATCTTCGGTTGCGAACACCTTAGGAATGTCATTGCCAAAAAGCACTTCAGGGTCTTTCCTAAAGTCGTAAGGATCTGGAATGAATCTAAGCTTTTCCGATACATATTGGAGTGAGGTGAATTCAAGCAATCCTCGCAAAATATGCGTATTAAAATCCCACAATCGTTCATGCTTCGAGGCCTCCATAATCAAAGCTTCGAATTCCTTCCAATAGTAGTCATGATAGCGAGCTTTGGAATAACTGTGTTGGACCGCATTTAAAAATGGCCCTGTCCAATCTTGCTTAGAATCGATACGAGCCTGAGAAATTAGTGTTTTTTTATCCTCGGTACGAATGGGGAGACCAATCCACTGCCGTTGATCTTTGTTTCGAATAGCCGCACGATGACTCCGGCCCTTTCTCGACCAAGGTTGACCACCTAGTATTAACACTTGATCAGCACGAAAGATTGCGGCAAGGTCATATACATTAGGGGCAAAGCTGCATTGAATGAATAGTTTCGCGCTCATAAACTTGGTTATAAGGTGGAATCGGGTTCACACTAACCCTGAAAGTAAAACAAACAAGCCACAATTTACATAAAAAAAGGCTTCTCTTGGCTCTTTTAAAATGAAGGTACATGGCTGATAAATACCTTTTGGATTATGCCTTCATCAAAGTGGATTATTCGTATCTTTAGATAACTGTTAAAATTTATGGAATTATGAGTGTTAGAGTTCGTTTTGCCCCCTCACCAACGGGGTTTTTACATATTGGTGGATTACGTACGGCTTTGTACAATTATCTTTATGCACGCCACCATAAAGGCACTTTTGTGCTTCGAATAGAGGATACCGATCAATCCAGATATGTTGAGGATGCGGAACAGGATATTATTGAGTCACTAGAATGGGCTGGCATTCAGATCGATGAGGGACCACACAAACCAGGTACTTTTGGCCCGTATCGACAAAGTGAACGAAAAGAACTCTACCTTCACTATGCGCAGCAGCTCATTGAGCAGGGAGATGCTTACTACGCCTTTGATACCACCGATGAAATAGAGGAAATGCGAGAGCGACTTAAAAAGTCGGGAAACCCCTCCCCAAAGTATGATTCCATTACTCGTCAAAGCATGAAAAACAGCCTCACCTTATCTCAAGATCAGGTGAAGGAAAAGTTGGAAAATGGGAGTGAATATGTCATTCGTTTAAAAGTTCCACGACGTGAAACGGTTAAATTTGAGGATGAAATTAGAGGCATTGTTTCCTTTGATACGGCTGGATTGGATGACCAAGTTTTGCTTAAATCCGATGGAATGCCCACCTATCACCTAGCAAACGTAGTAGATGACCATACCATGGAGATTACTCATGTAATACGTGGGGAAGAATGGCTGAGTTCAGCACCTAAACATATGCTCTTATACAAAGCTTTTGGTTGGGAAGCACCTACGATGGCTCATCTACCACTTATCATGTCACCAAGCGGCGGAAAGCTATCCAAGCGTAAAGCCGAAACTGAGGGTATACCTGTAAATACCAAAGAATACCGATTTGGCCATTATGAGCCAGAAGCATTAATTAATTTCTTGGCTTTTTTAGGGTGGAATCCTGGCGATGACAGCGAAGTATATGATATGAACGCTCTTTGCGAAAAGTTTAGTTTAGATCGCGTAAGTAAAGGAGGAGCAGTATTTAATTACAAAAAGCTCATGTGGTATAATGAGCATTATGTCCATCATAAAAGCATTGATGAGCTATTGCCCCAAGTGCAGCATTTGTTTTCGACCAATGGTATTAAAGCCGATGACGTTTCCTTCCTTAGAAGGGTATTAGCATTGTTGCATGAACGAGTGTCTAAGGTAGATGAATTTGTACCTATGGGGCGCTTTTTTTATGAAGCGCCAACAGATTATGATGAGAATGCGTTAAAGAAGTGGAATGATCAAAGCGTAGAACTCGTCCAATCCTTTACGGGCCGATTGGTTACTATCGCTGACCAAGAGTTTACGGCAGCAGTTATAAAACAAGCCTTAGAGGCAACGGTAGAAGCGGAATCAGTGGGTTTTGGAAAAGTTATGATGCCCGTTAGAATTGCTTTATCGGGTCAGGGCTTTGGACCTGATTTATTTCCTGCTATGGAATTAATCGGTAAAACAGAATGTCTTGAACGTCTTGAAACTGCCGTGCAGCGCTTGAGCTAGTTGTCCTCGCTTTTAGCATCCTTAAGAGCACGTATCTTTATTCCCATATAGGCAAAGAAAATAGTCATAAAGGGACTGATTAGGTTGAAGAAGGCAAATGGGAGATAGGCAAAGGTTGCCACTCCTAATACATTTGCATGATACGCCCCACATGTATTCCAAGGAATCAATGCCGAGGTGACGGTGCCCGAGTCTTCGAGCGTTCTACTCAGGTTTTCCGGAGCTAAGCCTTTCTCCTTATAGGTGTCGGTATACATTCGTCCCGGCACGACGATAGCTAAATATTGATCTGAGGCAGTAATGTTGAAGAACACACAGGTTCCCACCGTGGACGCTACTAAAGAACCTGTTGAGTTAACTACGCTGATAATGGCCTCTGCTATGCGTCTAAGCATGCCAGTACCCTCCATGACACCCCCAAATATCATGGCAGAAACGATGAGCCAAACGGTGCCCAGCATGCCATACATGCCTCCCGAGCTTAACAGATCATCAACAATTTCTTGGCCAGTCACGATTTGAATATTCCCATAGAAGGCTTTCATAATCCCCACATAGTATGCTTCAGCAGTAAGGGTATCGTATTCAGATACACTTAGCACTGCTTCTGGTTGGAAAATGGCGGCAAAAATTCCACCTAATATAGCGCCAAACATGATGGCAGGGATTGCAGGTACTTTTCTAACAATCATAATAACAACGGCAATAGGTACAAGGAATAGCACGGGCGAGATATAAAAACTCCCATTAATAGCATCCAGGATTTCTTGTGTGCTCGTCGTACTATCACTTGGGTCTTGCATTAGTCCAATGATCAAAAATATGATCAGTGTTATGGTAATGGAAGGAATAGTAGTGTACGCCATATACCGAATGTGGGTAAACAAATCAGTACCCACCATAGCAGGGGCAAGGTTGGTGGTATCGGAAAGAGGCGACATTTTATCACCAAAGTAAGCCCCAGAGATAATAGCACCTGCAACCATACCTGGATTTAAACCTAATGCAGTTCCAATACCAATTAATGCAATCCCAACAGTAGCCGCGGTTGTCCAAGAAGATCCAGTTGCAACGGAAACAACGGCGCAGACAATGGTGGCTGCTACTAAAAATATGGTCGGGTTTAAAACTTGTAGGCCATAATAAATCATAGCGGGGACCACCCCACTTAATAGCCATGTACCCGCTAAGGAGCCAATAAGAAGAAGGATAATGATAGAAGAAAGTGCCGAAGAAATACTTTTAACGATACTACTGCGGATTTTTTTCCATTTATACCCTAAACGGATAGCTACAATGGAAGCCACTCCAGCAGAAAGCATTAAAATGATTTGATTCGAGCCATCAAGCGCAGCGTCACCAAATATGCGAACATTTATGAATAAGGCGACAATTAAAAAGAAAATGGGTAATAAAGCCTGTAATATACTGGGTTTGAGTAGTTTAATGGACGCTTCAGTATCAGCCATAAAAAAAGGGATGTAGAATTAAACACATGTAATAAGCGAATAAGATAACGAAACGAGTGTAGTTATTTCAATGCATATCGAAATACTCTATATTATAGGTATCAAAAATCAAAGATTCTTATGCGAACAATACTGTCGGTTATCTTATTTAGCCTGCTTTTAAGCCCATCACTGGCTAAGGCCCAATTACTCAACAATCAAAGTAACAGTTCAGGAGATAAAACAGAGCCGGCACATGAGCAAATTCAATCTACCATAGATTCTGGCTTTGAATGGGTAGGTCTCGAAGAAGCACAGCGATTAGCCGCAGAATCGCAAAAAAAAGTACTGATTTTCGGATATGCTGAATGGTGCACCTATTGTCTTAAAATGCGAAAAGAAAGTCTGCCCGATTCGTCCGTTGTAGACGCTATCAATCGATACTTTATACCTGTTCAGCTAGATGGGGAATCCCCTGATCCTGTAGTATTCAATGGCACGGAGTACACTAAAAATCAACTGGCTCGCGGTTTACAACTCTCGTCTTTTCCTACGCATTATTTTGTAGACGCAGAAGGAGGGGTACTAGGAGCGCAACCTGGATTCATTGAACCTGATATTTATGCGTTGCTTCTGCGCTATGTAGGAAGTAGTGCCTTTGAGCGTATTAGCTTTGATGAATATGTAGAATTGAACATGTAATGCGCTTAAGTCAGGCTTTAGAAGATTACCTAAAGGTCATTTATGTACTAGAGGCCGATGGTGAAAAGGCAACCACAACGGCTATAGCTCAAGCCTTAGACGTTTCGAATGCTTCGGTGACCAATATGCTAAAGAAACTTGCTGGTATGAATTTAATCGTCCATGAATCCTACAAGGGGGCAGAACTAAGTCCAGCAGGAAAAAAAGTTGCTCTGGAGATACTTCGGCACCATCGTTTATTGGAACTGTATTTGAAGGAAGTGATGGGGTATTCATGGGATGAGGTTCATGACGAAGCCGAAAAACTAGAGCATCACATATCAGAACAGTTTGAGGATAGAATCGCTGAATTACTGAATCATCCCACCCATGACCCGCATGGAGATCCCATTCCAAGCAAAGATGGCGTTATGCCCGAAAAAGCTACTTTAGCGCTCCATGACGCAGAGCTAAATACCCTCTATGTGGTAGGAAGAGTTAAGGATCAGAACCCTGAATTACTACGATACTTAGAAAAACAAGGGGTGCTACCTGGGGTTGAACTCACCATCGTAGAAAAAGCCCCCTTTGATGGTCCTGTAGCGATTTCGCTAGCAGGTCAGGTCCTTTCAATAGGCTTTGCCATAGCCCAAGATATTTTTCTTATTCAACCCAATCAGCAATAAACACATTGGTCGACCGATCGCCCCCGTTAAAGCGGTTAGAAGCAAAAATAAGCTTGGTTCCGTCATAAGAAAACATAGGGAAGGAATCGAAGGTATCATCGAAACTAAGTTGCTTTAATCCCGTTCCATCCACATTGATTACGAACAAATTAAAGGGGAACCCTCTGGTTGATTTGTGATTCGATGCGAACACAATTTTTTCCTCGGATGGATGAAAATAAGGGGCCCAGTTCGCGTTACCTAAATCGGTAATTTGTCGTAAACCAGTCCCATCCACATTGACTACATAGAGTTCCATATTAGTTGGCTCTACCAATCCTTGTTCAAGCAAAGAGGTATATTTTTGAATCTCTTCCTCGGTTTTAGGGCGAGAAGAACGGAACACCAATTGGCTACCATCGGGAGAGAAAAAAGCCCCCCCATCATACCCTAATTCCGAGGTAATTTGTCGGACATTTCCACCATCGGTGTCCATTATAAATAACTCCAAATCACCGGTTCTCATGGAGGTGAACACGATCGACTTCCCATCAGGGGACAGGGTTGCTTCAGCGTCATAACCTGGTTCATTGGTTAAAGTATCAATGATCTCACCTTCAAGATTAGCTTTAAAAATATCATAGCTGTCATAAATGGGCCATACATAAGCGCCATTCGGCCCTCGCTCTGGGACTTCAGGACAGTTAATATCATCTAAATGAGTCGAGCCATACACAAAAGTAGTATCGCCAGGTAGGAAAAAAGCGCAGGTAGTTCTACCAGTTCCCGTAGAAATCATCTTAGGCATGAAGTTTTCCTCTTTGTCAGAGGTATCCATATAAAAAATTTGATCACAACCGACCCCCCAATCTGGATTATTAGATTGGAAAACAATTTTTTCATCACCAAATCCGAAGTAAGCTTCGGCATTATCAGCTCCAAAAGTTAGCTGACGGATATTTCGGATATGTTCTTCATTATCATAACGAAGACTATCTTGGGTACGATCATAGGGAGCTTCGGTTGAATCTGGAGATGTGCATGAAATAAGGCCAAAGCTGAGGATGAACAAAGGTAGGGTAAATAAGCGCATGAATAGTAGGTTGAACGTGGGTAATAATCTGTGCAAGAAATTTAATCAGTCTAAAAGTACTAGATTAGAATAAAAATTAGGAGTTACAAAGATACAAAATTTACTACTTCAATTGCACAATCGTACAACCCGCTCCACCTACATCTTCATTGGCGAGTTCAAAACGAAACACATCGTTTCTCTCATTTAAATACCCGTGAACTACCTCTTTTAGGATACCATCGCCTTTGCCATGAACCAACTCTATCGTACTCAAACCTCGAAATAAGGCCTTATCTATGTATTCCTGTAGTTCATTAAGGGCTTGCTCAGCGCGTTTACCACGAAGATCTAATCGAATGGGAAGAGGCGAACGTAGAGAGTCAATATTGTGTAGGTTCTTTGGAGTTTTTGAAGAGTTTACTTTTTTCGACTTGGGAGCTTGAACACGCACTAAATTTTTATAGGTGGTTTTCAATCGCAACCCATTTGTTTGAACAACAGCCTGTTTTCCCTTTAACTCTATGAGTTCACCATGGGTGCTTCCGTCTAAAAACCGAACAAAATCTCCCACTTTTGGGGGCTTTTTTGAGGCTTGCATAGCCACTTCCACCGATTTCTGATCTTCTATTTTGAGCAATTCTGAGGATACTTCATCCTTATGATTTTCAAGTTCATTACGAATAGCTTGTACATTCTTCTTTGAGCTTTTTTTCTCCTCAATAATTTGTTGAACGGCCTTTTCAACCTTTTTATTCGCTCCATCCATAATCCGCTTGGCCTCTATTAAAGCCTTTTCCCGAATGGCTGTTTTTTCTTTATAAAGTGACTCTAACTTATGCTCGTAGGTACGTTTTTCCTTTTGAGTTTTTTCCCGCAAAGTGTTCAAATGCTCTTCAAGTTTGGCTACTTCCTGAGTCTTAGTTTCCATCTCACTTATGAGAGATTCCAGCGTATTCTTTTGACTACCCAGCACATCTCGGGCTCGATTGAGTATCGAGGAAGGAAGGCGCATTCTCTGGGCAATATCAAAGGCATAGGAACTTCCGGGCACCCCTTTCTTAAACTGATAGGTGGGCGCTAAATGAGCCTGATCAAATTCCATGGACCCGTTGACTGCTTTTTCATGCTCGTGCGCAAATACTTTCAGCGACCCATGGTGGGTGGTTACCACCAAAAAAGCTTCTCTATCCAACATGGACTCAATAAATGACTGAAATAAAGCCCCTCCTTCTTCAGGGTCCGTGCCGGCAGCGGCTTCATCAATGAGTATTAGAGCTCCTTTTTTCGCCTTTTCAGTGGCAAAACGCATCCATTGCAGGCGGGAGGAAAAGGTACTCAGGTCGTTTTCAATAGACTGCTCATCACCCATGTCAACGAACCAGCCAGTAATAATGGGTACCTCTGAATTTGGATCTGCTGGTATACCCCATCCACATTGTACCATTACCGTAGACAAACCAATGGTTTTCATAGCAACCGATTTGCCACCTGCATTCGGTCCGGTAATCATAAGACATCGTTCACTTGGTTCCATTCTTAACTGCAGAGGAACAATGGGTTCGGCTTCCTTTTGGCCGATATTTTTAATCTTTAAAAGTGGATTATGGGCTTTTTTAAGGTCCAACACCCCGTTCGGAGATAGCAGTGGGATGGAGCCAGACAACTCAAGAGTACATTGCGATTTGGCATATATCTGATCCAGATGTGCTAGGTAGTGAATATTATCTGAGAACCAATCCACATACATACGGACATGATCGGTGAGCGCTTTCAAAATCCGTTCAATTTCCTTCTGTTCAGCAATCTCCAACTCCCGAATATCATTGTTCAGATGTAGTGCTTCGGCGGGTTCTAGGTACACGGTTTGCCCCGTTGCTGAGACATCATGCACGAAGCCTGCAATCTTTCGTTTATACTCTGCTTGGATGGGAATTACCATACGTCCATTTCTAATGGTAGCCCCTTCATCCCCACTCATGCCCTCTTTTTGTGCCCTTTTCAGCGCTTTTTGAATGGCACTTCTAAGCTGATTACGCTTACTACTCAAGCTCTTTCTGACTTGTTGCAGCTCTGGACTAGCATCATTTTTCAGATCGCCCCGATCCGAAATTTTAGACTGTATATGATCCTCTAAATCCTTCATTGGGATCAGCATTTGAGCAATAGCAGTCAATTCTGGGCAATTTTCCTCACGCTGTTTAAAAAAATTTTTCATTCGTCTGCTCAATACAGCAATGCTCAACAAGTCTTGAAAACTCGCTAAATTCAACACAGTACCCTCAATCCGAACCCGTTTCAAATGACTGCGTATTTCGGGTTGATGTTCACTCGGATAGGCCTCCCCACTTTGTAGAACTAGCATCATTTCTTGGGTGCGAGACATATCTTCTTGAATGCGAAGCTCGGTAGTACTAGGCAATAGATCGGATATAGCTTCCTTACCCATTTCACTACGGCAATAGCGTAATGTCTGATTTTTTATGGCTTGTAAGCCAAGTTTATTTAGGGTTTGAGATAAGGTTGTCATCGCGAAAAAAAGTAATTACCACCATACATAACATTCTAAAAACATAGCAACCATAAATATACGGTTTTCATTTGCTAAGCGGTGATCTTAGCTCTACTTTCTTTAATTCATAAAAAAACACGCTATGATTCTTTCATTCTTTCAAATAGATGCATTTAGCTCGGTACCGTTTTCTGGGAATCCCGCTGCGGTATACCCGTTACAACATTGGTTACCGGATACTCAGCTACAGGCCATAGCTATGGAACATCAATTGGCAGAAACCGCCTTTTTTGTTCCATCAGGCTCTGCTTACGAGCTGCGTTGGTTTAGCCCAAAAACAGAAGTTGATTTATGTGGCCATGCAACTTTAGCCGCCGCCCATGTTCTGTACAACGAATTAGGTGTAAAACGTGAGTTACTGCAATTTTATACCCGATCAGGAACCCTTACGGTACAACAAACTGCCGACGGATTAATGATGGATTTCCCATTAATACCAATTGAAAAATTTACGGGAAATCAGCAGGCATTAACGGCAGCATTGGGTTTGGAGCAACCACCCGTTTCTATCTGGCAGGCTGATGATATTTTGGTTGAACTCTCTAGCCAGTCTCAAGTTGCTGAACTAGAACCCAATATGCAGGCCTTAGCACAAATACCCACACGAGGGGTTATTGTTACGGCTTTATCCGCATCAAGTGATACGGATTTTATTTCACGTTTTTTTGGTCCTAGGGTGGGAGTAAATGAGGATGCGGTTACGGGTTCGGCCCATACCAAATTAGCTCCTTTTTGGGCTGAAAAACTAGGTAAAACAACCTTCAAAGCCAAGCAAATATCCAAACGTGGTGGGCAATTATCTCTGGAAATAAAAGGAGAAAGAGTGTTTATCACCGGACAAGCCGTACGATTTTCCAGAGGGGAAAGCACCCTGCCCAATGCCTAAGAAATGAACCAGTAGAATAAAGAAGTTATGACCATCCTCCTTCTCATATTGGGGCTGATAGCAGGACTTATAGCAGGCTTGTTTGGAGTAGGAGGGGGAATCATTTTCACCCCTGTCCTTTTTTTCTTATTCGAGCAAGCTGGTATATCTAACGCGGTACCTTGGGCTGTTGCCTCTGGGCTCATGTGTACATGGATAACCTCATTGGCCAGTGTGGTGCGTCAATACAATCAGCAGCATTTATTCATAAAGGAAGGACTGTTATTGGGGTTTTTTGGGGCCTTGGGTATTAGTTTGGGTAAATGGGTACTGCTTTCCCCCTATTATAGTCGTACGGAGTTTATCATCGTGTTTAGTAGTCTGCTATTCTATAGTGCGGTACTTATGTTCATGCGAGGTCGTAAAAAGGAAACCCATACCGAAGCAGCCGCCGAAGGGAGCTCACCATTGTTTAGTCCAAAACAAGCCTCCGTTACCGGTGTAATAGGAGGTGGAATAGCCTCGTTGGCGGGTGTTGGTGGTGGAGGTACTATGGTACCTATTATGAATCTTTTTTTTAAACAACACTTTAGAAAGGCGGTTAGTATTTCTCATTTGGGCATGTTTATAATGATTACTGTGGGCGTACTTCAGTTAATGGCCGAGCAACCAGCATTAAATGGATCAGGACAAAGTCTAACGCAGTGGACGCTTGGATATGTAGACCTGGGGGCGGTTAATTCAATGGGATGGACGGCGCTAATTGGGGCATATGGAGGGGCTTGGCTTAATCATAAAGTACCTAGACACTATCTGCAACTGGGATTTGGACTGTTGGCTTTGATAATGGGAACTCGACTCCTGCTTACTCTATAGAATATGGTTCCTTTTCGACATCTTTTGCCTGTTTAACAACTCTTGATCTTTAAAAATTTTTCTTTCTATATAAAAAAAGAAGCCCCTGTTCAAGAGGCCTCTTTTATTGTTAGCAATCTATAGCCTGCCGTCTGTTGGCATGTACGTCCTTGCAACGTACATAGCTATAATCCAGTAAACACTGCCGGCTACAGACACCTCTTCCAAGGGTACTGTGGGGATACCGGCAAAAAACGGACTAATTAGTCCATTATTCTTCGTAAGAATGCGGGTTGTTCAGAATCGTCTCGACGAGTATTTTCGGTTCTTTGCTGAAAATTCGCCACTCTTGCCGCTTGATTTGGAGTCGTTGGTTCAGCGGCATGACTTGGAGCGTCCTCTTTGCGAGCATTGATATCCCTGCGCAAATAGGAGGGAGTATCTAAACGTTTCAGATTTCCCTCACCTTTGTAGTAGTCCTTATTAGGCCGCGCAAATTTTGACGCCTCTTCTGCATCAGCTCCTGTTTTAACTGCGGTAGTTTGCTCAGGTGCAGGAGCAGCTTGGTCATTACTTGTTTGGTTAGCTTGTTGAAATGCTTGTGCCACACGATTTGGGGTTTTATTTGGAGCGACACGAACGGTATTGCGATCTTGAGCTAATTCAAAACCAGTGGCAATTACCGTAACGCGCATTTGATCTCCAAAAGATTCATCGAGCACCGTACCTAAAATAATTTCCGCATCATCACCTGCTTCTTGCTGGATAATGCTTGTAGCGGTAGTGGTCTCACGCATACCTAGTTTAGAGCCAGCTGAAATATTGACGAGTACATTACGAGCACCTCGTATGCTAACTCCATCTAAAAGAGGGGAATTAATAGCATCTCGGGCCGCAATTTCAGCTCGATCAGAACCTTCAGCGGTGGCAGAGCCCATAATTGCAGCTCCTCCATCGGTCATCGTGGTACGCACATCAGCGAAATCCAAGTTGATTAGACCAGGCATTAGAATTAAGTCACTTATACCTCGGGTGGCGTTGTATAATACTTCGTTGGCCATGGCAAATGCCTCTACCAATGAAGTCGACTCATCTCCAATGTCTAAAAGGCGTTCGTTTGGAATGACGATAACGGTGTCGCATTGTTTTTTTAATTCAGAAATGCCTTCCAAAGCATATTTTTTTCGAATTCGACCTTCGCATTCAAAAGGGGTGGTTACGATACCTACCGTCAAGATGCCTTTGCGCTTCGCCATTCCAGCGACTACTGGAGCACCACCGGTTCCGGTTCCACCACCCATACCTGCCGTCACGAATATCATATCGGCACTTTCAATGGTTTCCTCGATATCGTGTCGATTTTCTTCCACCGCTTCTCTACCCACTTCTGGGCGCGCACCGGCTCCCAGACCACTGGTTAGGGCGGTACCCACTTGCACTTTAATATCAGCTAAGCTGTTTTTAAGTGCCTGGGCATCGGTATTTAGAGCAATGTATTCCACACTGTCCAAACCCATGTTAATCATGTTATTGATGGCATTTCCACCACCACCGCCAACACCAATTACCTTGATTTTGGCATTTTCCTGACTTTTTTCGTCAAAGTAGAATCTAGAATTTGACATGTCTACTCCTTATTATTGTTTTGTTTACTGGATATTCTGTAGATGAATGCATGATGTTCATGCGATTAAAGTTCTTTGAACCAGCCTTTCATTCGATCGGCTATTTTGTTCATTACCTGCTCCACACTAGTTGCTTTAGTGGAAGCTGGAATCATGGTTTTTTGATTATTCATACCTGTTTTTAATGCATGAATAACCAAACCAACAGCGGTGGCATAGATGGGGGAGTTTACCTCCTCAACTAAACCACCGGTAATTCCTAAGGGAAGGCCAATTTTAGCGTCCATTCCCAAACTTTCATTTGCTAGAGGACAGATATTTTTGACCAGAGATCCACCACCGGTAAGTACTACCCCTGCACTAAGAGCATCGGAGTAGCCACTGCGTTTGATTTCAATCCCTACGATTTCAAGAATTTCTTCCATACGTGCCTGGATTATTTTACCCAGAATACTCTTCGTAATTTCTTTAGGAGGACGACCTGCAATACCAGGTACGGTGATGACTTCGTCTTCTTGAATGAGGTCGGCATAGCTTTCTCCATGCTTTCGCTTTAAGCTTTCTGCTTGATCGTCCAATACACTCAACCCAATTCGGATATCGTCGGTGACTTTTTGACCGGCAACGGCAATTACGGCAGTGTGCCGAATAGTGCTTTCTTGGAAAATCGCTACATCGGTGGTGCCCCCGCCTATATCAACTAATACCACACCGGCTTCTTTTTCTTCGGCGTCCAAGGCCGAATAAGAAGAGGCTAAAGGTTCTAGTATGATATCAGCCACTTGATAACCGGCACGTTCTACACAGCGATAAATATTTTTAGCTGCTGAGACCAATCCTGTAATTATGTGAACCTCTGCCTCCATACGCATTCCACTCATTCCCACAGGGTCGCTAATACCGTCCTGGCCATCCACAACAAATTCCTGAGGGATAACATGTAGAATCTGTTGGTCGGTTGGAAGCATAATGCGTTGACAATCCTCTAGGAGTCGTTCCACATCCTGAGCCGTTATTTCATTATCTCGGTTGTTGATGGTAATAACCCCTTTACTTCGCATGCTTCGAATATGATCCCCCGCAATGCCTACGTTCACCGAATTCACTTGAATTCCAGAGGCTAGCTCAGCCTGGGCTATGGCTTCTTTTATCGCGTTGACCGTTTTATCAATATTAACTACAACTCCTCGATTGAGTCCATCGCTGGGCGCCTTTCCGACACCCAAAATATTGATACGTTCCTGCTCATCAATAGAAGCTACAATGGCACAAATTTTTGTAGTTCCTATGTCGAGCCCTACCATTATGCGTTCTGTTTCAGTCATGATTCCCTCGTTATGATTTGATCGTTAAAGCGTAGGTCAATTTGCGCGATGCGGGCGATGCCGGTTTCCCGAATAACCTGGGTATAGAACAGTTCCCAATTCGCGAGTTTGTTAGTAAATGAGTCGGTTCCAAAGAGAAGTTTAACGCCATTTTCATGACTTAGAGCAACGACTCCTTCTTTTGGATCAAAGGCTACTTCACTTAGTGTAGCCCAAGCAAATTTGTGTTCTTTCGCTTCTTCTAAAAAGCGGGCAATTTGTTTGAAATCGGTGGTTTTTAGCGTATCGGTTAGCCTGGTAGAGCTAAAACCATACACCAAGGGGACATCCACTGTTTTACCCGTCAGTACCGGTAGCTGCACGCCTTCGGCATCTGTGTATCGCTCCACAGACCCACCAACCAATAGCGCTATGGGAAGCCGTTCCTCAACTGAAAGATGGAGGGTTCCACCGGGTTCTATATACGGGTGAACAGATTTCACATAGTCCAGTCGCATCACCCTATTTTTTAACTCTTCCAAATTCAAACTATCGGGAGCAATTCCCAATGGTATTTGAGCTGCCTCCAAAATATCCGCTTCTTGATTAAACCAAATACCAGATACTCGTAGGGTATCCACTCGCAACGACTGTTGCCAATAAAAACCAGCAACGACCCCCAAGCCAACCAATATAAGTACCGCTGTTAGGAGTGCAGGTCTAGCTATAAACGATGTGCTATGAATTGACTCTTTACTCATTTCTTAAAAGGTTTATTTATTTCTAACCATTCCGCAAACTCATCACCCATACGGTAGATGTCACCTGCCCCCATGGTTATGATGATGTCTCCATCTTGCACTATGTTTTTGAGCTCGGAGGCTACGTCTTTTTTGTCATGCACATAATGCACGTTGTTATGGCCATATTGCTCTGCTGTATTCGCAATTAATGCTCCGGTAATACCTGCGATGGGCTTTTCTCTTGAGGGATATACATCGGTAACGACCAATACTTCCGCATCGAAAAAGGAAAGTCCAAATTCCTTATATAGTTCCTGAGTTCTGGAATATAAGTGAGGTTGAAATACCGCAATAACTCGTCTATCTGGCCAACCCCGATGGGCCGCTTGTAGGGTAGCCTGAACTTCCGTGGGATGATGCGCGTAATCATCGATCAGCATGACCCCGTTTGAGTATTTCTTTTGAAAACGGCGATATACGCCTTCGAAGCGTTCCAGGCCCTGTTTAATGGTTTTAAATTCCATTCCCATTTCCAAACCACAAGCAATAGCGGCTAAGGCATTCTTTACATTGTGCTCGCCGGGAGCTTGAAGACTTACAACGCCTAATTTTTCTCCTTTGTATACTACCGTAAAGGTAGAGGTAAATTCAGAGGAGTGGATGTTGGTAGCTCGAAGTTGTGCTTGAGGTGTGAGCCCATAGCTGATAATCCTGCGTTCGAGATCAGGTAGAATACTGCGCACATTTTCATCATCCAGACAAACAATAACGGAGCCATAAAAAGGAACTTTATTAGCATAATCGATGAATGCTTGTTTTACGTCGGCTAGATCATCATAAATATCCAGATGCTCGGCTTCTATATTCGTAATCACGGCCACAGAGGGAGTGAGGCGTAAAAAGGTTCGGTCAAATTCATCTGCTTCAACAATAATAATATCCCCTTTACCCACTACGGCATTGGTTTTATCAAAACTATGCACTTTACCACCCACCATGATCGTGGGATCAAATTTTCCCTCTTGGATAACTAAGCCTGTCATCGTAGTTGTGGTGGTTTTGCCATGCGTGCCAGCAATCCCTATTCCATACTTCATTCGCATGAGTTCTGCCAGCATTTCAGCACGCTTAATGGTGGGAATGCGTTGCTCGATAGCGGCTTTAGTTTCTTCATTTTCATTCGCCTGAACCGCAGAGGTATACACCACAACATCCGCACCTACTATATGATCGGAATGATGCCCTTCAAAAATGGTAGCGCCTAATTCCTGAAGACGTTGGGTTGTTTCTCCTAGCTGTCCATCGGAACCAGACACTTTGTACCCACGATGAAGTAGTATTTCAGCCATACCACTCATTCCAATCCCCCCAATACCCACCATATGTATATGCCGAGTTCGTCCAAAACTGGGTTGTTTTTCAAGTCCAAGGGCTTGAGAAGAGGTACGGTCAGTAGACTTAGTCATGACGTTGTTCTATTTCATGTAAAATTTCTTCAGCAATATGTTCAGCAGCAAAGGGCTTAGCCATCGCTAATGCCGCGTCGTTCATCCTCCGCAATTGTTCCTGATCGGCGAGTAAACGTGTGACAAGTTCTGTCAGAGTATCTTTTGCCTCATCATCGGATAGCATTTCGGCGGCACCTAGTTCTTGCATAGAGCGGGCGTTCATGGTTTGGTGATCCCCAGCAACAAAAGGAGAGGGAATGAGCACGCTTGGTGTGCCAGTAACCATAAATTCAGAACAGGAACTCGCCCCAGCGCGGCTCACTACCAAATTAGCTGCGGCATAGGCAGCGGGCATATCATCCAGATACGCCAGTAGCCTAAGTCTGGGATACTCTTCCAAATCAATTTTCTTGGATAGTGCATCGATATAGCGCTTACCGCATTGCCATATTATATACAATCCGGCATGATCGTGCAGTGTATCCAAACTATGTAACAAAGCCTCATTAATACTTTTCGCACCCAAGCTACCGCCTAAAACCAACAATACAGATCGGTCTTCTGTAATATTAAATGATGCTCGCGCTTTGGAGGGGTTGGCATGAACTAGGTTTTTTCGGGTTGGATTGCCTACCATTCGAACTTTGTGGGCAGGGAAATAGTCCTCGGCATCCGGAAAGGCGGTAAAAATTCGCTTGGCAGAGGAGCCGAGCATTCGATTGGTTACTCCTGGATATGAATTTTGCTCTTGAATCATCACGGGAATTCCAAAACGACTGGCCATCCATCCTACAGGCCCTGCAACATAACCCCCGCACGAAACCATAACAGCAGGTTTTAAGCGTTGCAATAACCAAAAAGATTGAATTAACGACACTATCAATTTTAACGGAAACAACAGATTAGATAGGGTAAATCGCCGCTGCAAACCACTTACCCAGATGGGATAAATTCGGTAGCCGGCTTTAGGCACAGCTGTCCATTCCATGTGGTTTTTGGTACCTACGAAAGCAATATCGATATGCGCCATTTTTGCAGTCAACGCATCTGCAATAGATATAGCAGGGTACACATGACCACCGGTTCCACCTGCTGCAATCATTACACGGTATGTAGCTTGCTTACTAGGCATAGAACAAGGGTCTCCTATCTTTTTTATGCTTGGAAATATTAAGCAGTAAACCCACTACAGCTCCCGCAAATAATAAATTGGTGCCACCGTAGCTCACAAAAGGCATGGGTAAGCCAGTAACTGGAAATAAACCACTGGCAACGGCTGCGTTGACAAAACCATACAGGCACAGATATAAGGTGCAGCCTAAAGCCAACAAGGTACCTAAATAATCCTCGGCATTACGCGCTACAAAAGCCACCCCTCGAATAAGTAAAAATAGAAACAATGCGATGAGAGTAGCGGCGCCCAAAAGCCCATATTCTTCGGCAATAATGGCAAAAATGAAATCATTATACGGCGTTGGTAAAAAATCACGCTGAGTGCTTTTTCCAATTCCCACCCCAGTTATCTCCCCTTGGGCAATAGCGATATGAGCCTGCTGCGCCTGTCTTCCGGTCCCATCGAGTAAGCGCTCGGTTTCAATTTGTTTGATTTGGCCTAGATATTGTTCAATCCGGTCTTGACGAGTAGCCGACTGGTTAATGAGTAAAAAGCCCCCAAAAACTGCGAGCAATACCATCGTGCCCAGTTGTACGACACTAATTCGACCAACAAACATTAATATGAGACAAATACCCATGAGCAAGCCTGCCGTAGAAAAATCTTCGATACCAATAAGAGCACAGGTGATAAATACCCAAATCATAATAGGCATGAAAGCCCGTTGAAAATCTTTAATGTACGCTTGTTTTTCGGTTAAGAGCACACTTACATGAATGATGAGCGAGACGGCAGCCACGGTAGAAGGCTGGAACCCAAATCCACCTATTGAAAGCCATCGCTTGGCCCCAAATTGCTCTTCACCAAATACCAATACCATGACCAGCAATAACAAACTAACCACCATGAATGGCCTAGAGAGCTTGGCAATGGTATGATAGTTTACTTTGGATCCCAATAGAATAACCACGACCGCAATACCAATTTTTACCAAATGACGAGTTATCATCTCTAAAGCGGAGGTGTCATTATTCTGTGCAAAAAAAGCAATCGAAGAATACACTGCCAACGAACCAAAACTAAGTAACATAATGACCACCATAAGAATATAGCGATCACTGCCTTGGCCGCGTGTATCTATTTCTTCTGGAGTGGTACCAAGAATTTGGTGAATGTTTCTATTTGGGCTGGTATGAATCAATGGGTGTTGTGTGGTTTTGCTTAGGTTATTTTAACTGGTTGATGTAACTGGTTGATTACTGGTTCATTTAGCTTAGATGCTGAACACACTCTTTAAATGCCCGCCCACGGTGCTCATAATTTTCGAACATGTCGAAAGAAGAACAAGCAGGACTTAACAAAACTACTTCGCCACGTTTGGCTTGTTTTTGAGCAGATCGAACCGCAGTTCGCATATCATCTGCCATGATAAAATGGGGAACCATATCCCCAATTTGCTCCTGAATACGCTCCCGAGATTCACCTATAGCAATAACCGTGTGCACCTTTTCGATGAGTTGATCACGCAGCTCGGTATAATCATTGCCTTTATCGCGTCCACCTAGGATCAGTGTCATCGGGGTCTTGATGCTGTCCAAAGCAAACCAAACCGCATTCACGTTCGTGGCTTTACTGTCGTTAATGTATTTGATCCCATCCAATTCACGCACTACCTCTAGGCGATGCTCTACGCCGGTGAACCGAGAAAGGCTTTCGCGAATAACCTCGTTTTTAATTTCACATGCTCGTGCAGCGAGTGCCGTTGCAAGTCCATTTTGCAGATTATGTTGTCCTTGTAGTCCTAATTCAAAGGGTGACATGAGTATTTCCTCGTGGTTATTAAGTCGGAAGATGATTTGGTTATTGTGTAAAAAAGCGCCCTCAGTGACCGCTTCTTGAGTAGAAAATGCCCAAAGTCGCGGGGCATCAGATTGGCTTAAAAGTTGCTGGGCATGCGAGCGTACCCTCAGATCGTCATAGTTGTAGATAAAGGTCTCTCCTCCAGACTGCTGCTGGGTAATTCTAAACTTAGATGCAGAATAATCATCCATTGAATGATTGTACCGATCTAAATGATCCGGGGTAATATTCAGCAGCACACTAACATCGGGGCAAAAAGTGTGAATATGATCCAATTGGAAACTACTTACTTCCAAGATCCAGTAATACTCTTCTCGGGTTAATGTTGACCCCGCCCCACTGATAGATTCAACCTGGCTGTTCCCCGAACTAGACTGATTGGATGGCTCGGATTCGGATGTGCTAGATTGGACTAATCCAAGCTTGGTGCACTGTTCACTAAAAGCCATGCCTATGTTACCTGCCAATTGATGAGGCCGCCCTGCACGGGCAAAACAATCCTGTATCCATGAGCTAACGGTCGTTTTTCCATTGCTGCCTGTGATAGCAATTATAGGGGAAGAACTAAACCAGCTAGCTAATTCTATTTCAGACACCACTGCTTTACGAGTGTGGAGGTATTCTTGCACTAAAGCTGCTTGGGTGGGTACCCCTGGACTAAGTACCGCAAAGGCTCCGTCAGAGGCGGCCGCGGAATGCCCGCCTTCCTCGAAGGCGATTCCGCGTGTTTGTAAGCGCTCTTTCATTGGTTCGGCAATAGTGCCATGGTCGCTTACAAACACTGCTGCTCCAGCTTCGTGGAGCAGCTCGGCCGCCCCCACGCCGCTCCGGGCAGCGCCAATGACAACGACCTTAGTACCGGGGAGGCCTTGCTTTAGTTGGGTGATATGAGTTGCGTTCAATAACATATCAGCGAATTTTCAGGGTTAATAAGCTGATTAACGCCATAAGGATGGCTACAATCCAAAATCGTACTACGATTTTACTCTCACTCCAGCCTTTCTTCTCAAAATGATGATGGATGGGAGCCATCAAGAAAAATCGTTGTCCCTCTCCCGTAGTCCACTTGGTATATTTGAAATAACTGGTTTGGATAATGACCGAAACAGTCTCAAAGAAAAACACACCACAAATAAATGGCAGTAAGAGTTCTTTATGTAGCATTAACGCTAAAGCCCCGAACGCTCCGCCAAGAGCAAGAGAACCGGTATCTCCCATAAATACACTAGCTGGGTGGGTATTGTACCATAAAAAGCCCATACAAGCGCCCACTAATGCTGCTGCGAATACGGTCAATTCTCCCGCTCCTGGTAAGTACATGATATCTAAGAAGCCAGAGAAATCAATTCTTCCCGATACATAGGCAAAAATTGCAAATACAATGCCGCATATGGCAGAAATACCGGTCGCTAATCCATCTAATCCATCGGTAAGATTGGTTGCATTACTTACCGCAGTAATGATAAAAATGGACACCCCTAAATAAATAAACCAACCCATTGTCTCGCCGAAATAGGCATAATCGATCGTTAAATTCTTAGCAAAAGGAACGGTGCTCAAGGTATTCACGGCTTCAAAGTTTGGGTGAGAATACAAGATCAATCCTAAGACCAATCCGACGCTTACCTGTCCAGCAATTTTAAACCGGCCTGCAAGACCACTTTTGTTTTTCTTTACCACTTTAATGTAGTCATCAATAAACCCGACCAATCCAAGTGTTAGCATCACAAAAAAGATGAGCCAACCATAAATACTATCCATTCTAACAAATAAAAGGGAAGGGATGAGGGTAGATAACAAAATAATTACGCCTCCCATAGTGGGGGTTCCCTGCTTACTTTGATGATCCAAGCCAATGTCGTCTCGAATCACTTCACCCAATTGCATTCGTCGTAGCCAAGCGATTATACGCTTGCCAAAAAATAAACTAATCAGTAGAGAGCTCACCGCAGCTAGGCCTGTTCGCGTAGAGATCAACGCCATTGCGGTGGCACCTGGTAATGCAAACGTTTGCTCTAGCCAATTAAATAGTTCATAGAGCATTAGGCGACCTCCTTCCATGTTTTAAGAAGTTCTAAGGCTACTTTTCGGTCATCAAAAGGGTGCTTAATACCCTCTACTTCCTGATAATCCTCATGTCCTTTACCGGCAACGACGATGATGTCATCTGTCGTAGCTAAGTCTAGTGCCACTGCAATGGCTTTTGCTCGATCGACTTCTATGTGAACCTGATCAGTTCTAAATGGTTCACTGAAGCCCGTGCAAATGGCCTCCATAATTGATTCTGGTGCTTCAGATCGAGGATTATCTGTAGTTACAATGGCTAAATCACACCATTTCTCACACGCCTGAGCCATTAAAGGCCTCTTAGCTGCATCCCTATCGCCACCTGCCCCAAAGACAACCAACAACTTTTGATGGGGTTCTTTTAATTCAGCCAAGGTGGAACAAATATTTTCTAGTGCATCAGGTGTATGGGCATAATCAACAAACACGCAAGGATAATGCGCGTCATCTTCGATACGTACTCGTTCTAATCGTCCGGGAGCGCCTCGAAAGCCCCGGCTATGCTTTTCTAGTTCAGTGAGGTCAATACCCAATAATTGTGCTGCGGTTATTGCCTGAAGGGCGTTATAGGCGTTGAATAAACCTACCAATGGAAGTTCCCATCGCGTTCTGCTAGTAATTTCTGTTAAAATGGTGCCATGTAATCCCAATGTTTCTACGGTATACTTTCGGCCCTGAGCCCAAGAAGGCAGGGGGGGATAGGTTGATATTGGCTGCGCTACCGAAGGGTTGGGCTGCATTAATTGACCGCCCTCGGTATTTAGTAACCCGAGAGAGAATATTTGGGCGTCTGTATCTTGAATCATATACCCACCATGAGGGTCATCAGCGTTGATAATAGCCCAAGACCCCGGCTTTAAATCATCGAACAATTTCTTTTTTGCCCTCATATAGGATTCAAAATCACCATGGTAGTCTAAATGATCATGAGTGATATTCGTGAATATGGCAATAGTGAACGGGATTCCTTGCACTCTATACTGGTCCAAGGCATGCGAGGAAACCTCCATGACTAAATGGGTGCTGCCTGCATTCACCATGGCTTGCATATCATTAGCTAGCTCAATGGGGTCGGAGGTTGTAAGTGAAGAGGGTATTTCCTCATCTAAAATTCGTTTGGACACCGTACCCAATAAACTAACTGCTTTACCTGAACGTGATAGCAGTTCGTACAACAAGGTAGCTGTGGTGGTTTTCCCATTGGTGCCAGTTATGCCAATAACCTGTAAATGCTGCCACGGATCACCGGCGAAGGCTTGAGCTAGGGGGCCGACAACTTCACGTGTGTTTGCTACTTGCATGTAATTATCGACCTCAGGATAACTTTCAGGAGGCTCTTCACCAATAATGAGTAGATTAGGTATACGCCCTAGTGCACTAATGAAGGTATGGCCATCCACTTTTGTGCCTCGTACGGCTATAAACACCCCTGAGGAGCTCACCTTTCTGGAATCCTGACTAAGGTGGGTGTAGACCCCCTCGGGATACTTAATACGCTTAACTAAGGGTTGGCAAACTACTTGAATGTCCTGGGTGCTCAATGAGCGTGAGACTAATGGAGAGCTAGCTGATGGTGTGTGACTCACTGCTGCCTCCCTGTTTTTCCAATAATTTGTTCGAAAGAGCGTGCCTTACCCCGAAGTGTTACCGTTCTTCCGGGACGTGTGTACTCACCGGCAAGTGGAAATTGTGCGTAGATTGTCCCCGAACCAACACGTTGTGTCTTAAGACCTAATTCAGCCAACATGGTGTGAGCTGTTCGCATGCTCATTCCGCGCACATCGGGAAGTGCAATTCGTTCAATCTCTTCGGTACTAGCTTCTTCTAAGGCTATTGTTGGATCCTTGTGAGGATTTAAGAGGCTTGATTTAGTCTGGGTATTAAGACGTAATCGGGTTTTTGCAAATAGAGTGTCCCCAGGAGCTGGCTGCTGATCCATAATCCAATCGCCCTCACCCTCCATCTCAAAAGGAATATATAGGGATTCCAATAATTCTTCAGCTCGATCGGGTGATAAGCCTAACAAGGAGGGAACAATAGCAAAGGTATTTCTTTTGCTGCCTTGTTGAACCAATTGTTGTTGTAGGTCTTGGTCCAAACCGGCAATACGCAGGGCTACCTGCTTAAAAATTGGACCCGCAGTGTATCCACCATATCCTACGGGTTTTGGCTCATCTAACATGATATAGATAACATATTTGGGAGTTTCCACAGGGAAAAAGCCAACAAAAGAACCTCTGTACCGATTGGAGTACACCCCATTAACCACCTTCTTAGCCGTTCCTGTTTTACCTGCAATACGTAGACCTGGAATTTGGGCTAAATCCCCAGTTCCTGAATCACTAACAACACTTTCAAAAACGGGATAAAGGTGATCCAGGGTTTTAGCTTTGGCTACCTTACGAATTCGAGTTGGTTGGAATTGTTCAACGATTTTACCATTTGAATTCGTTATTTCCTTCACTAAATAAGGACGCATCAAATCACCCCGATTAGCAAAAGCAGCGTAGGCCTGAGTAGTTTGCATAGGGGTTGCAAGAAGCTCATAACCATGGGACATCCAAGGTAAACTTACCAAGCTCCATTCGAAGGGTTTTGCCATACGTCCACTTTCTTCCCCTGCAATATCCACATGAGTGGGTGTTCCAAAGCCTAAATTACGTGCATATTGGTAGAAAGTATCGTTATCTAATCGCATGGCTATTTCAGCAGTAGCGACATTGGATGACTGTTGAATTACTTCCTCAAAGTTCATAGTCCCTAGCGGATCATGATCTCGTAAGGTAAGACCGTGAATTTGAACAGCCCCATCTTCGGGTGTTTCGAAAAGCTCTCCTTCCTTAATGACCCCCTGTTCTACGGCTGCAATAGCCGTAACTAACTTAAACGTAGATCCAGGTTCTACCATATCTGCAATGGCAAAATTTCGCCGGTTTTCTACGTTAATATCGCCAGGAACATTAGGGTCATAGCTTGGGTAATTGGCCATAGCTAAAATTTCGCCCGTGGTAGGGTCCATGATAATTCCCGTACCGTAGTTGGCTTTAAATCGCTGAACCCCAACCTGCAACTCATCTTCTAAAATAGCTTGGATGGAAGCGTCAATCGTGGTGTGTAAATCATACCCCTCGGTGGGTAATTTTTTTGGTGCTCCAACGTATTCAAATACACGTTGAAGTGCATCTTTGCGCACTTGTTGTACCCCATCAACCCCTCTTAGTTTTTTATCATAATATGACTCAAGACCAATCCGTCCTTTCATTTCATGATTTACAAAGCCCATAGTATGGGCGGCAAGCGAGCCAAAGGTATAACTTCGGCGATAGTTTTCTTCTAAAATTACCCCTCGTATTCCAAGAGTGGCTAGTTCCTCCTTTTGCGAGCCATTCATGTTTTTTTCCATCACCACGTAACGGGACCGTGCAGGAGCCTCGTTTAGAATACCTTGGTAATAGGTTTTGCCTTTACCAGTAGTTCGGCCCAATGTTACCAATACCGTGTCTATTTGTGCCTTTGTCATCCCAGGCACTTTGGGGTCTAAGGCCATTTTGTAGTCTACGGTGTTGGTAGCTAGTAGGGTGCCATTTCGGTCATAAATATTACCACGCTCTGCAGGTATTGGAATTTCGGTGATGGCTTGCTTATTCCAAAGCTGACGAAGTCCATCACCCTCAATGAAATTAATCCTAACCAATTGAACCAATAATGCCGCCGGTAGTAAAAATAGGATACCCAGCATAACAAACATCCGACCCATTATGGCACCTCTAAATTCCTGCATTTATTGGCCCTCCAATATTTGGTCGGCTGGCCCAGCATTGATAAAGCCCAATTCTCTGGCCTTACGATAAATATTTGCGGGGCCTGTCATCCGATCGTATCGAAGTTTTAGCTCATCATGCACTTGCTGGGTTTGTTCGTAATCTCTTTGGAGCTGTTGAACCTGTCCAAGGAGCTCCTGGGTAGCGAATACATGCGTTAAATAGATAAAACCAAAAATTGCTGCTACCAAAGTGAAGACAATAATTTTGGTAGGTTTGAAGGCCGATAACTTGATTCCAGTTTCTTGGCCAACTTTTTTACTGGTTTTTTGAGATGGAGAGGGTATGGAATCAGTGGAATTGACTTTTCGGAGGTTTGGCTTCACGTTCTGCCTATGCAGGGGGGAAGATACCATCATGAGCCAGGGTCTCCTACTTTTTCAGCTACTCTAAGTTTGGCACTTCGAGAAGCTGGATTTCGATCAATTTCTTGATCGTTCGGGGTAATTACCTGCCGGTTGATGGGCGTTAGGGGACAGACAGGGTTACCGTAAAAATCTTTTTCGATGATCCCTTCAAAATTCCCACTCTTCATGAAGTTTTTGACCAACCGATCTTCGAGTGAGTGGTAGCTCATGACCACCATTCGTCCGCCTGGGGCTAGGAGCTCAAGGCCTTGTTGTAAAACTTGCTTTAGCACCTCTAATTCTTGGTTTACCTCAATTCGAATGGCCTGAAATACTCTAGCCAAGCTTTTTATTCTAAACTTAGGGGGTACTTGTTCACTAATAATAGTGGAGAGCTCTTGGGTACTTTCTATTGGACGGGCATCAATAATACTTTGGGCAATTTTCCGACTACCGCGCTCTTCTCCATAATGAAATATGAGATCTCTTAGTCGTTCGTAATCGTATGTATTCACTACATCATACGCGGTTAGGCCTGTGTAGGTTCCCATTCTCATATCAAGGGGACCTTCTTGCTGAAAACTAAATCCTCTATCAGCTTCTTTGAGTTGATGTGTGGAAACTCCTAAATCCAAAAGGATTCCAGCTACCTGTCCTTTAAAGGGGGGAGGTAAAAGAGTGGACAGGTAGCCGAAGTTTCCTTTTAAAATCGTGCATCTGGGGTCTTCCCCAATACGCTGGCTTGCAGCATCGATAGCTTGTTGGTCCTGATCTACTCCAAAAATCCTCGCTTTTGGACCTAATTTCTCCAATATAGCTAAGGTATGGCCACCACCGCCCAAGGTTGCGTCAACGTAGCAGCCGTTTGGGTCGGTAATTAAATGCTCAATGCATTCTTGGAGCATCACCGGTGTATGTTCATAATACGTAGTCATATTATTCACCATCGGATACGGATCCACCTCCCATTACCTGTTCAAAAATGGCTTCAAAAGCATCGGAATCTAAATCGGCATCCACTTTTTCGAGGACGTCGGGAGACCAAATCTCGATGTATTGCCCCATACCAATGAAAATAGCTTTTCCATTGATTTGGGCATATTTTGTATGCTCAGTGGGGAGAGCAATACGATGTTGTTTGTCCAAAGCGGCGTCTTCGGCATAGCGTAAGAAGTTCCGTTTGGCAATTCGGCCAGCTCGGGTAAAATTGTTGGCCTTAGAGAGGGCGTCTTCCACATCACGCCACTCGTTTTCGGGGTATAAGTAAAGACAGGTTTCTAATCCACGCACCACTACAAAGCGTTCTTGAGCGTCTGGACTCAACACTTTTCGCATTTTAGCCGGGAAGGCTATGCGGCCTTTTGCATCTATACTATGCTCGTATTGACCTTTGAAACTATGCAAGGTGACTAAACGTGGAATTTTGATTGCTTTTTTTTGGGTGAGAGAAAGTCCCCACTATCTCCCACTTTACCCCACAATGTACCCTAAATTTCTATAATCTGTCAAGAAAAAAACACTGAGAAACAAAAAAAATACCAAAACGATGTAATAAGGCCCTATATATAAGGTGTATTTTTGGTGGGAGAAAGTGGTGAGTAATCCGTTTTTTGGTCTATTTCGGACTATTTCTTCATGGTATTCATTGAAAAGAAAAAGGCTGAAATGAAACGGTTGAGGTAGATACGTAGGGATGGGATAGCAATAAAAAAATAAGACAACTATCTACGGATAGTATCTGGAATGTGTTTGCATTCTTACCTAACCGATCTAGAAAATCTACCTTCTTAGGTAGTCGCTAGAAAACGGGATAATATTTGGGTGAGCTGATCAAATTCGATTAAAAAGGCATCATGGCCATAGGGAGAATCAAGTGCTGTAAATTGGCCATTGGGTAGGAGCTGGGCCAGATCCTTTTGCTCTGAAACCGGATACAAAGCATCGGATTGTATACCAACCACATGAATGGGGATAGTAAGCTCCTTGGCCACATCTTTAAAACTTCCACGATCTCTTGATATATCATGGGTATCCATAGATCGAGTGAGTCGCTCATAACTAAGAGCATCGAATCGTTTATTGAGTTTCTGGCCTTGATAATCTAGGTAGGATTCGACCTGGTAGTAGGGGTGATTGGTAATTTCACGGATATCTCTGCCGAACTTGGCTTCATAATTCTCAGGAGAGCGGTAGGTCATCATACCAATTTGCCGCGCCAAAGAAAGCCCCTGGCTTGGTGGTGCTTCAGCGGTATACCAACCTGACATCCAGTGTGGATCCTGGTAGATAGCCTGCCTTTGTAAATGACTAAGTCCGATGGACCAGGCTGTGTGTGCTTTACCCATCGCCATTAAAAAAGCACGTTTAATTCTAGGGTCTATGAGGGCAAATTCTAGAGCAATCATCCCGCCCATCGATCCACCAATTGCACATTGTACGGAGTTAATCTGGAGGTGATTCAGTAGATGTTGTTCCATTCGAACGATATCTCGTATGCTTAGAACAGGGAAATGGGGACCATAGGCTTTTTGGGTTTGAGAGTTTATGCTTTGAGGTCCGGTAGAGCCATAACAACTACCCGGGGTATTGATGCACAGAACATAGTGCTGATCTAAATCAATAGGGCTTTGCTTGGCAAAAAAACCGTGAAACCAATCCTCAGCGTTGCTATCTCCAGTTAGTGCATGAAAAATGAGTACCACATTATCACCATTCTTGTTCAAGGTACCCCAGCTATGATAGCTGAGTTCAAACTCCTTAAATACAAAACCGGATTCGGTCGTGTATGTTTCGGATACAAGTAATGTCTTCTGGATACTCATTCTTCTGCGTCTGTTTTCAAAGCTAACGGGTCAAGTTACCTAGGAAGAGTTAAATCTTCGCTAAAGCTACATCAAAGTCTTCTTTGATGTCATCAATGTGTTCGATACCTACGGACACTCGAATGAGATCAGAGCTAACTCCACTGGCTTCTTGTTCGGCTTCACTGAGTTGCTGATGGGTAGTGGATGATGGGTGAATTACCAAGGTTTTAGCATCCCCCACATTAGCTAGGTGACTGGCTAATTGTACCTCATTTATGAAGGTTTTAGCCGCTTCATAACCGCCCTTTACACCAAAGGTAAACAGTGTACCAAATTGGCCATTTTTAAGATATTTTTTTGCTCGTTCATGGTAGGGGTGGTCTTCTAATCCATTATAATTTACCCAAGCAATTTTATCATGTTGGTGTAGGAAATTCGCCAGAGCTAGCGCATTTGAGGTGTGTCGTTCTACTCTTAAGGATAAAGTTTCCAAGCCTTGCAACAGCAAAAAGCTATTGAAAGGTGAGAGGGCAGGACCAACATCTCGTAGTCCCTCTACCCTTGCGCGTATGGCAAGGGCTATGTTCCCAAAAGGACCGTCCGAGCCAAATATTTCCCAGAAATTGATGCCATGGTATCCTGGAGCTGGATTGGTGAACAAAGGATAGCGCCCATTCCCCCAATTAAAATTACCTGCATCTACGATTACCCCACCAACAGAGGTGCCGTGACCTCCGATCCATTTGGTAGCTGATTCTGTTACAATATTGGCTCCATGGGCAATAGGTTGTACCAGGGCCCCGCCAGCACCAAAGGTATTATCAACAACTAGGGCGATACCGTATTTTTGCCCAAGCTGTGCAAGTCCTTCAAAGTCGGCCACATTTCCTCTGGGGTTTCCTATAGATTCCACATAGATAGCCTTGGTATCGTCATCGATTAATTGTTCAAAGGCTTCTACAGTATCTTCCTCAGCAAAACGAACTTGAATGCCTAAGCGTGGAAGGGTAACCTTGAATTGATTATAGGTTCCTCCATAAAGATTTTGGGTTGATAAGATGTTATCACCAGCTTGGGCTATGGTGGTGATTGCTAAAAACTGAGCTGATTGGCCCGAGGCCGTAGCCACAGCCGCAGCCCCGCCTTCCAATGCTGCAATTCTTTGCTCAAATACATCGGTAGTAGGATTCATAATTCGGGTATAAATATTCCCGAATTCTTTTAGTCCAAACAGATTAGCTGCATGATCGGTATCCTTAAAGGTATACGAGGTAGTTTGGTAGATGGGAACCGCACGAGAACCAGTGGTAGGATCAGGTTGTTGCCCAGCGTGTAATTGTTTGGTTTCGAAACGTAAATTACGTTCTAATAAAGTACTCATAGTTATTCGTATTAGATGAATGAATGTTATTTGTGAGTCATTAACATCGTGTATGAAACGAAAAAAGCCTTGCTCGGATGAATTCGAACAAGGCTTAACTATAAGCGGATCGAACTCATCTTTCTTTGGATTGAACGATTCAATCACAAAGCAGGATGTGGCACCTTGTCTACACATGTGCTCGCCGTCGAGTGACATATGTAGCCGGTTGCCAAGGCTTCACAGGGCCTGATCCCTCCGCCTTTCGTAATGAGAAGCTAAACTTTTAAAGAACATACAAGCTTAATGAGCTTGAAATTTCAAACTAACACTGTTCTACTTTTGATGCAAGGGTCAAGGAAAAAATTATTCTCTGTACCCTAAATTACGGACCATATGTTCTTTTTCTCGCCATTTTTCTCGCACTTTCACATGTAATTCTAAATGAACCTGCTTATCTAAAAAAGATTCAATACTCGCTCGGGACTGAATACCTAATTGCTTTATAGCAGCCCCTTTTTTGCCTATAATCATGCCTTTTTGAGAATTTCGATTGACTACGATATCGGCCATAATTCGATCAATTTCAGGGGATTCCTGATACTCTAATATTTCAATGGTAGCTGAGTACGGTAATTCTTCATGATAATTTAAAAACAACTGTTCACGAATGAATTCAGATACAAAAAATCGGAGTGGATGCTCGCTTAACTCATCCTTTGGATAAAAAGCAGGGCCTTTGGGCAGCTTGGTTTTGAGTTGATCGATTAAGGCCGGTATACCATGCTGCTCAAGCGCCGATATGGCTTGCATTCCAGCAAAGGTGAAGGCCTCTTCATAGGCTCCTTGCACTTTTTTTAACCATTCCTCGGGCACCGTATCCATCTTGTTCAATACCAATATAACGGGTTTGTGCTGGGATCGGACGTGCCCTAATAACTCGTGATCTACCAATTCAGTAGAAGCGTTTGGGGTATTTTTTTTGTCCCGTTCCTGCTGAGTAAAACTACGCTTAAGATCAACCAACAAGAGCATGACATCCGCTTCTTTTTCGGCCTTTTCAACAAAGCGCATCATTGCCTTTTGAAGTTCATATTTGGGCTGGATAATCCCAGGAGTATCTAAAAAAATGATTTGGCAATCTTCTTCACTGTAGATCCCCATGATTTGATGGCGGGTGGTCTGTGCTTTATGTGTAGCGATGGAAAGTTTACTTCCAAGGAGAGCATTCATAAGGGTGGACTTACCTGCATTTGGTCGTCCTAGAATAGCGGCGTATCCAGAAAAATGATTGGAACGCATTAGCGCTGTTCCTCTTTTGCCTGTTCTATAATGGTCATATAGGCTTTAACTGTGTTGGCTAAGCCATGAAAAACAGCTTCGCTTATGAGTGCATGTCCTATGCTAATATCGGCTAGATGTGGGACGGTGTGAAGAAAGGGTGCCAGGTTTTTTTGGTTTAAGCCATGGCCGGCGTTTACTTTTAGCCCGGCAGCGTGCGCCATTTTAGCGGCCGTTGCTAGGCGGTTTAGCTCTGCCTGTGCGGCGGATGGGGTGGAGGCGTTGGCGTAGGTTCCGGTGTGTAGCTCGATGGCGTCACTACCTAGTTCTATAGCTCCCTGAATGTCTTCTGGATTAGGGTCTACGAATAAACTTATTTCAACCTTCGAACCAGCTGCGCCACTTCGTATTGCTGGAAACACTCGATTTTGGAAGTCCTCATAAATAGCAGCTACATGTAAACCGCCTTCGGTAGTCAGTTCTTCCCGAGCTTCTGGAACCAAGGTGCAAATCTCGGGCTGTACTTGATGGAGTAACTCGATCATTTCTTCTGTTGCGGCCATCTCAAAATCCAATACACCTTGTACAGCCTTCTTGAGTTCAGGCAAATCGTGATCCATGATATGACGACGATCTCCTCTCAAGTGAAAGACAATTCCTGCGGCGCCTGCCTGTTCGCAAATCTGGGCGGCTTGAGCAGGTACTGGGTAGCCTTCACCACGGGCGTTTCGGAGTGTAGCAATATGGTCAATATTCACTAAAAGTTGCATTGGCATAGTCTATTGCAGAGATTAGGTTATTTGAATAATTTACTAAAATAATGCATCATCTACTGCTAACCCAAATATTGTACTAAATCGTTTGAAGTATTCTGCATTACTATTTTTAATCACAGTAAGTGTACTTCTAGGTGCTTGTGGTAGTACTAACAGTGTAACCACACGGACGTCTAGTGAGCCATCAGAACGTTTTATTCCCACCATGAGCCGGTCTGCAGGTTTAGCAGAAGTGCGAACGTTCAACCGGTTGAAGCGAGCATACACCGAATGGAGAGGAACGCCTTATCAATGGGGAGGAACCACCCTTAAAGGGGTTGATTGTTCGGCCTTTATGCAGGTGGTATTTAATGATTATTTGGGCGAAAAACTACCTCGCACAACCTTGGAACAGAGGAAGGTGGGAAAGAAAATACGGCGCAAACGGGTAGATTTAGGTGATATGGTCTTTTTTAAAACAGGACCAACCACCTATCATGTGGGCGTAATGGTTGATAGGCGACATTTCTTACACGCGGGTACGACAGGAGGGGTCATGATATCGGATATAAATGCGCGTTATTGGAGTGTGCGTTATTTGACTGCGAGGCGAGTACTTTAGCAAACACTGATTAGTAATCAATCAGACATGATCAATTTCTATCGCCTGATCAAAAAGATGCTTCATCATACGTTGGTAGCCTGGTTCAAATTCGATGTCACGCCTAGCCATCATCGCCTGCATCGCTTCAACGGCTTTATCAAACCGATAGATACTATTTCCAGTATCCGTTAACCAACTAAAGGAGGGTATGTGTTTAGGAGTAAACGCTGATAAAAAGATATTTGAGCATACCCCACACATGGTTCCAGTATTTAGCATGGCGTTAATGGCTGTTTTAGAATGATCACCTAGAACCGAACCAAAGAATTGGAAACCAATGTCGTAGGCTTGTCGACTATTCCAATCTTCTAAATAGATGAGCCCATAATTGGTTTTTAGATTGGATGTATTACTGTCAGCACCCATATTGCACCATTGGCCAACCAACGAATTACCCATATAACCATCATGTGCCTTATTGGAGTAGGAATGAAAGATGGTATTTGATACCTCTCCACCTACCTTACTCACAGGTCCTATGGTAGTACCACCGTAAATTCGACACCCCATTTTTGTAACGGCACCCTCGCAAACAGCTAGTGGACCCTTCAAAATACTACCGGCTTCAATGGTTGCTCCTGCTCCAATATAAATAGGACCATCTTCTGCTACCAAAATAACTCCAGGTTCCAAATGGGCCGATGGATGTACAAAAATTCGTTCCGGATGCATCACATGAAGGTTGGTCCTTAGGTCATGTTCTTCAACAGTTGGTAGGGAGATTAGCTCAAGATCAGCTTCAATTTCACTGCCATTTAATTGCAATATATCCCACAAGTAATCTAGTTTTCTAGGCTTGTTCATACAGTTTATCGAACTTTCTGAGGCGCTCAATAGTGTCTGAACCCAGTGTGCAGGATCATTGATATGTTCACATGACAATAAGCAATCGAGGCTTTGTTGTCCTGATAAGATAATCGCAACAAGTTCTTTGTTTTTAGCCTCTGTACCGTCATCTTTAATAGTAGAGTATGTAAGTGCCTGTCCGGTTAAAAGGCTTTTTATCTGCTCTGTTAGTGAATAATCGGGTAAAAAACGGGCGTTAATCCACAGACAATCTTGGTCTGGTTGAATAGTGCTATCGTTATATAATGGTGTTAGATAAGGTCTGCAAATTCGAGCTTTGGTGGTTAGATGTAACCACCGCTCCCATTTGTTCTGAACGGTTAAGATACCAACCCGCAAGTCTTCTACTGGACGCGTAAGTGTTAAAGGATCAAACCGCTGGCCTTCCACATCGGAAAAAAAACACAGCTGCATAGTCTCTTTTATATTTATTGATTCACTAATTACTATTTAACCATAATAGTCATATTTTGAGCTAAATTGCTAAATTACTGGTATTAATAAATAAATTATAAGCTTTATGTGTGGAATAGTTGGGTACATTGGTGCGCGAAGCGCTCAAGATGTGGTTGTCAAAGGATTAAAACGCCTTGAGTATAGGGGCTACGATTCAGCTGGGGTTGCCGTTATCCTGGATGCGTTGAAGGTTACTAAATGTAAGGGGAAGGTAGCCAAGTTAGAGGCTATGCTTTCAAAATCTGATCAGGCTAAAATAGGTATAGGTCATACTAGATGGGCTACACACGGTGAGCCTAATGATATTAATTCACATCCGCATACCTCAACCAATGGTAAAATAGCCGTTGTGCACAACGGAATTATCGAAAATTACACAGCATTGAAGGTGCAACTTCAATCTCAAGGTCATGTTTTTTACTCCGATACAGATACGGAAATCATGGCTAAGTTGATTGAACAGTTTTACAAAGACCAAGAAGTGCTAAGTCTAGAAAAAGCTGTTCAATTGGCTACGCAGCAAGTAAATGGAACCTATGGGTTAGCGGTATTGCATGAAGATTTTCCAGATTTGATGGTGGTAGCTAGGCGAGGTTCCCCTTTACTATTAGGGGTTGGAGATAACGAAATGATTGTTGCCAGTGATGCTTCTGCGGTCGCAGAATATACCGATAAGGTAGTCTATTTGGATGATAATGAGACGGCAGTAATTAGGCGAGATAGCTACGAAGTACAAGATAATTCTTATGTGTTAATGGATAAAAAAGTGCACGAGCTTCAAATGAGTCTAGAAGAAATAGAAAAGGGTGGGTATCCCTATTTCATGTTGAAAGAAATTTTTGAGCAACCCAAAACCATTGGAGATTCGCTTCGTGGGCGGATTCAACCCGAGGAAGGAAAAATAGTGCTAGGTGGCTTAACCGAAGTAATGGATAAATTACACGGAGCACGACGTATTATTATTGCTGCATGTGGAACCTCCTGGCATTCAGGTCTTGTTGCCGAGTATTTGTTTGAGGATTTAGCTCAAATACCTGTAGAGGTGGAATACGCTTCAGAGTTTAGGTATAAAAATCCACTCATTTATCCCGATGATATTGTTATTGTAATCTCACAAAGTGGGGAAACAGCCGACACCTTAGCTGCGTTACGAGAAGCAAAATCAAAAGGAGCTACCGTGGTTGGGGTGGTAAATGTAGTGGGATCTACCATTGCTAGAGAGACCGATGCGGGAGTGTACCTGCATACAGGACCTGAAATCGGTGTTGCTTCTACTAAAGCATTCACCGGGCAAGTTACCGTGTTAACTATGATGGCCATACAGTTAGCTCAGTACCGGGAAACCATTACGGCAAAGAAAGCCGATGAACTCATCAAAGCATTAAGTCAAATACCTACTAAAATCCAAGAAATATTGGATCAACACGAGGAAATAGAACGCATTTCACAGCTATTTACCTATGCCCCTAACTTTTTGTACTTGGGACGATCGTATAGTTTTCCGGTGGCCTTAGAAGGGGCGCTGAAGCTCAAGGAGATTTCCTATATACACGCCGAAGGCTACCCGGCAGCTGAAATGAAACATGGGCCTATTGCCTTAATTGATGAAATGATGCCTGTTCTGGTTATCTCTGCGACTAACCATACAAATGACAAAATGGTAAGTAACATAGAGGAAGTGAGAGCGCGAAAAGGTCGAATAATAGCAGTGGCTAATCCCTCGCATGAAGAGGTGAAAAATCTTGCTGAATTCGTGATTGAAATTCCTGCAACAATGGACGAACTAAGTCCTTTATTAAGCGTTATTCCACTTCAATTGTTATCCTACTATATCGCCGTAAATAGAGGGTGTGATGTGGATCAACCTCGGAATTTGGCCAAGTCGGTGACAGTGGAATAGAGTTGCACTCATTAACTTGTTTTGCAGTAACATTTTTTAAATAGACGTATATTAAAGTAGGTCAAGACACTACCTATACACTAATACATGATTCTACTCTTACTCTATCTCACATTAGCACTCACCGTGTCTTTTCTGTGCTCGATCTTAGAATCCGTACTTCTCACGACTCCGCTGTCTCATGCCAAATTAATGGAAGACAAAGGATCGAAGTGGGCAACTAGGCTTATGCGTTTTAAACAAGAGATCGATCGGCCACTATCGGCTATCTTATCTATGAATACCGTGGCACATACGGTAGGCGCAGCAGGGGTTGGGGCACAGGCGGTAGCGGTGTTTGGAGAAGCTTATTTTGGGCTTATTTCAGCGATATTAACCCTGTTAATTCTAGTTGTTACCGAAATTATACCCAAAACAATTGGTGCTCTTTATTGGAAAAAATTAGGTGCTTTTACCGCTTACACTATTCAAATATTCATTGTATTGAGTTATCCTCTTGTTTTTCTATCGGCATTTATTACCCGTTCAATTACAAAAGGTAAGAAAGAGCAATACACATCACGCGAAGAGATAGCCTTTCTTGCAAATTTGGGAGAATCCGAAGGGGTAATCACTGATACCGAAGCCAGAGTTGTTCAAAATATACTAGGGCTAAAAAAATTAAAGATAACGGATGTAATGACCCCTAGAGTGGTGGTTCAAACCGCTCATATTGGTCTTAATCCACAGGATTTTTTGCAAGAAGATAAATTTCAAAGTTACTCTAGAATTCCGGTATATAAAGATGGAGAAGAAGAAATTGTAGGGTATTTGTACCGGCCAGACGTCTTGGAGGGACTGGCAACTGGCACCGATTTAGTGAACTTAGAACAGTATGTACGTTCTATTTTAATTTTCCCAAAACAGGCAAGCCTACTTACAGTTTGGGAACAAATGCTCGAAAGAAAAGAACATATTGCCCTAATAGTCGATGAGTACGGTGGAGTTGAAGGGATTATCACGATGGAGGACATCATTGAATCCCTACTTGGCTTAGAAATTGTAGATGAGAGAGATACGGTGGTCGATCTACAACACTACGCTCGTAACCGCTGGTATAGAAGAAACAATCAATCCTAGTGAGTTGACCCTTGAAGACTAAATAAGCTGCTTAATTATACTTCTTTTGCGATAATCGATAAGCATCTTGCATACCTAATCCAGACAATATTTGAGATCGATACTTGTCTATTCTATTGACACGAGTCTGGGACTGTTTGGCTTGACTAATGTAAATGATGTAGCTCCTTTGTCTGCCAGGTGTTAAAGCATAAAAGGCTTGTTCAAAAGGCGGATCTTCATTAAATGCAGTTTGTAATTCATCTGGAATATCTGAAATGGAAGAACTTGGTGGTACCTGAAAACCCGCCTTTTCGACGCGTATAGCTTCTGCCAAGTACTCCGTAATTAAAATTCGATCTTTATTTATTTGTTCCAGAGAAGTCCAACGTAATTGTCGCCCATGGCGCGAGTGCTCACCCGGGCTTATGAGCCGGGCTTCCGGATCATTCATCAAGGAGCCCTTAAAAAAAGCGAGGCAGGTAAAATCCTTATAGGTAGTCAAAATGACTACGTTTTTTCCGTTTAAGGTATAGCAGGGTTGAGACCACTTGAATTCTTCGGTAAGTTCAGATTTCAACAGATATTCACGCAATTGAACAAGCAGATCGGACCAAGGATGCACTTTACATGCAGGCGTTTGATAATGTGGACATCGACCACAACCATTCTTAAAGTAATGATCTACCTTAGGATTCATCCAAAAATTCCAATTTCATATGAATGTGAGGAATATTGTCTACTTGGTACACTGGACCCAAAGCAACAAAGCCAAATTGCTCATAGTATGTTTGCAATGGGAACTGGGCTTCGATGGAGATAGCTTTATTTGGAAAGTTTTTGCGACATAATTGTATGCCCATTCGAATGAGTTCAGGGCCAAGATTCCCCCCTCGATTTTCGGGAGTTACTATAATTCTTCCGAGTGCTGGTTCTTTAAAATGATGTCCAGGAGGGACTATTCTTAGATACGAAATAAGCTCTTTTCCCTGCATACCTAACAGATGAGAACAGGAAGGGTCTAAGCCGTCAATGTCGGGGTATAAACATTCTTGCTCTAGCATGAACACCTGTTGACGAAGCTGGTAGATGAGCATACTTTCTAGAGCAGAAAGTTCCTCGAATGCTTTAAGTAGATAATTCAACGGAGTTACTAGTGTTTATGATCTAATTATACATGACACACAGTCCCACACTTAACACTTTGAATGCCATCTAACACCCAAAATATAATGAAAAAACGTTAATTCTCTCCTAATTCAAATTTGTGCAATTAAGTTCGATAACACTCCAACAAAAGCTGCACTCTTTCGTATACTTTAAAAAAAACAAACAGGAAAATCATGGTAAACTTTCTAGTTCTTAGCCTAGCAGTATTTATATCCGCTCGTCTCTTAGATGGAGTTGAAATCCGCAGTTATTGGACTGCCTTGGGCGTTGCCTTAGGCTTATCACTCGTTAATGTACTGCTAAAACCCATTTTAGTCATACTAAGCATCCCTTTCATTGTATTGACTCTAGGCTTATTTATGCTCGTCATTAACGCAGCCTTGATCTTGCTTATTGATAAACTGGTTGATGGACTTCGAATTCGAAATTTTACTTGGGCTGCGATATTTAGCCTGCTAATATCACTAATAAATACAGGGCTTAACGCGCTGCTCTAAAGGTTATCAATAACCGCTTGGGTAAAGGTTTGTGTAGTCCCCTTACCGCCAATGTCTGGGGTACAGTAAACTTTCTTTTCTACCAGTGTCTTATAGATAGCCTTGCTAATGTTGTTGGCGACCTTGTTTTGTCCTATATGCTCTAAAAGCATTAGAGAGGAGAACAATAAAGCCATTGGATTGGCTTTTCCTTGGCCCGCTATATCGGGTGCAGAACCATGGACGGCTTCGAACATCGCCTGTTCATCCCCCATATTTGCCGCGCCTGTTACACCTAATCCACCCACCAAACCCGAAGCCAAATCAGAAAGAATATCACCGAACAAGTTAGTGGTTACCACCACATCGAATCGTTCCGGTCTCATCACCATCTGCATGGCCATATTATCAACGATTAAGTCTTCAAATTCAATGCTGCCATACTCTTTGGCTACACGTTTACCAACCTCCAAAAATAGCCCGGTAGTGAACTTTAGAATGTTTGCTTTGTGTACTAAACTTACTTTTTGGCGATCATGGGTGACGGCGTATTCAAAAGCAGCTCGAATGATACGCTCACTAGCCTGCTCCGTAACCACTGCAATACTTTCGGCATGGGTTTTTTTGTCCTCATCTACCCAGTGCTCTTTACCAATATAAAGGCCTTGAGTATTTTCCCGGAAAATAACCATATCAACCTGCTTAAAGGGACTATCAATGCTAGGAAGGGTCCGTGCGGGACGAATGTTGGCATATAAATCGAAATGCTGCCGAAGAGCTACATTTACAGAGCGAAAACCGGTGCCTACTGGTGTTGTAAGCGGACCTTTCAACAGTACTTTGTACTCTCGAATAGCAGCAACTGTTTCATCGGGAAGTGGACTTCCTAATTCTTCATAGGCTCCGAGTCCTGCACGAGCATTCACCCATTCTATTTGAGCACCTGCTTGTTCTAGAATAGCGCTGACCGCTTCTGTTATTTCAATTCCGATACCGTCACCGGCTATACGTACGACTTTTTGCATAATATTTTTTTTTGAAAGATAAGGACTACGGGAACAACCTGTGCGAGCTTATCGTTTTGTTATGTAAAGAAATTATAATGAAGAACGTTCTTAAAGATTTTTAATCAAGTCAGCAATTTATTTATGAACGATAACACATCACAAAACCCAATCTTTGTTTGGTTTAGAAACGATCTCCGAATCCATGATAATCCATGTTTACATGCCGCAATCAAACAAGGTTTGGTTCAACCTATCTACCTTTTAGATCCAAGAACATTTCAGTCTACCTCTTTTGGCTTAGCCAGAATGGGGACCCATCGAAGACGATTTTTACGCGAATCTCTAGAGAGTCTACGCACACAATTAAAAAGTATCGGCTTAGAATTACTCATCTTAAATGCCAAGCCAGAAGAACTGTTTCCAAAATTGCTCAAGGCAATACCACAAGCCAAACTCTTTTTCTCGTACGAATATGCGTATGAGGAAACACAAATCGAAGCAGCACTAGTCTATGAACTTTCTTCAGTTCAATGGGAAGGATTTTGGACGGGCACGCTAATGGAACCGGATAATCTTCCTTTTACCTTGGAAAATTTACCGAACGGGTTTAGTTCATTCCGCAACAAAGTAGAAAAACATGCGGAAATACCCGAGCCGTTACCATCCCCTAACAAAGCAAATGGGTTACAAAAACACGATTGGGGGGAAGATCCCTTTGCTCTTTCGGTTTTTGCTGAACGTGAACATACAGACCAACAACTAAAAAGAATAGAATCCATGGGGCTTACTCCTATGTATCCAGAAGTGGATTTTGTGGACGATCTGGATATGCAAAAATCCGAATGGGAGCAGTTGTTCAAAGGCGGGGAAGAGGCAGGTTTAGCAAGGTTGGATTACTATTTATGGAAAACAGATTTTGTTGCAGCGTATAAAAAAACAAGAAATGGTTTGGTAGGTACGGATTACTCGACCAAGTTTTCGCCCTGGCTGGCTAATGGGAGTTTATCTGCACGTATGATTGCCGGCGAAATACAAAGCTATGAACGCCAACGTACCAAGAATGACTCAACCTATTGGGTTATTTTTGAGTTGTTATGGAGAGATTTTTTCCGATTCGCTGCACTAAAATATGGCCGAAAGTGGTTTGACAAGGGTGGAATACAATCCAATATTCGAGAGTATCAAAACAACACGGATTATTTTGAGGCTTGGGTTTCGGGACGAACGGGCTTTTCTTTTGTAGATGCCAACATGCGTGAATTAGCTACAACGGGTTTCATGAGTAATCGAGGGCGACAAAATGTAGCAAGTTTTTTTACGCAGAATCTGAACATGGATTGGCGTTGGGGTGCTGAATATTTTGAGTCCATGTTATTGGATTACGATCCGGCATCGAACTATGGAAATTGGATGTATAATGCCACATTAGGGCATGACCCAAGGAACAGATTTTTTAACATTGAATTACAGGCAGATCGTTACGATTCCTCAGGAGAATATGTTATGTTGTGGTGTAGGGAATTAAAAAAGGTGCCTTTAGCGTTACGTCATAAGCCCTACCAGTACAATCAATCAATGTTTGCAGCACCCATTATAGATTTAGAAAAGAGTTATGAAAAAATCAGAAAGAGAGCATAAGTTGTATCTGATCCCTGGGAAAAAACCTAAAACAGAACATCCCTTGGATTACAAAAGCGTGAAATCAAACATTTCAGAAATTACTAGAAGTTTGTTTTCTGATACTTGGCGTAGCTATTTAGACGAGGTGTACATGGTAGCTAGGCATGTGAATGAAAACCGTATCAAAACGTTAAATAAGCGTGAACTTGCGAAAATGAAAATTAGCGCACGTAAAAAGCAGCAAGACCAAGAAAACTAATTTTTCTCGGGTTGAAGAAATCAGAACTACCCGCCAAAATTTGTCCGGTATGCGAACGGCCGTTTACCTGGCGAAAGAAGTGGAAAAAAGACTGGGAGCAAGTTAGATATTGTAGTGAGCGCTGTCGACGTTCTAAAAAGACAACCGGTTCCAAATGAAATAGGGAATTGAATCGGCAAGCTCCGCCATGAGGCGCCATCGTTTAGTAATGTATATTCGCTTTTTCTTCTTTTCTATGCCTTTTATCATCATCTCAACCGCCCTTTGAGTAGAAGCCATCCAAAAAGTATGAGGATTGTCTCGGGTCATTTCTGAGACCACATAACCAGGTCG